>ENA-UEPL01000166-UEPL01000166.1-human-gut-metagenome-genome-assembly--contig:-NODE-166-length-62790-cov-52.604213_pt1 | contig 62790 bp, 55 predicted proteins | sample MGYA00242896_ERZ507908 | MGnify/ENA primary metagenome ERZ507908 (study PRJEB26167, sample SAMN06115518) | human gut metagenome | host: Homo sapiens | place: China:Chongqing | collected 2015-08-20...
TCCATAGGCTACCGTTGACGAAACAACGGGTTAAATCTAAGTTTAACAATTACTTACACAGCGACGTATCGCACCCACTCCTATTCGATTGGATGAGATAGATACGCAATTCCTAAATGATTTTGAACTATTTCTAAGAAATAGGGGCAATCGAAATAATAGCATAGCTACTAAATTCAGTATCTTAAAAGCCACTTATAACAGGGCTGTTGAAGAGGGTAGATTCTGTCCTAAATCCAATCCATTCATCAAATTCAAGGTAGGCAAATTGTGGACCTCCACCCATAAACGGGCTATTGCCAAACAACACATTATCCTCATAGAAAACTACTCCCCACAATGCACTAACACAGAATACATCCTATTGGCCCGTGATATTTTTCTTTTCAGCTACTATACTGCCGGAATCAATTTCGGTGACATGGCACGGCTGAAACAGGAAAATATTGCAGGCGGGAGGCTCTATTACACGCGGCATAAAACCGGGAAATTACTCTCTTACAAATTGATGCCTAAAGCATTGGAGATAATACAACGATACCAGAATCCAACGTCTGAATATCTATTTCCAATCCTTAACAGCAGTCACAAAACAGAGTTGCAGAAATTCAACCGGATTCACAAAGCCCTTGCTAAAACCAACAAGGCCCTGAAACAAATCGGCGAGGAGTTGAAAATCCCAAATAAACTGACCACTTATGTAGCAAGGCACAGTTATGCGACAGTCCTCAGAAGAGCTGGGGTTGCAACCTCTATTATCAGCAGCTCTTTGGGACACAGTTCTGAAAAAGTCACCCAAATTTATCTGGATAGTTTTGAAAATAAACAGATTGACGAGGCAATGCAACATCTTGTATAAAGTTAAGGGGAAGTGGCAACATTTCCCTTAACTTTTGCTATATTTGCTCAGATAGATTCTATATAAAGAATATAAACTGAGCGGGCAATATGGAAGAAATGGGAAATATGATAGCAGAAGTAACCAAAGAAACAAAGTCAGTAGAGATTACTGAGGTTGCAGGGGTTGCTAATTATATAAAAGATGCTATATCTGAATCACTCTTGGAGGGAGTCGTTAAGTTGGATTTCCCGGGAAATATTAAAACTGAGACACCTCCCCAAAAAAAAGAAAAAAAGACCTCAGCCGTAGTTCCACAGCCTCCAGTACCACAAGTTACTGAAAAGGCCATCCCCAATACATATGGAGATATATGTGACCCAACGAATCTCACCCAAGAGTTGACAGATGAGGGGATGCGCCCTGTTAGGATGGATAAAGAGATTTCTCAACTTATAGGTCTTCCTCTCAAAATAGAATACTCGGATAATATCAACGATGTTGTAGAGGCCCATCTACAAAAATTACCTCTTCCAGTTCCATTCAAAATCGAAAATGTCCAGTTAAAGTTGTCATCTTACATAGATAAGATGCCTCACGGTATAGTGGATAAGCAGGTAGCAGGTATTGGAGCAACCACATTAGAGATCGAGTCAAACAGAAATTCTATTATTGTGGTTCCAACAAAGATGCTGGCTTACAGTAAATGGATGGGAACCAGAAATAGAACCCTCTACGTCGGGGGTAAAATCAATGAAGAAAGGCCCCAAACAAGTAACAACGATATTCTGGATTATTTGAAAGATCAGAAAATAGAGAATAAAAAGTTCCTTGTAGTAGCAGACAGTCTATTCCGATTGTTGAATATTATAGGAAAAGACCGATACAAGGATTATTTTCTGATGATTGACGAGGTGGACATGATTCAGTCGGAGAGTAATTACAGGCCCCGTTTGGAATCCCTTATAGACCATTACTTTGAATTTCCACCCAAAAACAGATGCCTTGTAACCGCAACTATGAGGGAGTTTTCCAATCCTCAGTTGCAACAGGAATGCAAATTCAAACTTACATGGAGAGGTACGCCTAACCGGAACATAAAACTCTATTACACGGATAATTTGGATGCTTTGACCGCACAGCAGATTCAGTCAATCGACAAAGCCGAAAAAATAGTGGTTGCATTTAACTCGATTCGTCATTGTAAGAACATCATAAAACTGCTTTCCGAGGAAACCCGAAAAGAGTGCACAATTATGTGTAGTGACTCCTCTCAAGACGAGGCAGGAGATTACTATGGAGAGTTAAGTTCGGGAAACAAACTACCTAACAGGATTAACTTTATTACGAGTTGCTATTTTGCAGGAGTAGATATTAAGGACTGCTACCACCTTATTACAGTTTCCAATGCACAGCAAAACTACCAGATGCTTTCATTGGATAAAATGACACAAATATATGGGAGATGCCGAATTACCGGAGGAATATTAAGTGATATTATTATTTTCAACTCTCGGGAAAAATGGAACACAGATGCAGCAAAAGACTATCAATCCTCTTTACTGAAACAGGCATCTGCTATTCTCCGACTACAACAAATTGCAACAGAACTGGGAGAATCAGACCAAGATTTACAGGTTTTATTTGAATTGGTTAAATCAGGCATCCGGGAAAAGGGCGTGATTAACATACTTAAAGAAGAAGCTGTCAGATTGACCAGAAGAAATATCTTCAAGAAAGATGTTACAGCCTATATGAATATAGACTATCTGGTTGAGCGTCAAAAATTAGGAAATACTATTTATGATTCATACAATCATTTGGAATTTGCATTGAAAGAATTGGGACATAATGTTGAATTTCAATATAAATACGGCTCAATCCCTATTTCAGAGGAGCAGAAAAAAATAGAAACAGCAAGTAAAGATGAATTACATGCTTTCATTGATGCCCAACTCTCTGAAATGATAGAGGACCTAAGAGAGATTACCAAATCAAGACACCTTACAGGAGGAGAAAAGCAAGAACTTCAGTCCAAGAAAGGTTGTTCTACATTTGTGTATAGGTTCTATCAACTTCAAGAATATGCAGATGCCGACACCCTTATTAGCCATCTATGGGAAATCCGGCATAGCGATAAGAGAGCCTACAAAAATCTGCAAAATGCCGCTGTATTCTGGGCTCTGGATGATAAGCACCCATTCAAGCGGGATTTACTCAGGGTATTCAAGATCGGCAGAAAATATAAAGCCTCGGAGATACACGAACTGATGGCTCCACTTGTCAAATATCATCTCCACAAGACTATTAAACAGCGGGCGGCAGTAAGTCTGCTTAAAGCCTTGTTCTTGATAGAAAGACCTAAAACTTACCTCATAAAGGGCAAAAATCCGGCAAGGTTTAAAAAACACGGGAGCCTGAGAATAGCAAAGACAGAAGAAAATCTGCTAAAATATTTTATGCTATAAAATGCTGATTATCTAAAAAATAGCCGCCAAAATATTTGCAAAAGTCGAAAATTTTACTTATATTTGTATTGTCTTTCAGGAGGTTATTCCCTCCAAAAATCCGAATATAAGTTTTAATTTTTAAGTGTGTTCGCATTTTATGCGAATCTATACTACCTACCTTTATTTACTATTAAATAATAATAGTAGGTAATATAGAACAGCCTAAAATACGGACACCATTTTTGCAATCTATGAAAAATTATACGGTTATACCCAATGAGGCAGCCGAAAAGTTGTCTTCAAATGATTTATTCGTCTTTACTGTCTTATCCCTGACAGCCCACGATGATAACACGACGGATGTTACCTATGAGCAATTAACCGGATTTACTGGAAAATCCATCGGCTATATAAAAGATCATTTTGCCAAAAGATTGGAAAGTAGCGGACTTTGCACCATTGAGGGCTTTGTAAGAGCTGGCAACAGACGGAAAAGATATACTCTACCCTCTGTAACAGACAATTTCCGCATCATCCGCAGGGAAATATTGGAAGATAGCAACCTATCATCCGAGGAAAAGGGATTTCTGATAGCCCTCTATTGCATTTCTGTCAACAACACATTCAACATGGGTTTATCTGGAACACAAGCTATAAAGAAATTGGGTATTTCAAGAACTGCCTATTACAAGCATTTAAAGGCTCTGCAAGAAAAAGGTTATATAGATTTTGTCGGAAATTATCCCCAAAATCCTCAATTTGCCAATAACCCCGAGTCGTTAATGCTAACCTGTGATTGGTTAGGGCATCGGAATTATAAAGAGTGGTTACATGGGCAAGAACCGTTTGAGCATGAAACATCTAAAACGCTATTTATCCTTTATCGGAATTGCTCAGATAACTTACCATATAATTATAAAATTAAGTGCGCATAAGGGCGGGAGTATCCAACTCCTGCCCTGTTTTTTAAGTACATGAATTGCTTTGTGCAGATAAGTATTAACCCGTTGGTTGAATTAAAAAGTTAGTAAAATGACAAATGAAAGGTTGTGCATATTTCTGGTTTTTAGTAACTTAATAGCATCCAAACTATTGAGTTCAAACCGTCGTATGCACAACTTCATCGAAAAATTCACAAAAATCAACGACATCTGCAAGAAATTTGCAGGAAATCGTGTAAATGAACATGGCAATGTATCTCGCCGTGGAGTTATTCCCACCTTTTCTGATTTGGAAGTTATAGCTCTTTCTCTTACAGCCGAAGCATTCGGTTATGACAGCGAGAACAACCTCTTTAAGAGATTGGCTGAATCTCCCGAACATATCCCTAACCTTATATCCAGAAGACAGTTCAACGTCCGTCGCAAACTCACGGCTTGTCTTGCAGAAGACATCCGCAGGGATATTGCCAAGAGCATAGACGGTGGGGAAAATGTCTTTGTGATAGACTCCAAGCCTGTCAAAGTATGCCAGCTGGCACGAGCCAAGCGTTGCGTTATGGGAAATGATAATCCGCAAAGCGCACCTTCCAAAGGCTTTTGCGCCTCCCAACAAATGTATTACTATGGGTATAAGCTCCACGCTATCTGTGGAATAAGTGGTGTTATTCACTCTTATGATATAACGGCTGCAAATGTTCATGATATACATTATCTGGATGATGCAAAGTGGGATTATCACGACTGTCTTATGCTTGGAGATAAGGGGTATTTAAGTGCTGAGGTGCAACAAGACCTTTTCGAAACGGCTCATATCAAGCTTGAAGTCCCGTATCGCTTGAACCAAAAGAATTGGAGAAATCCTTCGTGGGCTTACAGGCGTTTCAGGAAGCGAATCGAAACCGTTTTCTCTCAACTTAACTACCAATTCATGATGGTACGCAATTATGCAAAGCAGACAGGCGGACTGTTTACACGTACTGCCGCAAAAATCGCTGCTATGACCGTGCTGCAATACATCAACTTCTGTAACCATCGTAAAATTGGTCTTGTTAAAGATGCTTTATTTTAATTCAACCAACGGGTTATAATCAGTATTCTAATATTTTCAACCCTCTGATTAAGAAACAACACAGAAACAAAACAATCAATTAAAGCAAATTCAAGCCTTTTCCATTTTCATTAGGTTTCATTCCCTTCACTTGTTTGCACAAGGAGTCCATGCTTTACTGTGAGCAGTTATTCTCTCTACTCTAAGAGACATTTATTGATAAACATACTTGCAGCCAAAAAAGAAAAACTCCCGATCTCTCTTCAGCCTGTGCTTCCCTTTTATTGGCAACCAAAACCGCTTTTACCGTAATAGCCATCGGCATACTGACAAGCAAATATGCTTATCTAAATATAGTTTACTTTGGTTTAGCTTATATATAGAGCTAATAGACTAAAGTAAACTGAATTTATTCAGCTTGTTCAACAATGCAGCCAAAAGAAAATGGCTGTAACCAATAAGTTTTGGCGCAGCCATCTGTTTTCCCTTTGTTTGACTTTACTTTAATGAATATATATAAGATGGGCATAAAGTAAAGTTTGTATTTGTTCTTTTCGCTGCTATCAGTATTTTAAGCCCCCTGCATTTTATAGCGTTATATGATTGGTTGAATATTTATTAAATATTGTAAACACATACTTAACCGCTGACTGGGTTGCATACTGGGATTAGAAGCGGCCAAAATAACCGATAAATAATTGGAATATATTGTCGGATTATTTGTTGCAATATTCAACATGGACTTTGAATATTCGACCCAGATTTGATATGTCGAATCTGTCACTTGATTGCTTTGTAACAATTTTAACCCTTGGTCGATAACTTGCTGTATTGGCTTATTATTCCACATGTCCTTTGCCCTCCTGTTCATTAATCATGTTTTCTAATTGTTCTGCGCCATTTGCACCTTGCATCCTAATTGCTTCATCCGCAGCCTTCTGCGATACCTCATTCTGCCATCGCAATTTAAAATTGGCGCCAAATATTTCGAACTTATCAAATAATGGCAAAATCCACAATAATAAACAAACAATAAATATTAGATTATCACCCTGAAAATCAGAGAAAAATTGAAAATTAAGACAGTCCGAAAAATTACAGCAGACATAAACGGTAGAAAGAATCAGAATCAAAGGATACCATAATCGAGGTATCCACATTAAAATTCTGTTTATCATAGTAGTCAAATTATTTTTTCGGTAGACATTGATATCACAAAATAAGAACAATACAAAACTTGCTGTACAGGCTCCTAAAAGGAAACATGCTATAAGTAGTTCCCATTTAAATATATCCATATCAATTGATTTTTTTACATAGATAATTTAAAAAAGCAGAGCACGAAACAAGCATAAATAACGCTTCCTCTGATGCTGGAGTGTACGCCCCTTCATTATCCATCAAAGCATGCCGGATACCGGTATCCGGTTGGTTTGTATATGCATATAATTTATCAAAAGCGACCTTCAACAATTGGGGAAAAACAATTCCATTGGCTTCCATTCGATTCAATGCCTTGCCTAATGTATTTTCTCCTGTCTTTTCTCTACAAAATGCTTCTACTGCAGATATTGACTCCTTAATTGAATTACGATAGTCTCCATCCGGACGTTGTGCAAATAATTCCAAAGCTCTGCTAAGGTGCATCTTGATATTATGAGAACTATTTGCTAAGGCTTCCTCTATCGCTGTAATCTCACTTTGTGACGTCATCTCAACAATCTCCTGTCCAACAACACGATAGGCGAAATTCAAGCGTTCAAACTCGAAATTGAGTTGACGAATAAATGCCTGACTAACAGGCGCTCTCCAATTATTATGTATTGCGTCGACTTCTGCAAGATATTTAATCGTACATTCGACTATATCTAATTTTCGATACCAGGAATTATTTTTATTTTCTATAAAATCAGTTGCAACAATATGATAATGACGTCCATCAGAAAAACTTCCTTCCCTGTTATTCAAAAAATAAGTCCACAAATACTTTTCCATCTCCAGATATGCCTCGTCCACATGCATGTACGATCCCGAATTCATAAAGAATTTGTGTAATTTATCATAACATGAACAAATTGCATTTTGTATTTCCGGAGTAATCCGTTCTCTAATGATTACATCGGAGGGTTTGGTGTAACCATATCTTTCTGAAAAAAGTCCCATATCTTTATTATTATTCTGTTTTTGATGACATTATATCCCAAAACCGATTGAAAAACGCAGTCAGTTTCTCAATGACGGTTTCGCGTTTCTTTGTTCGGTCACCCGTAGGGGTGAAACGGGATACAGGTGGCAGAACCTTTGTTATCGCTGTCCCTGTCGTCTGTACAAACCCGTCGCGGAAGGCGTTATCCATAAACTTGTAAGCCTCTTCACTGTTTAGGTTCTCATCAACGATAATCCGATCCAACTCGGCACGACGCTGCTCTTCAACATAAGCCAGCCAGTCCTCATCCACCTCTGATTCCGGCGTCAGAGATTCGATAAACCGTTCTATCAGCTCCTTTTTGTTGCGCAGGTCAACACTTGAGTCGATCGCCCTACGAATCGTTACAATAATCTCCTTATCCTGCAAGTGCTCTTCGTGGTACTTGCGAATCAACGACAGAATATAGTCGATATTGACCTCTATCTGCTTGATTAGTTCCATCTCGAAAACCAAATCCTCGTTGATTTGCTCCGCTTCATGCTTCTGAGGTCGGAGCTCATTGTACAGGTCAATGTATGCACTGTGATAATCCTGCACATCGCGTTCGGTCAATATTTCACGTCCAGCAAAAGCATCAAATGTAGAGAGAATATTCCGCAGTTTCAGAATTGCCCCATATAATCGCACAAAACTCTTTTTGTTCTGTTCTCCGACAATCTGCTCTCCGGCTGGATACTTCATCTGCAGTTCGCTGACTAAATCCGCATAACCGCGAACTTCCTTATCATTCTGCGTATAACCGTTATAATATTCATCGAAGGTTTTGAGCAACACGATGCCCGCGGCCTCCTTATCTCCAAATAGCGCAATACTCTCGTTGGTAGCCTTTTCGAGATTGCGGAAACATACAATATTGCCAAAAGTCTTGATCGAGTTCAGAATACGATTTGTACGCGAATAGGCCTGCAACAGCCCGTGCATCCGCAGATTCTTGTCGACCCACAACGTATTGAGTGTCGTTGCATCAAAACCCGTCAGGAACATATTGACGACAATCAGCAAATCCAACTCCCGATTCTTCATCCGCAGGGATACGTCCTTGTAATAATTCTGGAATTTATCGCTTGACGTATCGTATGATGTGGCAAACATCGCATTGTAATCCTCAATGGCGCTTTCGAGAAAATCGCGGGAACTCTGATCCAAGCCACTCGTATCTTCCGGATTCTCATCCATAATAAAATCGTCCGAATCCTCGTTGACGCCAAAACTGTATATCGTCGCCACTTTCAGCCGCCGGTCACTCGGCAGCTCCGCCATCTGACGTTTGAACTCGGCATAGTACATCTTGGCCGTATCAATGGAAGAGACAGCGAAAATCGAATTGAAGCCCGTCAGACGTGTTCGTTGTTTTACCTCTTCGACCTTATTGCGACGACCGGCTGAAGCCACCTCGCCGATATTTGTCACAGCATGGAATTCATAAGATTTTGCCGTGCGTTTCGTCTTTTGATTGAAATGTTGGAGAATGTAGGCAACGATATTGGTAATACGCCGTTTGTCGGCTAATGCCTCTTCACGGGCAATGTCCCAGACCATCGAATTCTCAATCTCCTCTTTCTCCTTGACGGTACGGACATACTCGATGCGGAACGGCAATACGTTCTTGTCATTGATAGCATTGACAATCGTGTAGGTATGCAACTGGTCTCCAAAAGCCTGTGCCGTTGTCCGCAAGTTGGGCTTTCCTCCGCTTACGGCATTTTTGGCGAATATCGGCGTACCCGTGAACCCGAACAGGAAATAACGTTTGAATTTTCGGATGATGGCCGTATGCATGTCGCCGAACTGCGAACGGTGGCACTCATCGAAAATGATGACGATTTTTTGCTGGAAGACCGGATGTTCCGCATGACGGCCGATAAAGACCGAAAGTTTCTGAATGGTCGTGATGATGATCTTCGCCGCCGGGCCTTCCAACTGACGTTTCAGAATCGCCGTACTCGTATTGCTGTTGGCTGCCCCTCGCTCAAACTTGTCATACTCGCGCATCGTCTGGTAGTCGAGGTCCTTGCGGTCGACCACAAACAGCACCTTGTCGATGTAAGGCAGTTTGCTCGCCAACTGTGCCGTTTTGAACGACGTAAGAGTTTTGCCGCTGCCCGTCGTATGCCAAACATACCCGCCGCCTTCTACCGTACCATAGCGTTTGTAACTGTTGGCCACGTTGATTTTATTCAAGATGCGTTCCGTCGCTACAACCTGATAGGGACGCATGACGAGCAGCATCCGGTCGGAGGTAAATACGCAGTACCGGGTCAGCAGATTGAGCAACGTATGCTTGGCGAAGAATGTGCGGCCGAAACCCATCAGATCGGTAATCGGCCGGTTGTTGGCATCTGCCCACCACGAGGTGAACTCAAAGCTGTTGCTCGTTTGCCGACTTTTGGAGCGGTTTCCGCCAGAGGCAGCCTCCTTGATATGGCTTTGGCGCGTGGTATTGCTGTAATACTTGGTGTAGGTTCCGTTCGATATGACGAATATCTGGACATACTCAAACAATCCGCTGCCGGCCCAGAAACTCTCCCGCTGGTAGCGGTCGATCTGGTTGAAAGCCTCCTTGATGTCGACGCCGCGGCGTTTCAGTTCGATGTGCACCAACGGCAGGCCGTTCACCAATATGGTAACATCGTAACGATTGGAGCGCATTCCGCCATCGACTTCGTATTGGTTGATGACCTGGAGCGAATTGTTGTGGATATTGACCTTGTCGAGCAGGTAGATATTCTTGACTGTTCCGTCGTCGCGCGTCAGCAATTGCACATGGTCTTCCTGAATGATGGCGGTCTTCTCTACAATTCCACTGTTCTTGTTGGCAAGACAACCCGTAAAGAAACGCGACCACTCGGTATCCGTAAACGTATAGTGATTGAGTTTCTCCAACTGACGGCGCAGGTTGGCAATCAACTCCGTTTCGGTATGAATCGGCAGATAATCGTATGCCTGTTCGGTCAGCAGTTTGATAAATGCCCGTTCAAGATCGGCCTCCGACTGGTACTCTTTTTCCGTGCGGCATTCTGCCCGGTAGTCACTGACGACCGTACTTTCGGGATTTTCAGCAACAAGGTTGTATTTTTGCATTTTCTTTGCGCTTAAAGGTCAGTAGTTTATCTCTATAATATTCATATTGCTGCCGGCGGGCGGCAATCTCGGCGGGAAGTCCTTCCGAAATATCGTTTACCAACGTCTCGAATTTATCGAGGATGGCAACGATGCGTTGCTGCTCTTTCATTGGCGGGATGGGGATTACAACCTCCCCAAACCGTTTTTTAGATACATTGAAACGAGTAACACCGCTGGCCGTCTTTATTATTTGTTTTCGTATCTCTTCACTGCGAAATAAGAATTTCATAAAATCGGGCAATAGCAATGCTCTATCGTTCATACGAAATCCGAAACAAAAACTATTGAGATATAAATCCCCATCCGGACGTGTAGTCATTACGGAAGACATCCCGCAATCATCAGGTGTTTCCGATGAGCCAGTAAATACAACATCTCCATACTCGACTTTATTTTGCTTCTCTCCTTCTGCTATCTGAACCATATCATTCATGTTGAGATCTATCGCAATATTGGAGTATACGTTCATATAAGTGATAAACTTGGCATTTCCTGCTATAAAATCGCGTTTGCTCTTTCCGGTGAGACCTCCATAGAATGCACCTATATCGCTTAATTTACACCATTTTACACCTTCAGAATACCACCCCCCCCCCGAATTTGCTGAAATTCAACAACTTATTGCGATAGTATTCATACTGCTTCCGCCGTGCCTCCAGTTCCGCCTCCAGTTCCGCCTCCAGTTCCGCCTCCAGTTCCGTAAACTTATCGAGGATATTTACGATTTCATTCTGAATCGCAAGAGGAGGAACAGGAACAACGTAGTTTGCTATCATTCTTAAGTTTAAACCTCCACGGGTTCCATCTCCGGAAGAGATTTGGCGTAGGTCTTGATACCTTGAACGCAAAAAATGATAAAGGAAATCACTATTTAACGAATCATTCGTTACTATAGAACATAATGATTGATTTGTGCATAGCTCTATCCGAGTAATAGCCACAGTTCCTCGCGTCTTCCCTTGTCCAGCAAGTGCAATAACAACAGTATTAGGAGGTACAAGTTTGGTACTGGTTTTATCATACCCTAACTGGGTTATCTTTTTTTCAGTAGCAAAAATCTCCCCATAATTCACCTCTCCAGAACTCATCCAAGGTATTGTCCCATTATCCCAGTATTCACGAACAGTTGTTTTAGGGGTTGCCCCTGCATAACATTCTGCAACCTCACCAATACGTTTGAATTCAATTCCTTCCGGGCATAACTCCCGGATCATCTCCTCAATACGGTTCATTGCTCACCTCCTTTCTCCTTGTCTGCTGCACGCTCCTCCAGTTGCACGAAGCGGTCGAAATCGCTCGTATAGAGACGATCCTGAACAATGCGATATTTCTCCCATTCGCTCTCGGCATGGGCTTTGGCCAGCTCTGCCGAGATGCGGCCGGCATTGGCAAGCACCTCCCGATCCATCAGCGACAAAAAACCGTTCAGCCGTTTCTCCCAGTCCTCCATCGTCATGGGGATATGGCGCATGGCCTGTATCTCCGCCAGATCGAGGTAGGCAGAAACAATGCGGCCAAGCGTCTGCAACTCCTCCTCCGTAAGGTAGTTTTTGGCAACCGTCACGTCGTATTTGTGAATTTTGCCCGTCGGCGCACCCTCCCATGTCGTCAGTCCCATGTGTTCCTTGTCGGCGTCGGCACGCTGATAGATCAACTCCGCCGCCGTGTGTCCATGCACGCTGTAATGCATCTTGTTCTGTACCGCAGCGAAAAAGCGCTGAGTGGCCTTTGCCGTCGGATCGTAATCGATGGCCGTAGCGTAAATGTCCGTAATCTTCTGGTAAAAACGACGTTCCGACAGACGAATCTCTCGGATGCGCTCCAACTGCTTCTCGAAATAGTCTTTCGTAAGCACCGTACCGCCCCGTTTCAGCCGCTCATCGTCCATCACCCATCCCTGTATGGTATAGTCCTTGACAACCGCATTCGCCCACTTGCGGAACTGTACGGCACGCTCGTTATTGACCTTGAATCCCACGGAGATAATCATCTGGAGACTATAATGTTTCACTTCGCGGCAGACCTCACGGCTGCCTTCGGTTTGAACTATCCGGAAATTCCGGACAGTTGCCGGCTCGGACAATTCGTTGTCGTCGTAAATTTTCCGGATATGCTCGTTGATGGTACGTACATCCACGCCATACAACTCCGCCATCATGCGTTGGGTCAGCCAAATGTTTTCATCCTCATACCGGAGTTCCACGCGGGAGGGATTTTCACCCGTAGCCGCTACGAAGGTCAGGTATTCGGCGGCCGAACTGCGAATCGTTATCTCTTTATTGCTCATATTCATTCCGTTTTACAATGTGGCCACAATCGCATCGATAGCCGTGCGCAGCACGTTTTGACGTGCGACAATCTCTGCAATACGCAGGTTCAACGCCTCTATATCCACCTCTTCGCGCGTATCGGGCTGTTCGACGTATGACGAAACCGAGATGTTGTAATCATTCTCGGCAATCTTGCCGTTTTCGACCAGACGGGCAAAATGCGCATCATCCGTGCGTGCGACGAATGCTTCGAGAATCCGTGCGATATTGGCGTCGGAAAGTTTGTTCTTGTTGCCCTCGTGGATAAACTCGCCCGAGGCATCTATAAATAGCGTTGCATTGTCCTTCTTGCTCTTCTTCAGCACGATAATGCAGGTAGCAATGCTGACGCCAAAGAAAAGATTAGCTGGCAACTGAATGACGGTGTCGATGTAGTTGTTATCGATCAGGTATTTGCGGATTTTCTGTTCAGCTCCGCCTCGGTAGAGCACACCGGGGAACTCGACGATAGCCGCCGTACCGTTGGTAGCCAGCCACGAAAGCATGTGCATCGTAAAAGCAAGGTCGGCTTTGCTCTTGGGAGCCAGAATACCCGCAGGCGAGAATCGCGGGTCGTTAATCAGCAACGGATTTTCATCCCCGACCCATTTGATCGAGTAAGGTGGATTGGAGACGATACACTCGAACGGTTCATCGTCCCAGTGTTTCGGGGCAAGCAGCGTATCGCCCAGTGCAATATCGAACTTTTCGTAGTTGATATCATGCAGGAACATATTGATGCGGCAAAGATTGTAGGTCGTAATATTGATCTCCTGCCCATAGAATCCCTGACGCACATTCTCCTTTCCGAGCACTTTGGCGAATTTCAACAATAGCGAACCGCTGCCGCAGGCCGGATCGTACACTTTGTTCACCTGTTTTTTCCCGACGAGCGTAATACGGGCAAGAAGCTCGGAGACCTCCTGCGGCGTGAAGAACTCGCCGCCCGATTTCCCTGCATTGCTGGCATACATCGTCATCAGGAACTCGTAGGCATCGCCAAAGGTGTCAATTTGGTTATCGGCCAGATTGCCGAGTTTCATGTCGCCGATCTTATCGAGAATCTTCACCAACGTCTCATTGCGTTTCTGCACTGTCGCTCCGAGTTTGTTGCTGTTTACATCGATGTCGGCAAACAGGCCCTTCATGTCATCCTCGCTCGCTGCACCCTTGGCCGAATTTTCGATGGCATGGAAAATATTATTCAGCGTTTCGTTCAGATTGGGGTCTGCCGCGGCACGTTTGCGCACATTGCCGAAGAGTTGCGACGGTAGGATGTAGAAACCGCGCTCCTGTACAGTCACTTCACGTCCGAACTCGGCCTGCTCGTCCGAACATTCGGCATAATCAAAGTCCACGTTCCCGGCCCGGTGCTCTTCCGCATTGATAAAAGCGGTAATATTCTCGGAGATGAAGCGGTAAAACAACATTCCCAAGACATAATTTTTGAAATCCCAACCATCAACACTTCCTCGCAGGTCGTTAGCTATCTGCCAGATTGTGCGGTGAAGTTCCGCACGCTCCTGTTCTCTTGCCATATATTATCTGTTTATCAATTCCTTAATATCTACTTCCAGCAACTCTGCAATACGAATCACCGTATCCAGTTGCGGCTGCGACGAGTTGGAGCACCACTTCGAGATGGTCGAAGGGTCTTTACCCAACTGTTCCGCCAGCCATTTCCCTGTTTTATTCTTTTCCGCAAGAATAATTCTCAACCTGTTAATCTCTTTCATTCCTGTTACAAACTGGGATTGCAAACAAAGATATTGAAAATTATTCAATCCCCATGGATCTTTAATTGGAATTTTAACACTTAGAAATGACCTTCTCTCACAATATTTGTGAATAGATTTTGTGGATTTATGACAAATGCCCGCACTCTTTTTTGAACCATACTTCTGCCAAAGCAGATTGTGTCCGGGCTTGCCCGTGTGCCACAAAACAAAGGGAAGGGTAGCCTAATACCCCTACAGTCATTTAACTGTGGGAGAAGTGCCATACAATCTGCAAGCAGAGGTAGCCGTGTTGCTCAATGTAGGACATGAAATTTTAACTCAATGCAAAGTCAAATTGTGCCAAACTGACATTAATCTGCCAAAATCTCATGCCGATATATGCCAACTATTTATTGGTATGGTAGTTGCCCTCTTTTAAGAAACTTAAAAATAGAAGAACTATGGGAATTAAACCAGGACCAAAAAGGATTGCAAAATCCACAGGAAAACCAGACAGGCGTCAACGAGACAATAAAGAAACGCCAGGTAACACACCGTCCCTCAAACCTCATAATCACAAAAAGGGGGACTAAGAATACGCCACTGGATATTTTGTCCAGTGGCATATTCTTTCTACAAACAGAGATCGGTAGTCTCTATCTATTTCTTCATGAAAACGGTTTACTTTAGTTTTTCTCTCTTATATATAGATACTAAAGTAAACTAAAATATATATGGCCGCTCCGGTACGAAGAACCATTTATGTTTCAGTCGAACAACCCGTTCACCAGATTGACTGCATCGTCCTTTTTCTGATTGATGATTTTGGCGTACACCTGTGTCATCTTTACGTCGGCATGACCGAGCAGCTTTGAGGTAGTATAGAGGTCGGCGCCAAGCGTCAGCATCATCGTCGCAAACGTGTGACGGGCGGTGTGAAATGAGAAACGTTTGTCTATGCCGGCCGCTTTCGCCCAGGGTTTGAGCAGCACGTTTATCATCGTTGGACTCGGTAAGTCGAAGACGTGGTCTTCCGCCATCTTGTATCCTCGCTCCGGCATCCACTTTAACGCTTCTGGTGAAAGCGGCAAATAAATCGGCTCTTTGGTTTTCTGCATGGACACAGCAAGGCGATATTGACCTCTATCCACAAAAACATCTTTCCATCTCAAACCGATAATGTCGCTTATTCGCAATCCACAGAAGCAAGAGAACAAATAAGCCTGTTTTACGGCCTTATTCTTCATCGGAGTAGCAATCAGTGTCCGGACCTCTTCAATGGTCATATACGAGCGTTTGCTCTCCGGCAAGCGTATCTTATCCGAGTTGTTGATCTTTGTAAATGGGTTGGACTTGATAATATCCGCACGAACGGCGGCATTCAAAGCTCCGTTCAGAATACGGTAATAAGTGTGAAGCGTAAAGTTAGACACCCGTTTCCCTTTGGGGCGATACTCCGTCAGCAGATAGTCGATATACTCTTGGCAAAATGCCTTGTCGACCTGATCCATTGTCATGCTTTCACCCGCAAAATCTTTCAGTATGCGGATAGTTACCATGATTTGGTTCCCGTCCTTTTTACCACGCTTCGCCTGATTCTCTTTGTAGGTCTCCATCCAGTCCAAAAGAAAAACTTTATCCCTGTGTTCGATTCCGGCCTCACCATTGGTAAGTTGGATGATGCGCTTCGATTTGATGGCATTGGCGGCAGCCATTGTCGCTTGATTCTGCCTACGGGCATTATGATCTGTTTCGGGAATAAGGTACATCTTCAGATACTCGTATGTCCGTTTGCCATTCCGGTATATATCCAGATACAAGCTCTTGTTTCCATTGGCCAGTTCTTTCATCCGCAGACGGATAGGTTCTTTGACTTTTGCAGGCTTTTTTACTCGTGGCATATTCCCTTCTCTTTTGCTCGTTATATCTACTGCAAAACTACAAATAAAAGCCGAGTTTAAGGAACAAACAAGAAACAAAAATATACCGAAAAAGAGCCAATCAACTGAAAAGAATGAAAACAACAGAAAATGTCAAGTCATATATAATACACTGTAAATTAGCGTATTTATTTGCACTTATTTAGTTCTTGCTTTCATTCCACACCTTTACTTTATAAATCTGGAACGTTTTCAGCGAAACTTCGACGGTCTCAATATGCTCCTCGCCGATCTGAGCTGTAAGAATAAGGGAATCAGGTCGTGAGTAATAAGCACTTGCATAAACGCAATGGTGCATCAGTTCACCTTCCTGCACATACTCTGCAACACTTTCAAGAACCCGGACACAGATTGTATCGTCGGCAAAGCTAATACCGAAGAACCGCGATTTCAACTCCCGGAAATTCTCTTCGGCTTCCTGAGCCTGGCGGAACTTACGATGCAACTCTTCCTTTTTCAAACGTTCGCGTTTCTTACGCTCGAGCCGGTCGTGCTCGGCCTCGAGGTCCGCCGGGCAGACATATCGGGCACTCAATACGTCCTTATTGAAATACCGCAACAAGTCGATGTAGTCGCACCACATCGACGCATCCGAGATAAAATAGCCCCGACGCATACAAATCCGGATAGACGGCCAATACTTCTCGTCAGAGCACACCCCGCTCCGGATCTCGTGGGACAACATCGGATACTGACCGGCTTTAAGTAAGGTTTCGGCTCGGCAGTTATCCAAGAGTGCCAGGAACAGACGCAGCGGAGAAATCCCGTGAAGATCCCCACAGAATCCGTTACGCCTAAGCGCCGGAATAACACTCTTTCGAGGATAGATAAAGCCCGGGGTGATGTCGTAGCACATCTTATAAGGCCGGACCTCGAGAGGACTGCTCCAGTTCCAACTATCTCTATACCATGATAACATAGGCCGCAGACGGGCAATGGATACCACTTTGCCAGCTGGTGTGATCCATAGTTGGACAACCTCCTGGCAGCCATACCAGGCCTCACGGCCGACATGTCGGGTAACGTACAAGTCGAAAAAGCGAATGACCTGGCAGCCTCCGCAGGTTGTCAGAATGCAGTAATAGGCTTCATCCCGCTTAAACCGCCGTTTGCGGGTCTCGATGATCTCAATAGTTCGCCCGCAATGCGGGCAGACAGCGGGTCCTGGTTTGAGCGTCTTGTCAAACCATTCGTAGCCGCACTCAAGACAAGACGCCGTACCTTTTCGGGTAAGGCGTCCATAATGGTCAAAGCAATGCTGGAAGGCCCATTCTTTCTGTCTCTCCGAGATCGGCGCGAGACGCTGGCTCAAGGAGTAGACACGCTGCTGAAGTTTCGTTTTCGCTTTCATGTCAGAAAAGGCTGGCTTGTTCGACTTTCTCGGCGGGTTCCGGCTGTGTGGCCGGTTTCTTTTTCTTAGGCTGCATGAGGTTGGCGTAGGCTTCCCTCTCGGCACGCTGCATAGCGGCCTGACGAGCCTGTGCCTTTTCTTCCTCGGTCAGCTCGACGACATGATCGATGCGAACATCGCACTGCAAGGGTTTGCCGATGTCGATGTCCTCCTCGTCGAAATAGTGAACCGCCATACTGAAGATCTCATCATCGTCAAAGCCCGCACACTCAGACTGCCTTACGCAGTTCAGAATGTAGGTAATACAATCGTCGATGTTCTTCTTGGGATTCCAAAACTTCGCAGCGAACCGCTCATCCACCTCGGACAATTCTTCCAAATACGTTTGGATACGTTGCTTGAATCTTTCCGATCCTTTCATACGATATATTGCAGACTTTATCCTCCTGCGCCGGAGTTCTAAACTGTCTGAAACGCTCAGAACAGCGATGCAGACTCAGCCGATCCGGGCGACTGCTCCGAAGGCAAGGACCCGGGAGGAAATATTTGCCGTCGAGACATCGACGGGCGCAGCGGACAAATATTTCCGAATCGGGCCAGGCGGCCAGGCACATCTGCCTGGGCGATCCTTGCCGCTGTCGCCGGGATGTCGGCTAACTTCGCATCCATGTTGTGAGTGGAAATACCGCTCTCCCCCGGACGACGAGTTCGCTTGTCGATCGCGGTCGTCCGCGAGCTGGGCCCGGCGGCATAGTCGCCGGGAGCTGCGAGTTCAGGGGGCCCGAAGGCCGTGCGAAAAGATCGGAGATCCGCACGGCGAGATAGCCGGTGGTCAACCGGCAACCGGCTATGGCCGGGTCCGATGAATTCCGTAATATCAATATTATTAAATTTAGTGGCTGAAACATACAGATTTTCTTAGAAAGAAATCAGATTCAGCCAAAATATAGCTTGTATGCAGTTGAAACAGCATATTTAGAAAAAAAATAATATCAATATTATTTATATATACCAACTCAGCTATTTTGAAAAAACAGAAACGTCCTCTATATTTGCGTTGAAGGGAAGAAGCCAGCATCAACTGGTTCTTCATAACTATTAGTAGGAGCCGCCTTATCTCTCGACGAGATTCGGCGGTTTTTTTATTGTCTGCAAGTGCTTATTTGCAAAAATGTGACGTATTTCAAATATCAGTTGCATCGACAATAATAAACGTCATTTTCTTCTTCCCTTCACGAATCAACACTTTTTAATGTCCAATTTTATATTCATCGAGCAACAAATCCTTCTACCCTCGCGCGCACGCGCGCAGATTTGTTGATCCGTCTGTTGTAAATATATTTATCAATGTTGAATAGTGAATTTATCAAAGATAAATTCTTTGATAAATATATTATAAGGTACTTTTTGCAAAAATGTGACATATTTTGAGAATCAATTTGCAAAAATGTGACGCACTTTTTGCAGAAATGTGACGTATTTTATCCGAAATAATCCATCCTAAATGTAGGATAGATTTCCTAAAAAATGGCCGATAAAAATATTGCAGAAAAAAACATCTTGATTAATTCCCAGTACATAATACATTGTTTTTTATCCATTTTCATCTAAAACCTAACATCTTGTGATATTATAATTTATCTTGTCCTGGGCACACGGAAATAAAATCGCAGCTGATTATCAATCGGTTGCGATTTTTCATTTCTATTTTGCACCACATTTGCACCACTCATAATATTAACATCAGATTCCACACCCCGGCAACCAACGCAAAATTCCGTTCGTCGATCTCGTTCAACCCTACTAAGCGCAATTTTGAGCCGATGATACCGTTGTACATCCAAAAGGCCAGCAGGGCCAGCAACAGCAAACCCAGCCGCCCGGATTGACGGCTGGGGCAAAGTAGTGGTATAATGGAACCTCAATGCTCGGTTGTTATTTTCTCGTGCTCCTCGGCCAACTGCCGTAGCTCGGTATTAAAATCGGCGTTGATCCTCACACGCTCTTTAAGTTGGAACAATATTTCTTTTACCTGCGGGTCCTCCGGTTTTACATCTCCGCTTTCCAATTTGGCGACAAGCTCTTCCCCTCGGCGTATTACTGCTGCTGTTTCCGCCGCCATCTTATCGCCCCGTCGTAAAATTTGATCTATATTCATAACGCAATAGTTGTTTATCGGGTGAGTTTCATTAACAATCCTTTCGGCTTATGGGTGGGCTTGCTCGGCGATACCTGCGCCCCTCGAATGTGTTTTTGCTTCGGATGATTTCGAGAATCACCCGATCGCCGTCGAGAACCAGCATCCCGTGCCGGCGTGAATCGCCGCCTTTGGTTCGGTGCTCTACCTCGCATTCGGTTCGGATGCGGACACAGCGGAAGCCTGCGGCCTCGAAAGCCGATCCGATCAGCGACAGGTCGCTGCGCTTGGATACATATACTTGCTTTTTCATAGTGTCAGTTGTTGAAGTCATAGTGTTTATTCGCCGAGGGGTCGAACGTCGAAAATTCGCCATCCCTTTCCCATTCCCGGACGGTATAGCGCCCCTTCGGAAGATACCCCGCCCGACGGACGGCCTCGGCCTCGGTGGGGAATGTCCCCAACCGATAGCCGCCGTAAAGAAGTTCGTAGATCATAGTTCGGTATTGTTGGACAACGTACATAAATTTTCCGTCATGGACATCACGGCCAACTTCATTACCTCGTCTTGCGCTTTGCCTAATGCGCTGTCAAATTCACTGTTCACCTCATTGACCGCCGAGCCGCCGTAATCCATTTCGGTAACTTCCGCCGCCTCGCCGCAGAGGTCCGATAATTTGATATAGATAGCCAGGTATCCGGCGGTCATCGGACTTAATTTTACGTTTTTCAAATCTTCGATAGTCATGATTTTATAGTTTTAATTGGTTAGTTCAACATCAATTGCAAGGCATCGGCGATCTCCGGACACTCCCGGCCCGACTGGTCCCATACGGCGGGGACTTCTGTAAATTCGCTCAGCTCGTCGTTGCACAACCGGGCCGAATAGTCAACGAATATCGTGTACCCCTTGTGGGTAATTTCGAAACCTTCGCTTACGCCGTCGCAGTTGAAGGTGATGTAATCGGCCGCCTTGCGGGCCATTGTCCGAATGTCGGACCGGGTTAATTGTTCATTCATTGTTTTATCGAGGTTTTGCGAGAATCTCGCTATTTTTCAATTTCCGTAATAGGTGTTGAGGGGCGGTACGCCCCCGGTTATCGTTAGTCTCCGTAATACGTTCTGCTGTTGCCGTAGTAGTCGGCCGGAACATTTGCCAGCGGATGCCATTCCGCAACCTTCGATTCCTCCATCGGGCGGTTCTCGATTATCGCCGTCATGACCGCCAGCTTCTCGTTACGCCAAGCCTTGCGCAGGCAGGCCGAAAAGGTCATCGAAGCGTTGGCACGTTTCAGATACCAGGCGTTGCGCATGATCTTCGATTTGTTGTAGCGGGTGCGGGTGGTTGTCATAACATTTATAGTTATTGATTTTATTTCTTGATGCAAATATAAAGCTATAAATTTAATTATGCAAATAAAAAATAAAGTTTTTACTATTATTTTTGCAGAAAAATAAAGTTATAGCTACATTTGTACCAGTACCAAAGATTTAAAGCTATGGATATAAAGAGAACAATAAAGGCTAACGGCCTAACTGTTAAAGAAGTGGCCGAAAAAATGGGAATTACGCCCGTCGGACTTAGCCAGCATATTAATGGGAATCCAAGTGTAGAAGTGCTTGAGCGTATTGCCGCCGCTATTGGTTGTAACGTGGGTGATTTTTTCGCCCCTCAACCGACAAACACAATCACCTGCCCGCATTGCGGCAAACTTATCAAAGTAGAAAAAGGGGAATAACCTCAAACATCTGCATCATGGAACAAGAATTGATACTATACAATTCAGCCGACGGAAAAAGTAGTGTTTCATTACTGGCCCGCGACGGATCGGTCTGGCTCAATCAAATGCAGTTGGCCGAACTTTTTGCCACCTCGGTCCCCAACATTAGCCAGCACATAAACAACATACTAAAAGACAAAGAATTAACCGCCGATTCAGTTATTAAGAATTACTTAACAACTGCCACAGATGGCAAGCCCTACCAAGTTAAATTCTATTCATTGGAAATGATTTTAGCGGTAGGGTTTCGCGTTCGATCTATCCGCGGCGTGCAGTTCCGCCAATGGGCAAACCGCAATCTTGCCGAATACCTGCGTAAAGGGTTTGTAATTGACGATGAGCGATTGAAAAATCCCGATGGCCGCCCGGATCATTTCGACGAACTTCTCGCCCGTATTCGCGATATTCGAGCCTCGGAAAAGCGATTTTATCAAAAGGTGCGCGATCTGTTTGCCTTAAGTAGTGATTATGATAAAACAGACAAAGCGACACAAATGTTCTATGCAGAGACACAAAACAAACTTTTGTATGCCGTAACAGGGCAGACTTCCGCGGAGATTGTAACGACGCGAGCCGATGCAGATGCTCCGAATATGGGGCTGACTTCTTGGAAAGGGGCGGTAGTGCGCAAACAAGATGTCATTATTGCCAAAAATTATTTGACACACGACGAATTGGATTCTTTGAATCGACTGGTCGTTATCTTCTTAGAAACAGCTGAATTCAGAGCCAAAAACCGAAAAGACCTCACAATGAATTTTTGGCGTGAAAACGTCGATAAAATTCTGCTTTCCAACGACCAACGCCTACTACCTAATGCTGGTACTGTCCGTAAAGAGCACAAAGACGAGTTCGCTTATCAGGTTTACGAAGAATTCAATGCACGCCGCAAACGCAAAGAAGCTATTGAGGCAGACCGTGAGGATATGGAACAACTGAAAGAACTGGAAAACGAAATAAAAAACCGTCCTATATGAATTCTAAAACCTATCAAATAGACGCCCAAAGCCTCGAACAGGCGCACACCCTTTTCGAATCGGGGGACATTGACCGCATAGAGGTAGGAACTGTGACCGGACTTTGTGAGATTCACCGCTATCTATTCGGTGGGTTGTATGACTTCGCCGGAAAGATTCGGACGCTGAACATTGCAAAAGGTGGCTTTCGCTTTGCAAATTGCCTTTACCTGGGCGCGATACTTCCGGTAATCGAGCAGATGCCGGAAACGACCTTTGAGGAGATCATCGCAAAATACGTTGAAATGAACATCGCCCACCCGTTCATGGAGGGCAACGGCCGGGCCACCCGGATATGGCTCGATATGATGCTGAAAAAGCGTCTCCGGCGAGTTGTGGACTGGCAGAAGGTAGACAAAGATTTATACCTTCAGGCGATGGAACGCAGTCCAATAAATGACCTTGAATTACGCGCGCTGCTCGGCCAGGCATTAACCGACCGCACGGATGATCGGGAGGTTATTTTCAAAGGTATCGAACAGTCGTACTATTACGAGGGATACGAGGCATAAATCTCAACGATACCGACCTATGGAACTGCAACCCATCCAAAGCAAGATATACGAGATACGAGGCCAGCGGGTAATGCTGGACTTCGACCTGGCCGAACTCTACCAAGTGGAGACAAAGCGGCTGAAAGAGGCCGTAAGGCGCAATATCGAGCGTTTCGAGGGCGACGATTTTATGTTTGTACTCTCGGAAAAAGAATATGAAATTTTGAGGACGCAAATTGCGACCTCAAGTCTAACATCACAAAATGCGTCCTCAAATTGGGGTGGTCGTCGCTATATGCCATTTGCTTTTACGGAAATGGGTGTCGCAATGCTTTCGAGCGTCCTGCGTAGCGAGACGGCTATACGGGTAAATAGGGCCATTATGCGGGCTTTTGTAGCAATGCGCAACTACATTACCACCACAACCCAAATCACGGCAGAATTGGCCGAAATTCGGGCAAAACTGGCACTACTGGAGCGGGCTGATGCAGACAATGCCGAAGCGGTCAGCGATCTGTCGGAGGATATGCGCCAGGAACTCGACAATATCTATCAGGCTATCGCAGCATTGTCGATCAAAGTGCCACAAGCCCGCAAGCCCTCCCAGCCGATAGGGTTCAAGCCGACAACAAAGAAATAGCCGATTTGGCGACGCTTGCTCTTTGGAGGGTATATGCTTCACCCGTTAGGAGATCGTCGAAATTTAGGCATTCCAGAACGCAAATACGCTCGATAAAAGACAAAGAGAGCCGGAGTAATTCCCGGCTCTCGTCATTTCGTCGTTATTCGGTGGCGTGCATCATCACACGCAGCGTGCCCCGTCATTCCTTTACTGTCCGCCTGCCGATGGACTGGATGATCTTGGCCGCTTCGGGGTCGAGGACCACGGAAATAGGCCGCGTTGCGGTCGTTATCTCCTTGCCGTTGGTGGTCACATCCTGACGGTCGGCAAGATGCAGAACCCGGGCAATTATGCCTGAATCGTAAAATCCAACAATGGCACCTTGCAACTGATCTGCTTCGATTGCCTCACGCACATACATAAGGATGTCAGAAAACTCCTCCCTTGACTCATATTCATAGAAATTCTGCCTGCTAATCCCTGCAAATTGACAGAATCCCACCAATGTCAGGGGACGCTGTGTTGGAACGGGAATTATTTCCCCTGCCGAAACCTTGTTGATATAAATCGGATTCTCTTTTGCCCATTCGACGTATTCCTCAAACTTGGCTTCAAGGGCTTCGGGGGTATATGCACGAGGGCGGCCCACTTTGCGGGCTGTTCCCGTACGCTTTATTTCATTCTTCATATAGATTAATGGTTAATAAATTAAGCCGACTTTGCTTTCTGGGATACTGCCACCTGCCGGCGCACGGCGTCGTTCTCCTGAATTCCCAGAATGACAGGGTTGTAATTAATTTCCTCGGTTCCCGTGTTTTCGGGAGCGGAGATAGACAGATACAGATCGCCGTCCTCCTCGTACAGATCGACATAAAGGCGGGAATCGTAATCGACGATATAGGGCGTTCCGTTCGATGTTATGGCATACGCTGTGCCGTTAATGCCGTCCGCTTCTGCAACCCATTGGCTGTCTTCATTCTTGCCGTCCAAGCGCAGATAATACGTTGCTGCCACCACTCCGTCCACTTTCAGTTTCAGCAGTTGGCAGTCGCAGATGTCGTTTTCGCCTGTTTCTACCGAATATATGGCGAATATCTGCCCGAATTGGGCTATATACACCGGCTTCGTGTAGTCGAGGTTGTAGAGATCGAGAGCCGTGAGTTTTGCCCGAATGGTGATGATCCGCAGACGGTCCACGACTTTCTGGTAGGAAGCGTATCGGGTCTTTACAATGCCTTCCTCGCCGCCGAACTTCATCCACGGATCGAATACGCCAATACATCGGGCAATGCCCGACATAAACGCTCCCCGCCCCGATAATATCCGTGGCGAGCACTCCGAATAATTGGCGCCGCCTTTTCCGTTATCCTCATAGATCGGCACAACGGCGCAATTTACCCCGTCCGTCGTTGCATTCTCCGACGCCGAGAAAGGCAGCGACACCAGCTCCGTTTCTTTCTCGATATTCTCGTTGCGGATCGTGATGGTGCCGTATGTGTCGGTCTTTACATCGTCGTCATTATCATAGTCGAGGATGTTGCTTTGGGCGAGGTCATCGATGGTGAAAATCGATGCGTCGGGCATATCCACCCGGTGAAAATCGTTCAGTATTACCCGGTCGCTCCAGTCGATGATGTCGTTATTCTGAACATTGGCGATTATGTCATCGATGCTTATCAGCTTGATCGTGTTAGGGCTGTCCTTGTCCGCATAGGCGAACAGACCGTTCATGGACATCAGGGCGAGGATAAAATCGCCCTGGGAAATGTCGGGGAGATTGGGGGCGACGGGGAATCTTGTAGGGAACGCACAATCGGTCCAATTTGCCCAAATATTTACTGTTAATGGAGTTGAATATGGGTTTGATATATATATTTCACCTGCTGGATCTTCATAATGAAGTAAAATTTCGGTGTTTTCTATTAACGGATAAGTTATATCAAGCGGCACAAAATTGAATCTATATACATTAACTCCATCACCAGTAGAGCCAACCAGTTCTACATTGTATGATGTACCTAATATTGTGGATTTTACTATTTCGGAATTACCATCCAATTCAGTAAGCATTATATGCATCTCCTTGGGATCTCCCCATTCTGGCGGCCTATGTGTAAAATATCCATATGCTCCTGTTCCATTACTCGGTTTAATCGTAATATGTACTGATAAATCCGTTTTATTAAATTTTGTAGTACAAGATCCATATGCTATCTCATGCGGGTCTTTGATTATATTACCCCGGCCTAATACACCGTATATTTGATTCTTAAAATTTGTGCTATTAGCCGTAAATCGCAATGCTTCTGCCTCATTCGATATTTCATCCCCATTTTTTGATACAAGCGGAATAATAGGTCCGAGGTTTTTGCTGTACGCCAGCCGCTCCTTGCCGTCGATAGTGATCCCGTTATACTTTTCGATAGCCGAAAGAATTGTTTTCACCTGCACGGACGGGTGCAAATACTTGGGGTTCGACAACCCCATTCCGAAATTCACGCCCCAAAACGCTACGCCGGGGTATTCATTGGTCGTATTTCCTTCTAAAATGGTCGTGTTTTCGTTCCAGTCGATGCGCTCCGCTTCGAGTTCTTCCAGTTGCGGCCCCAAATCCCGCAGGCCGTTATCAAACAGAGGCTGAAAGTTATCCACGTTGCCCCACGTAAGCGTTACATTGATCGTATCCGCAATATCCGTTACCACGGCGAACCCCTGCGTGAACAGTGGCACCCCGTCCTGGTACAATGCCGCCGGGAGGCGCACATACGGAGCGTCGGCATCCACATCCGGACGGGCTGCCTGACCGATAGCCTGCATATTCGTAGGCGTAGGCGGCAGCGCAACATTGTAGGAACGGTTCGACTGGATGCTGTCGAGGCTCGAAAATATTGGGCTTTGATAGAGCAGGGTTACGACTTCGTCACTCGACAGGTCGCACAAAATATCATTGATATAAAGTTCGTAGGTCGTCATATGTAGTTATTTTTCTAATATTTGATTTAACAATTAAAATTCCGGAGCGTTTAAGTATTAGCTCCTCTTGCTTCCGTTCGTACTCTTCGCACCTGCGCCGGGTACGCTCCAGCAACTCTACAAGTTCTTTCTTATTCAATCCTACTGTCAGCGTGCTGTCGTCCCGCTGGCCACCCCTTCGTTTTTCTTTAGGTATTTTCATGCGCTTAAATCGCAAACACTCTTAAAACGGTTCGCCGTCCGTTGAGGGGTTCGCCGTGCTTTCATAGTCCGCAATCCGTGTAATACTTTCGTTGTGCCGGAAAATCACGCACCCTGTCGCCCCCTCCCGGTTCTTGGCGATATGCAGCAGCCCGACGCCCTCGGCCGGAATGGTCCCGTATCGCCCCGCGTCTATCTCGGCCCGGCCGTACATTGCCGGGCGGTCGATAAATAGCACCATATCGGCGTCCTGCTCGATGGCGCCAGATTCCCGGAGGTCCGAAAGCATCGGGGTTTTATCGGTTCGTTCCTCTATTTTGCGCGACAACTGCGACAACAAAATGACGGGCACATCGAGTTCCTTCGCGAGCAGTTTGGCCGAACGGCTGGCGGCGGCGATCTCCCGCTCGCGGGTGCTGTTCGTGTTCCGGCTTGCCGTGTCGAGCAGTTGCAGATAGTCGATAATGACCATCCCGCACCGCCCCCGGCGGGCCATAGCCTTACATTGCGAGCGTATAGTCCCCATCGTAATATTAGCACAATCACTGAAGTAGACAGGCAGCGCGGAAAGTTCCGCGGCGGCTTGTTCGAGCCTGCGCCAGCTGTCGGCGTCTATATCGCCCGTTCGGAACGATCCGGAGTTAACTCCCGAACCTCCTACCAACATTCGCCCGGCCAACTGTGTATCGGGCATCTCCAGCGAAAACACGCACACCGGAACCCCAGCAACGGCGGCGGTCCGGGCAAAATGTAGCATTGCGGCACTTTTGCCCATCCCTGGACGGCCAGCCAATACCACGAGCTGGCCGCCCCTCCAGCCGCCCGTCAGCACGTCGAGCCGTTGTAAGCCCGTAGGAATGCCGATGCACTCGCCCACTTGTCGGGCCTGTTGGCGTCGTTCCAAGTCGTCGAGGGTGGCCCGCACGACATCCGACAATGGCGTAATATCGTTGGCGTGGACCGTTGCGGCGGCTATGGCGGTTATTTTTGTTGTCGCCCAATCCAAAACGCCCGAGGGATCGGAGGCCGCCCGTACTGCGAGTTCATGGCCGAATAGACACAACCGGCGGCGGGTCTCCGTGTCTTTGAGCTGCCGGGCGTGGTCGAGGACATTTACCCCCGAGCCGACGGCCTGCGTGAGCTTTGCCAGGTAGGCCGCCGGGTTGCCTAACCCCTCAACGGTTTTACAGCGCTGCGTAAGCGTGTAGAGGTCGATTTTGACGCCTTCCGCGAGCATCGAGAGCATCATGCCGTAGATTTTGCCGTGTATCGGGGTCTGGAATGCCGAAATTTCGATCATCTCCGCCGTGTCGGGTAAATACTCCGGTTCGAGAATCAATGCGCCCAAAACGGCTCTTTCGAGTTCGGGTGATTCCGGCAACACCAAATCGGCCGCCGGGCGGTTATAGGAAATTTGTTTTTCGCATTTCATAGGTAGTTTGTTTTTGGGGTTCGTCTGGTCGGCGCATCCACGTTCGAACAGCTGCCCGCCAATCTTTCATCTTGTTTTTACCGATCATCCAGCCTTTCGCCTCGTAGAAATCGATGAAGCGCTGGGCATCGACCGTATATCCCTTTTCGGAAATATAATTTTTGACCTCTTGGAGAGAGGGAGCAACAAACGCCGCGCGTTTGGCTGCGACTTTGCGCGGCTTGTCCGCGCTGGTACCTTTGGGGGTGTTACCGACATTCGATTTTCCGCTTCCCCCTGCACCCCCTTTACTCTCTATATCTTTATCCTTATCTACATCCTTATCCTTATAAAGGTTAGGTTCTTGGTTAGGGTACTGGTTAGGTCTTTGGTTAGGTTGGATAGCTTTTCCGCTTGGATTGTTCCGGCTTCCTTTGGGCGCTCCACCTTTTCGCCCATTCTCCACACAAGCATCGTATCGGTTATGCGCATTATCAATTACAGGCTTAATCGCAATAAATAGCGCTTTTGCAACCGCATTGCTATCCGGACCAGGCGCAATGCCTTCAAAGGCGTAATCGAATATCGTCTCCGATACGACCTTGTACAAGTCCGGCGGCAATTCGCGTAAAGATTCACGGAATGAACGGTAATAGACCATCGTATCGCGGCTCATCGGGTACCTCCTTTCCGAGATTGCCTACGCTCCCATTTAACCCAATCCGCCTCAAGTTGAGGGTAGCAATAATCATAGAAAATGCGGGATAGATCGGGCGGTAAATCCGGCAATGTACGATCAAGTCCATACATTACTATCGCATTCATAAACAGCTGGTATTCGTTGGGTAAAAGCCCCTCCATCGCAGCCCGAAAGGAACGGTAAAAAACAAAACTATTACGCCTACTCATCGCCGTGCCCTCCGTGAATGTAATAGCGCTTAAACCGCATCTTGTTTTCATGCACCCAGACATCGGCAACATCGATCCCCATTTTGCGGATATAGCGGATCGTACTGCGCGGGTCGGGGATATTCAGCCGCTCGGCGATGTCGAACGTCGCCCATTGACCGCCGCAGACCAGCAGCGAAAAGACCCGAAATTCGTTGTTGTTTAGATAAAATTCCCTACCTTTGTACAGGACTTGATAGAATGCCCCTGCGTGCTTGCCTTGAGCGCCGGGGGCGTGCTGTTTCTGATTCATACCTCCGGAACTATTTACGGTTGGCACTCTCGGCGATAGCCTCGGCGGCTTCGCGGTGACGTTTGGCCGGGTCCTCGATTTGGTTCTGAACCCAAACCGTCAACTCTTTACGGCTGAACAACAGACGCCGCCGCACTTTCCGATAAGGAATTCGTTTGTAATAGGCCAAATTATACAGATTACTGGGCGTAGTAGGGTATCCCAGCCCCTCCAAGAAATTAATTGCAGCTTCGAGCGTTAGTGCGTCCGCCGCTTCCTCCGCCGGGGCTTTATAGTTCGCCAGCTCCGGGATAATGGTGCGCACCGCTGCGTAAATGCACCCCTCCAATTCTTCGCGGGACGTCAAAATAATTTTGCTCGTTCCCGCTGTTACTGTCTCTTGCATCATAACAAGAATAATTTAATTGTTAAAAAAATGTTGCGTCCGGACTATTCCGTAACCGCATTGCAAAGGTGGGAAATGCGGGGGCCTATTGTTATGAAATAATTATTTATTCATATTTATTCATATTTTGCAACATTGATTACCAAACACTTACAACGCATAGTCTTTCACACACAAAACAAAAAAAAGAATGCCGTAAAGCATTCTTTCGTATGGTGGCGATTATGAATTTAACCCTTTTGGTCCTTGAGCAAAAAACGATCAATAACGTTGCTATATGCGGGCATATTATTGATTGCTGCTTTTAAGAAATCATATAGCGATTTCACCTTTTTGTCCAAACTGCCGTCGATTATAAGCCCGTCACGCTGCATTTGGCGTATCTCATCCACGACCGCCTGCGCTTTATCCCCCGATGCCGCATTAATTGCGGCCCGTACACGACTAATCACAGCCGCACTATCTCCGGCTATTATCTCCGAAATACTCGCTTTTTTCCGTCCGGCCTTATTCCCCGGTTTAATAAGTAGAGCCATAGCCACCAACGCGTCGGCGATTGTAAACATATAACCCGCATAGTGTCCCATTTTGAGCAAAAGTGACGCGTCGAATATGGCCGTATTTCTATATTTTGCCCGGCATTTTCCGAACATTTTTAGCAGCCCTGCCCGTCGGTCTGCAATGGATTGTGTTCCGTATGCGGCCATCCGGTCCAAAAACTGCCTGCCCTCCGCCTCCCCTTGTGCATAGCCGTCTAAATACATTTGCCGGAACGTTGCCCGGTGCTCTCTGAAAAATGGATCATCGCCCGCCCTATTTTCGAAAAACAGGACGGCAATACACGGATACCCCGCGAATGCGTCGGGGAGTCCGGTCCTTTGGAATGTCAAATTAGGGACTTTATTATACGCTTCATCATCGGGCAAATCAAACCACCGCGTAAGACTGTCTAAATTGTCGATGTCGTTATAAACACTAAACATCACGTTTCCCGGGGTATTGCCCGTGCATAGAGGTAACGATTCATAATACTGTTGCAGCTTATCCATATCCCTAAAATTTCGTTAATAATTCCGCATTCTTCTGCCGTTCCTCCCGTTCGAAGCTGGCCAGGTAATTTTCCGTTGTTTTGAGGTCCTGATGCCCCAGCGATTCCGAGATATAGGCGATATTCGCTCCTGCCCGCTTCAACACCGTAGCGAACGAATGCCGGGCCGTATAGGTCGAGATATTGCCGATCCCGAGCTGTTCGCCCACCTCCTTCATACGCTTATTGATCGCACGGGTGAAATACATCGTTTTACACTTCCGCCGCATTGCATCCTCCTGTCCGTCGAGAATCGGAAAAATGAAGCTGTCGGGCCGGGAGGGGTTGCCCCATCGGTTAATTATTGCCTGCATCCGCTCCGTGACAACGACCCGGATTTCCTTGCGGGTCTTGGTCGTCCGCTCGGTCTTTTGCCGGACAAAGCATATTTCACCGTTCACGATGTCCCGATACCTCAACTTTACGAAATCGGCAACGTTGATCCCGTTGCACAAGTAGAGGAACAGCCAATAATCGCGGTATTTGGCCGTTGCCTCGGTTCCGTCCTCATAGTTGGCAATCTGCCCTATTTGCTCCAGCGTGAGGGCCAATTTGCGCCCTTCTCCGGCTTGTATCTCATACCGCCCCCGACCGAATGGGTATTGCGCCTCTAAAATCTTTCCGCACCGCTTCATGTCGTTGAGTATTGCCCGTATATGTCGCATATGTATTCCGACGGTAGTACGGCTTTTACCCTCTTTAAGCAGGAACTTTTCGTAACGGCGAATCCAATCCACCGAAACACCCGACAAAGGAACACGAGGTCCGGCAAATCGTTCTATCCCCTTCATAACAACCCGATAGGCCATCATATTCCCGATGCGTTCCTGTGCTTTCATTTCGGCTATTTTACCCTCAAAAGCAATATTAAGCGTATCGCCACCAGCTCGTTTTAGTCGATTGTTAAGATTTTCCAATGAAAAGATACCGCGCATTAATAAGTCCTCAACAGCCGTCCGCACTATCTGGTAGCTGCTTTCGATGTCCTTGCGTATCTCCACAAGTGCACGGGCTTTTGTTGTTGGCAGGGCGTCCCACTCCGCCGGCATCAAATCTTTCCCGGTCGGATAATAGTGACGCACTCGATTGTAGGTAACACGGATTTTTACGGAGCACTTCCCGGACTTTTTCGGATGGGCTGAATCGAACATTGCGGCCACCGTCACACCGTCTTTCGAGTAGTTCATTTTGTGTATAAATTTTGATTTTAGACACACAATTTAGACACAAATATACGGATTTAATCGAAACCAACAAAAACCAAGTGGAATAAAATAGCTATATTTTCCATTGAAATACAAGCATTTACAAAATAATATAGAAATTACCAAAAACAGCTAAAAATCGACAAATTACGACTCATAATCCGAAGGTCGTGGGATCATGCCCCTCTGGGCCCACAGAAAAAGAGGTTACGAATTGCCGTAACCTCTTTTTTCACACTCTTCGGGAGCGGCGTTATTCCAGCTTCGCCGCGTCGGAGGCCAGCTTTTCGTAGATGGCGACCATTTCGCCGAACGATCCTTCGCCGCGTTTCAGTTCGTACATGAAGACGCCCTTGTAACCGGCCTTCATCAGCGCCCCGTACAGCGCGGGCCAGTCGATCCGACCCTTGCCCGGAAGCCAGTGACGCTCATCGACCATGTCGTAATCCGAGACATGGACGGTCGCAATCCGGTCGCCGCACACCTCGACGAAGTGCAGCAGGTCCTCCGAAAGCAGGTGGTTCGTGTCGAAACAGATTTTCACCTCGGGATAAGGGGCGATGATGCGCAGCAGCTCGGCCGAGTTCCGCCCGAGGCACGTGCGGGGCAGATCCTCGATGCACAGCTGCGCGCCGATCCGCGCCGCCTCCCTGCGCAATATGCCGATCGAAGCGATGCTGTTCCGGATACGCTGCTCGCGCTCCCCGTCCGCAATCGGTTCGGAACTGGGATGCAGCACCAGTTTCTCCGGTCCCACTTCGCCGCAGATCGCGATCATTTCGGTCAGGAATTCGAGGTTGGCCATGCGGGCGCTGTCGTTCAGCACCGAGATGTCCAGCTTGCGGGAAAACGGGAGGTGGCACGACCAGACCTTCAGACCGGCCTCGTCGGCCATGTGTTTGGCGTGCAGCGCCTTCTCGCGGATTTCAGCCACGGTCCCGCGGCCGCTGATGCCGATTTCGACATACTCCACGCCGGCCTTCGCGGCGGCGGCCATCTCCTCGGGGCTCATGCTGCTGGTCGAGCTTCCGACGCCGAGACACTGGGCCGTCAGGTTGGCGGCGCACACCAGCGCCGCTGCCGTAAACAGAATTCTTTTTTTCATCGCTTCCGGTTATTTGGTGTAGTTTTTCACGCAGCGGACGTTCAGATAAATATCCTTGGCCGCCTCCTGATTGGTCTTGGTCTGAAGGTTCAGACTCGTACCGCTGATGACCAGCGAACGGGCCGTCGAGGCGTTGGTCTGCCCGATGAACCACACGTAGCCCCATTTGCCCAACGCGCCGCTGTTGAAACTGCCGTCGGCCTTCTGATAACCCAGCGGATACCAGCCGAAACCGATGCTTTCGGCCCCGTCGACGAATTGCAGGAGGGCTTCCCCGGCGTCCGTGAGCGTCATATTCGCCTGATTCCAAATACCGCCGTCAACGATACGGCCGTTGCCGCCGCGCAGCCATGCGCCGACGTTGCCCGTATTCTTGACCGTGCAGCCCGACTTGTAGAATCCGGCCTTCGTAATGGCATTCTCGGGTTTCCCGTCGTGACCGCCGGAGAAGGTGTATCCGCCCTGCGCGAAATCGTCGGGAATGGCATACTCGCTTTTGATAGCCATCAGCATGTCCCACCAGTCGTTGGCGTTGGCCACGTGCCAGCCTTCGGGACAGCAGCCGCGTATCTGGACGCCGAACTCGCCCTCCTCCGTACCGTCGAGTTTGAAGGCGTTGCCCACGTCGTCCACCCCTTCGTAATTCTGCACATAGGGACACTGCTCCGCCGTACAGCCCGATATGCCGGTCATCGCCTCATACCAGGTGTAGTAACGGCCCTTTGCGTCGTTCAACCGCTGCAAATGCGACGCCTCCAACCCCGCAACCGAGAAAGCCGTCAGGTCGGGCGCAACGCCCAGGTTGCCGTCCTCGCCCGCTTCGTGGCAGTTCTCGGTCATCCACCAGCGTTTGCCGTACTTCTTGATCGTATAGCCCGGCAGCTCGATGGGGACCGACACGGTGATCGCCGCGAAATACTCGCGCACCTTGCTCGCACCCAGTTCGTTTTTGGCCACCACCGACACCGACTGGGCGGGAATCACCACGTCGTCGTTGACCACCCTGACGGTGATGACGTTGGTTCCCTGACCGTCGATGATCGAGATTTTCGACTTCTCCTGCTCGGCGATCGTCCATTCGTAGGTCTCGTCCCACTGAACCTTCGAAACCGAGAAGGTGAACTCTTCGCCGCCGTTGCAGGTGAGCGTTGCCGGCACCTTCGTGATCGGCCCGGGTTTCTTGGGAACGGTCATCTCCTGGATTTCCTCCTCGGTGTCGCGTTTCACGGCCTCGGTGCAGGCGACCAGCGCCGCAGCGGCGGTCATGCATGCCGCGGCCATCATGTATTTTCGGATGTTTTTCATCGTTTTTGCATTTTAAGTTTTACAAAGTGTGAACCTCGGGATACCCGAACGGATTCTCCACATACCAGCGGGCCTTGTAAATCTGGTAGCCCGCGCGGTTGAACAGCCGGTTGCCCTTCATGTCGCACACCTCGGCCGACCACCAGTTGCTCCCGCCCGACGTGGGGCGCATGACGATCGTGGAATACCCCTCCGGACCCGTCGAAATGCTCTTGATGGTGTTCTGCTGGAAGATCTCCACGTCGAGGAACTTCTCCGCCGCACAGTCGAACTTGTAGACATGCTGATTCGTCGATACATACATCGCATCCTCCCCGCAGACGGGCGCCAGGTCGTGGGCATCGGTATTCCCCGCCGCCATATCGTAAGAGCGCACCTGCGTCAGTTCCGGATCCGTACGCTTCCCGTTGTAGGCAAGCTTGAGCAGCTGGGCGCCCGTCGCCGTCCAGAGGCAGCCGCGCTTCCGGTCCCAGACCACGTTGTGGGCCGAATGGACCGGCATGGTGAAGGCGGGTCTGGAAACGTAGCTGTCGGCGCCATTGTACACGTAGACGCTCAACAGGTTGCCCGTGCTCGACGCCACGACGACATTCCCGTCGGGCAGCACCTCGGCCGAGTGGGGGTTTCCGCCCGGCTTGGCGTAGAACATCGCCTTCTTGTCCGCAATGCGGATCAGCGCCACGCCGCCGCCCGAAGCCGTGACGAGCACGCACGTACGGTTGTAGACCGGTTTGGCCTCGTCGGGCAGATCGAACCACGCCTGTTCCGCAGCCGAAAGCCCGCTGTCGGCGGCCGTCCACTCCCAGGCGACCTTCCCCGTCGGCTGGTCGATCATCACGATCCGGTTCTTGGCCTGCTCGGTCAGAATCATCACCTTCGTGGCCTTGTCCAGGTCGATCGTCTCCTCCTTGTCGTCGCCCGGCCGCCAGGGAACGTAAGGTCCCTCCTCCTCGTCTTTGCTGCAAGCCTGAAGGAGGAATGCGGCGGCCAGTATCCACAGATATTTTTTCATAATTGCCAGTTAGCGGTTGTCGGATTAATAATTGGGATTCTGTTCGAGTTTCTTGTTCAGCAGGATCTGGTCCGCCGGAACGGGCCACCAGTAGTCGCGGTCGGGGTCGAACGCCCGGACGGCGATGTCCGTGCCCGCATAGTCCTGAATCACGGCGTTCATCACCAGCTCGGCGGTCATCCAGCGGCGGATGTCGTTGTAATAAAGCCCCTCGCCGGCGAATTCGACGCGGCGCTCGTGGCGGATGATCTCGCGCATCTCGGACTGGCTCTTCGAACCGTAGGCATAGGTGGGCATGCCGACGCGGCCGCGCACGCGGTTCACGGCGTCGTAAACGGCATCGGAGGGCGTGGCGTCGACCTCGTTCTGCGCCTCGGCGAACATCAGCAGCACGTCGGCGTAGCGGATGAACATGTAGTTGGTCTCGCCGTTGCTGTCGTCCGAATCGCGCTTCTGCGCGTCGTAGATCGTGAGTTTCCGGTGTGCGAAGCCCGTGAACTGGCACACCTCCCCGGCCGGGCAGTTGGCCTTGCCGAGGAACGTGCTCCCGGGATAGAAATTCGTCGCCGCGAAACGCGGATCGAGGTTGTCGTACTTGCCCATCGTGGCCGCACCGTCGGTCGTCGTCCGGTAGTCCATCACCAGATCGAGCAGCGGTGCGTTGTTGCGGTACTGGACGCTGTAAACGTTGAACGAATTGACGGCCGTGTTCTTGGTCTTCGAGAATTCGATGTTGAAGACGCACTCGCAGCTGTGCTCGTTCGCCGGCAGGAAGAGTTTCCGGTAGTCGCCGAACAGGTCGTAGCCCGCCTGGGCCTCCTTTTCGATCACGGCTTTGGCCGCATCGGCCGCAGCCTGCCATTTCGCGGCGTCGTTCGAGGGGTTGACCAGCTTGCTGGCCTCGAAAAGCAGCAGACGGGCCTTGAGGGCCATCGCCGCGCCGCGCGTGGCGCGCCCCTGGTCGGCGGCTTTGGTCCACTGCCAGTCGAGCAGTTCGCGGTCGATGATGTCGTTCAGATCGTCGAGAATCGCCCGCACCACCTCCTCGCGCGAGGCGCGGGGCAGCGAACCGTGCGCATAGACGGGCTCTTCGAGGATCAGCGGCACGCCGTTGTAATAGGTCACCAGCATGTAGTAATAGAGCGCGCGGAGGAACTTGGCCTCGCCCTCCATCTGCACCCTGCGGTCGTCGGCCACGGCGGCGGCAGGCAGGCGGTTGAGATGGGTGTTGCAGCGTCCGATGCCCTCGTAGCACTTTTTCCAGCGGTTGGCGATGATGCCCGAGCTGTTGGCCGTGTGGGTCCCCTGGGCGATGACGTTGTATCCGCCCGCGTTGTTGTAATTATAGGCGTTGGGCGTGCAGGTCTCTTCGAGCAGCGGCGCCGAGTCTCCGAACAGCGCGCTGTTGGTCAGTATGTTGTAACAGCCGGTCATGGCGGCCTCGGTTCCTTCTTCGGTTTCCCAGAACGTCTCGACCGTATATTTGTCGGTGGGAATGGTGTCGAGGTTGCAGGAGGCCAGCGCCGCCGCACCGCAAAGCATCAATCCGATTACTGTTTTTTTCATGTTTTTCCGTATTTGAAGCGATTAGAAAGTAATGTTGAAGCCGAAGTTGATCGTCCGCAGCGAAGGATACTGCATCAGGTTGGTCGACGAAAGGTCGATCTCGGGGTCGAACATCTTCAGCGGGGAGATCGTGAAGAGGTTCTCGCCGTTGACGAAGATCTGGCACTGGCTCATTCCGAGCTTCGAAATCCACCTCTTGGGGAGGGTGTACGAGAGTTGCAGCTGCTTGCAGCGCAGGTACGACGCATCGTAGAGCCACTGCGTGTTCTTGTAGTCGTGCATCTCGGGCGCGCCCGTGGCGGTGTGGAGGATCGGCAGGCGGGAGTTGTGGTTCTCGGGGGTCCACGTGTCGGTCGCCCACTCCTTCAGCACGCCCGCTCCGTTCCAGAACGGGGCTGCGAGGTTGCCCGAAAGATAGGTCTTCACGTCGGCGACGCCCTGGAACTGCGCCGAAAGTTCGAGTCCCTTCCATCCCAGCGAGAAGTTGAAGGCGTAGGTGATGCTCGGCGTGAGGTTGCCGCAGACGGCGCGGTCGTCGTTGTCGATCTTGTCGTCGTTGTTGAGATTCTTGTAGCGGATGTACCCGGGCTTCACGCCGCTGCCGACGGTCACCGAATTGGCGATCTCCTCGTAACTGTTGTAGAAGCCGTCGGCCTGGTAGAGATACCACGCGTCGATGGGTTCGCCCTCGCGGATGATGTTGAAGGTCTTGATGTACTCCTGCCCGTCGAGGTCGACGACGATGTTCTTGTTGTAGCAGAAGTTGCCGCCGAGGCTGTAATGGAAATTCTTGACCGCGCTCCGCCACTGGAGGTTCAGCTCGACGCCGTCGTTGGCCACCACGCCGATGTTCTGCTTCGGGCCGTTCAGGTTGCCGATCTGCGCCGGAATCTTCACGTCGCGCAGGATGCCTTCGGTGCGTTTCTTATAGAGGTCGACGCTGAACAGCAGGCGGTGGTCGAAGGCCTCGAAATCCAGTCCGAGGTTGTAGGTGCGGGTGGTCTCCCACGAGATGTTCTCGTCGACGAAATCCTTGATCGCCGCGCCGCCCGACAGCACGTCGCCGAAGCTGTAATTGTAGCTCTTGTTCGCCAGCACGGCCATCAGGTACTCGTAGTTGCCGATGGCCTGGTTGCCCATCTCGCCGACCGAGCCGCGGAGCTTGAGCACGTCGACCGCCCGGACGTTCTGCATGAAATTCTCCTTGTCGATGCGCCATCCGACCGACACGGCGGGGAAGAAGGCCCATCGGTTGCCCTTGGCGAATTTCGACGAACCGTCGTAACGCGCCGTCACGTCGATCAGGTATTTCTCCTTGTAGTCGTAGGTGATTCGCCCGAAGTAGGAGAAGAGCAGTTCGAGCGACGATCCGCCCGAAATATCCTCCATCGTGGAGCCGACCGACAGGGCGGTGAGCTGGTTGTTGAAGTAGTCGCGTTTCTTGGCCTGGAAGTTCTTGCCGTCGTAACGCTTGTACTCCGTGCCGACCATCACGTTGAAGTTGTGGTTGCCGCCGAAGCTCTTGCCCCACGAAAGGGTGTTGTAGAAGGTGTAGTTGATCGCGTTGTTGTCCCAGTCCTTGGCCGAAACGTAGGCGCTGAAGTTCTTCCGCTCAAGAGTTTTGGGATTGTAGGTGTACATCGCGTGCTTGAAGTCCTTCGAATAGTGGTCGACCTTCACGTAGCCCAGGTTGGCGTTGTACTTGATGCCCCACGGCAGGTCGTAGCCGATGTTGATGCGCCCCAGAATGCGGTGAAGCTGACGTTTGGTGTTGCCCTCGTGCAGCTCCATGAGCGGATTCTCGGGGTTGTTGCGCCCGGGGGTCGAGAGCCACGTCGAGAGCCACTTGCCGTCGGGCAGCTGCGTGCCGAAGATCGGCAGGGCGCGGTTGATGACGTTGACCGTCGTCGATACGCCGTAGATCGGGTCGGTGTTGTAGCGCAGGTTGCCCAGCAGGCTGATGCCCACCTTCAGGCGCTTGGTCACCTGCGCGTTGATCTTCATGTCCCACGAGAAGCGTTCCGCGTCGTCGTTGGCGACCATGATGCCGCGCTGGTTCATGTAACCGCCGCCCAGCGAGTAGGAGATCTTGTCCGTGCCGCCCGAAACGCGGGCGTTGTACTGCTGGAGAAAACCGTTCTGGTAGCAGAGGTCGTACCAATCGGAGGCGGGATAGATGTACTTGTCGTGCTTCATGCCCTCCTCGTATTCGAGGATGTCGTCGCGGTTGTAGGTCACCGTCAGCTTGCCTTCGTTCAGTTCGGCCTGGTTGCGCATGTTCATATACTGAATCGGGTCGGTCACCACGTCGGGCACGTAGGTCGCCGACTGAATGCCGAAGTTGGCGCTCAACTTCACCACCGGTGCGCCCTTCTTGGCCTGCTTCGTGGTGATGAGGATGACGCCGTTGGCGGCCTTGGAACCGTAGATCGAGGCCGAAGCGTCCTTCAGCACCGAGATCGTCTCGATGTCGCCGGGATTCAGCTCGTTGAGCGAATACTCCATGCCGTCGACCAGCACCATGGGGCTGGAACTGCTCATCGTGCCGACGCCGCGTATGCGGATCGTCGCGCCGTCGCTGCCGGGCTTCGACGAAGCCTGGTTGATGTAGACGCCGGGCATCGAATAGAGCGCCTGCGAGGCGTGCGTCATGGGCTGGTTCTCGATCTCCGACATCTGGCGCACGGCGACCGAGCCGGTCAGGTTGACCTTCTTCTGCACGCCGTATCCGATCACCACCACGTCGTCGAGGAGCTGGTTATTCTCCTTCAGCACCACGGTCAGATGCGTCCGGTTGCCCACTTCGACCTGCGCCGCGTCGTAACCGATGAACGACACGCTGAGCCGCGCGCCCGCAGTCACGTTCAGGGCGAATTCGCCCTTCGAATTGGTCACCATGCCGTTCGTCGTGCCCTCGACCAGCACGTTCGCCCCCACGATCGGATCGCCGGCCTCGGTCTCGACGCGGCCCTTCAGCTGGTATTCCCGGCCCCGGCCTGCCGGGTCGGATTTGTAAAGCACGATGTGGCGGCCTTCGAGTTTGGCCAGAATTCCCTGGTCGGCGAGCACGCCGTCGAGCAGTTTCAGGACGTTCTGATCGTGCGCCTCGACCGAAACGCGCTTCCGGAGGTCGATCTCGCTCTCCCGATACCAGAACGAGTAGCCGCTCTGCGTCTTGACCGCTTCGATCACCTCGCGCACGGTGGCGTTCTTCAGCGTCAACGAAATCACGGGATTCTGCGCGTAAAGAGCCTGGGCCGCCACCGTGAACCAACACAGGGTCAGCAATCCGCTCAGTCTGCACAGCATCCGCTGGCCGAAAAGGTCCCGGAAGGACCTTCTGCTGGTAGAATTGTTACTCATAAGGATTGAAATTTAGGTTGTAGTGAAAAAAATCGTGAATCTCTATCGGTTTCTGTAAAGCTCGAAATGGTTCTTGCGGCTGCGGCAGAGGATACGGCTGTCGGCCGAGATGATCCGCATGATTTCGTGGATGTTCTCGCCGTCGACGAACTCACCCGTGAAACAGATCCTGCGCAGCCGTTCGTCGGGGATCGTGATGTCGACGTTGAACTGCCTTTCGAGGCTCCGGGCGATCGACGCCAGGGGTTCGGCCCGGAAGTAGAGCCTGTCCTCCTGCCACGAGAGCACCTGCTCGACGTTCACCCTGCGCAGCGACAGCAGCCCGGAGGTCCTCTCGAAGAATCCCTGCTCGCCGGGACGCAGCCGCACGCTCCGCGACTCGGGACCGCCGTCCACCAGCAAGCTGCCCGTCGCCAGCGTGATCTGGTAATTCTCGTCCTCGGAATAGGCGTGCACGTTGAAAGTCGTTCCGAGCACCGTCGAGACGACCTGTCCCGTGACGACGACGAAGGGCCTGCGGGCGTCGTGCTCGACCTCGAAATAGGCCTCGCCGTCGACCTCCACGCGGCGTTCGTCGCCGAACAACGCGGGATAGACGATGCGCGTGCCGCCGTTGAGCCGCACCCGCGAACCGTCGGGCAGCACCACGTCGGACTTCACGCCCAGAGGCGTCGAGACGCTCACCGGCTGCGCCGCGGCGACCAGACGGCTTTCGGTCCGGCGTCCGCCCATGAACCAGCTGCCGCAGACGACGCCCGCCATCACGGCCGCAGCCGCGGCGTAGCGGACGATCCGCATCCGGATTCCCCGGCGGCGGATGCGCGAGCGCACGTCGGCCCACACCGCCTCCCGCATTCCGTCGGCCATGGCGTCGACTCCGGGTCCCACCCGGATGCCGTCCAGCAGCTCCGCCAGCCTGCGGCGGTCGCGCTCCGAACCTTCGATCAGTTCCGCCATCTCCGGCTCCCTCTTCGTATGCTGATATTGCATGATTTCTCCTTTTTGGTCGTATACACATATAGAGTGCGAAAGCCGCGGTTCCGTTTAAGGGAACCGCGGCTTTTTTTCGTTTTTTTCATTCCGGCAGGCGTCAGAAACGCGCCGTGAAGAGGAACAGCAGCAGGGAAACCAGCTTCAGGTCGGGATAATGCGTGCGTATGCCGGCCACGATCCTGTCGACGGCGATCTTGATCTGGACCCGCACCGTGCTCTCGGAGAGCGACAGCGCCTCGGCGATCTCGCGCGACGACAGCCCCTCCTGCCGGTTGAGCAGGAACACCGTGCGGCAGCGTTCGGGCAAATCGTTTATGAGACGGCGCACCAGCTCCTCGACTTCGGCCTCTATCAACCGGCTATCGGGAGCGTCTTCGCTGTGGGGGGGGGGAATTTCGGTCGATCAGCGAGATGGGAATCTCCTCGAACGAGAGGCAGCGGCGGCGCGTACGGGACTCCTTCAGATACCGGTTCGCCTCGTTGCGCGCGACGACGTAGAGGTAGGCGTCGATGTTTTCGATCCTCCGCAGCGCGACGCGGGACTTCCAGACGGCGACGAAGACGTTGCTCACGACCTCGCCGCAGGCCTCCCTGTTGCGCAGAAAATAGTAGGCGAACCGGAAAACGCTCCGGTAATAGAGATCATAGAAAACCCGGAAAGCGTAATCGTCGTTCTCGCTTACGGAAACAAGCAAATCCTCAAGTTCTTTTTTCTTCTCCACGTCCGGGCATGTTCAGGCTTTCACAAGACAAAATTAGGAAACTTTTTCAGAACCGCAATATACGGTTCCGTTAAAATCCCGCGACGGCCCCGAAGCGGCAGCCGCAAAGAGAGAGAGGGACCGCGCCCTCCGCACGGTCCCTCTCCCCGCCGGCCTGCGGCCGGATTATTTCCCTTCGTCGCCGCTGCGGATCTCCTTGCGGCGGATCTTGCCGCTGATGGTCTTGGGCAGCGACTCCACGAACTCGATCACGCGCGGGTATTTATAAGGAGCCGTGATGCGCTTCACATGGTCCTGCAACTCCCTGACGAGCGCCTCCCCGGCCTGCCCGCGGTAGGCCTCGGCGAGCACGATCGTCGCCTTGACGACCTGGCCGCGAATCTCGTCGGGAACGCCCGTAATGGCGCACTCCACCACCGCCGGGTGGGTCATCAGGGCGCTCTCCACCTCGAACGGACCGATGCGGTAGCCCGAACTCTTGATCACGTCGTCGGCACGCCCCACGAACCAGTAGTAGCCGTCCTCGTCGCGCCACGCCACGTCGCCCGTATAATACACCCCGTCGTGCCACGCCTCGCGGGTCAGCTCATCGTTCAGGTAGTAACCCTTGAACAGACCGAGGGGCTTGCCCCCGTCGGTGCGGATCACGATCTGCCCCTGCTCGCCGTCCTCGGCCGAACGGCCGTCGGGGGTCACCAGGTCGATCCGGTACTGGGGATTGGGGACGCCCATGCTCCCGGGTTTGGACTTCATCCACGGGAACGTGGCCAGCGTCAGCGTCGTCTCGGTCTGCCCGAAGCCCTCCATCAGACGGATGCCCGTCAGGCGCAGGAAGGTGTCGTACACGGCTCCGTTCAGCGCCTCGCCCGCCGTGGTGCAGTACTCCAGCGACGAGAGGTCGTATTTGGTGAGATCCTCGCGAATCAGGAAGCGGTAGACCGTCGGAGGCGCGCACAGCGACGTGATGCGGTACTGCTCGATCTTGCGCAGCATGTCCGCGGGCGTGAACTTCTCATGGTCGTAGACGAACAGGCAGGCCCCGGCCAGCCACTGCCCGTAGAGTTTGCCCCACGCGGCCTTGGCCCACCCCGTGTCGGCGATCGTCAGGTGCAGGCTGCCTTCGTGGAGGTTGTGCCACAGCAGCCCCGTGGTGATATGCCCCAGCGGATAGGTGAAGTCGTGGGCCACCATCTTCGGCTCGCCGGTCGTCCCCGAGGTGAAATACATCATCATCACGTCGTCGTTGGCGTTCACCCGCTCCGGGCGCACGAAAGGAGCCGCCTTTTCGATGCCGGCGTGGAAATCGAGAAACCCTTCGGGGACCTCGGGACCCACGCTGACGAGCAGTTCGGTGGTGGGGCTTTCGGGCATGGCCGCCGCGATGTGATCGGTGATCACCCGCTCGCCCGCCGCGACGATGGCCTTGATCCCGGCCGTATTGCAGCGGTAGACTACGTCCTTTTTGGTCAGCAGGTGGGTTGCCGGGATCACCACCGCGCCCAGCTTGTGCAGCGCCAGAATCGAGAACCAGAACTCGTAGCGGCGCTTGAGGATCAGCATCACCACATCGCCCTTTCCGATGCCGAGGCTCTGGAAATACGAGGCCGTGCGGTCGCTTTCGCGCTTGATGTCGGCAAAGGTGAACCGGATTTCGGCGCCCTGGTCGTCGGTCCACAGCAGCGCCTCCTTGCCGGGCTGCTCGGCGGCGTATGCATCCACCACGTCGTAGCCGAAATTGAAATTCTCCGGAACCCGTATGTGCAGGTTCTTCCGATAATCCTCCTGCGAGACGAAGGAGGTCTGGGATAAAAATCGCTCTACCATGCTGCCGTTACATTATTATGGCCAGAAACCGCACCGTTTTGCCGTCGAGGGCTTTCATCCCGTGCGGCAGGCCCGAATCGAAATAGAGGCTGTCGCCCGTGTTCAGCACGATCTCCTTGCCGTTCAGCCCGATCAGCAGGCGGCCCTCCAGCACGTAGTTCATCTCCTGCCCGGGGTGGCAGTTCAGGTGCATCGGGGCGTCGTCCGCAGCCGGCTCGACCGTCACGATGAAGGGGTCGATCTTCCGGTCGCGGAATCCCGCCGCCAACGCCTCGTACTTGTAGGCCTTCTGCCGTTCGACCGACACGCCCTTTCCGGCGCGGGTGATGAAATAGGCGTTCATCTTCGGCTCCTCGCCGAACATCAGCACATCGAGGCTGATCCCGTAATGGCGGGATATGGTTTGCAGCACGTTCACCGAAAAATCGGCCGTGCCGCTCTCCATCTCCCTGTACTGTCCGACCGGAAGGTTGCAGCTCGCAGCCACCTCCTCCTGGGTCAGTTCAAGCGCTTCGCGCAGCCCGCGCAAACGGGTCGCAATCGACTGAATAGGGTCACACATTGTCTTTTCGTTTTAAATGAAAGGTCCGCGCTGCGGGTCCCGGACGAACAGGTTACAATCCGGAAGGCCGCCCGTACGGCCCCTGCGCACCGCACGGGCCGTTTTCACTGGATGCAGGCCGTAAATATACTAAAAACTCTTAAAAACCGCAACTTCGCGCTCCGTTTCCCTTCCGCGCGCCTGCGGCGGCTGTAATCAATCCGGCGGCGGAGCGTTTCGCCAAACGAGAGCGGCGGCCATCCTCCCCGACCGCCGTTTTTCCGCCGGATGCAAAAAAATCCGGGCCGGATTTTGTTTTTTCCCGCAGAAACCCTATATTTGCCTCCAACAACCGGACGAATGACGATTTTCAACCATATCCATCATCACCATCACCACTTTACCGAGGGGTAGGTCGATTATGTATATGTAAGAGGTTATTATAGAATACATGAAGCTCACCCCCTGCGGGTGGGCTTTTTTGCGTGCCGAACCGCAGGTGGGTGTCCGAAAGAAGCAAACAATCAAACACACACCGAATATGTTACGAATAGCCATCCAGGCCAAGGGCCGATTGAACGAACAGAGCATCGACCTGCTTTCCGAAGCAGGCATCCGCGTTGCCGAGAGCAAGCGCAAACTCATCTCCCGCGCGGAAGGGTTTCCGCTGGAAGTCCTCTACCTGCGCGACGACGACATCCCGCAGGCCGTCTCGATGGGGGTCGCCGACCTGGGCATCGTGGGGCTGAACGAGGTCGCCGAGAAGGGTTTCCCCGTCGAGCAGATCATGGACCTCGGGTTCGGAGGCTGCCGCCTCTCGCTGGCCGTACCCAAAACGACCGCCTACGAAGGCCTCGCGTTCTTCCGCGGCCGGCGCGTCGCCACCTCCTACCCCAACATCCTCGCCCGCTACTTCGCCGAGAAGGGGATCGAGGCCGAGATCCACACCATCGAAGGCTCCGTGGAGATCGCCCCGGCGGTAGGCATGGCCGACGGCATCTTCGACATCGTCTCCTCGGGCGGCACGCTCATCTCCAACGGGCTGGTCGAGGTCGAGAAGGTCCTCTTTTCCGAGGCGGTGCTCATCGCCTGCCCGGGGCTTGACAGCGACAAGCGCCGCGAAACGGAGCAGCTGACCTTCCGCCTCAACTCGATCCTCGACAGCCGCGGCATGAAATACGTGCTGATGAACCTCCCCAAGGAGCGGCTCGGCGACGCCATCCGGATACTCCCCGGCATGCGCAGCCCGACGGTGCTGCCGCTGGCGCAGGAGGGGTGGTGCTCGATCCACGCCGTCATCTCCCAGGACCAGTTGTGGGAGCGCATCGAACGGCTCAAGGAGATCGGGGCCGAAGGCATCCTGATCCTGGCACTCGAAAACATGATCCGCTAAAAATCCGGAACCGTCATGGAAATTCTGAAAATCCACAACAATCCCGAACGCGCCGAGTGGGCCGCCCTCACCGAGCGCTTCACCCGGGAAGAGGAGGAGATCACGCGACAGGTGACCGAAATCCTCGCCGACGTAAAATCCGGCGGCGACCGCTCGCTGCGCGAAGTCACCCGCCGCGTCGAGGGGCGCGATCCCCGGACGTTCGAAATTCCGGCCGACGTGCGCGCCGCAGCCGCCGCGCTCATCCCCGCCGCGCTGAAAGAGGCCCTCGCCGCCGCGAAAGCGAACATCGAGACCTTCCACCGCGCCCAGCTGCCGCCCGAGGTCGACATCGAGACGATGCCGGGCGTCCGGTGCGTGCAGCGCGCCGTGCCGATCCGCCGCGTGGGCCTTTACATCCCGGGCGGCAAGGCGCCGCTCTTCTCCACGGTGCTGATGCTGGCCGTCCCGGCCCGCGTCGCCGGCTGCGGGGAGGTCATCCTCTGCACCCCCGCGCGCCCCGACGGCACGATAGCCCCCGAAATCCTCTATGCCGCCGATCTGTGCGGCGTCGACCGCATCTTCTCCGTCGGCGGGGCGCAGGCCGTGGCGGCCATGGCCTACGGCACGGAGAGCATCCCGCGCGTCGACAAGATTTTCGGTCCCGGCAACCGCTACGTCACCAAGGCCAAGCAACTGGTCGGCGCCAACGACGTGGCCGTCGACCTGCCCGCCGGGCCCTCGGAGGTGCTGGTGCTGGCCGACGACGAAGCGTCGCCCGCCTTCGCCGCCGCCGACCTGCTGTCGCAGGCCGAACACGGAGGCGACAGCCAGGCGGTGCTGGTCTGCCCGTCGGTGGAGTTCGCCCGCGACACCCAGCGGGCCGTCGGCGAACAGCTGCTCCAGCTGCGCCGCGGCGAGACCATCCGCGAGGCGCTGCGCCAGAGCCGCATCGTGGTCCTCGACAGCCGCGAAAAGATGATCGGCTTCGCCAACGCCTACGCCCCCGAGCACCTGATCATCTCGATGCGCGACGCCTGGGACGTCGCGGCGCAGATCACCGCCGCCGGAAGCGTCTTCATCGGCCCCTGGTCGCCCGAAAGCGCCGGGGATTACGCCTCGGGAACCAACCACACGCTGCCCACGGGCGGCTGGGCGCGGGCTTACAGCGGCGTGAACACCGACTCGTTCCTGCGCAAGATCACCTATCAGGAACTCTCGCGCAAGGGGCTTGCGACCCTCTCCCCGACCGTCATCGCCATGGCCGAGGCCGAGGGTCTCGGGGCGCACGCCGCCGCCGTGCGCGTCCGCATGAAAGGAGGTGTGCTGTGAAACCGCTCGAAGAACTGGTGCGCCCCAACATCCGGGCGTTGAAACCCTACTCCACGGCCCGCGACGAGTTTTCCGGCGGAGAGATCACGACGTGGCTCGACGCCAACGAAAACCCCTACGACAACGGTGTCAACCGCTACCCCGACCCGCATCAGAAGCTCCTCAAACAGAAGATCGCCGCGCTGAAAGGCGTGCGCGAAGAGCAGGTCTTCATCGGCAACGGCAGCGACGAGGCCATCGACCTCTGCTACCGCATCTTCTGCCGTCCGGGCGTCGACAACGCCGTTTCGATCGCCCCGACCTACGGCATGTACCGCGTCGCCGCCGACATCAACGACGTCGAGATGCGCGAGGTCGCGCTCGGCGCGGACTTCTCGCTTCCGGCCGACGCCCTGCTGGCGGCCGCCGACGAGCGCACCCGTCTGCTGTGGCTCTGCTCCCCGAACAACCCCACGGGCAACGCCTTCCCGGCGGCCGGCATCGAACGGCTGCTCCGCGAATTCGACGGCATGGTCGTCCTCGACGAAGCCTACATCGACTTCGCCGCCGGGCCGGGATTCCTCGCGCGCCTCGGCGAATTCGGGAACCTCATCGTCCTGCAAACCCTCTCGAAGGCGTGGGGCATGGCAGGGCTTCGCCTCGGGCTGGCATTCGCATCGGAAGCCGTCGCCGGACTTTTCGCACGCGTGAAATATCCCTACAACATCAACAGCCTCGCACAGCAGGCCGTCGCCGAACGGCTCACCGAAGACATCTCCCCGCAGGTGGCCGAAATCCGCGCCGAGCGCGACCGGCTCGCGCCGCAGCTCGCGGCCTGCCCCGCCATCGAGCGGGTCTACCCTTCGGATGCCAATTTCATCCTGGTCCGCACCCCCGATCCCGACCGCATGTACGACGCGCTGATCTCGGCCGGGGTCATCGTCCGCAACCGCTCGCGCATCCCGGGCTGCGAAGGATGCCTGCGCATCACCGTCGGAACCCCCGCGGAGAACGCCCGGATGATAGAAACCGTCAAAAACTTCCGATTATGAAAAAAGCCCTCTTCATCGACCGCGACGGCACGATCATCGCTGAACCCGCCGACGAACAGATCGACAGCCTCGAAAAACTCGCGTTCGTACCCGGAGCCATCTCCGCCCTGAAGGCGCTCACGGGCCTCGGGTTCGACCTCGTGCTGGCCACCAACCAGGACGGGCTCGGCACCCCGTCCTTCCCCGAGGATACCTTTTGGCCGGCGCATAACAAAATGCTCGCGACGCTCGGCGGCGAGGGCGTCGCGTTCGACGACCAGCTGATCGACCGCACGTTCGAGGCCGACGCCGCCCCCACGCGCAAACCCCGGACAGGGATGTTCGGCCGCTACACGGGCGGCGAATACGACCTCGCGGCGAGCTACGTCATCGGCGACCGCGCGACCGACATCCTGCTGGCCCGCAACCTCGGGGCGCGGGGCATCCTGCTCGCTCCCCCCGCCGAAGGGCTGCGGACGCTGGAGGAAGCCGGCGCCGCCGACGCCTGTGCGCTGATCACCGACTCGTGGAGCGAAATCGCCGAATTCATCCGCCGCGGCGAACGCCGGGCCGAAATCCGGCGCGAGACCCGCGAGACGCAGATCACCGTCCGCCTCGACCTCGACGGCCGCGGGGATTTCAACGGCCAAATCTCCACGGGCCTGCGCTTTCTGGACCACATGCTCGCGCAGATCGCCCACCACGGCGGCGTCGCGCTGGCCGTCGACGCGCGGGGCGATCTGGACATCGACGAACACCACACGATGGAGGACGTGGCCATCACGCTGGGCGAGGCCGTCGACCGCGCGCTGGGCGCGAAGGCCGGGATCGCCCGCTACGGCTTCGCCCTGCCGATGGACGACTGCCGGGCGCTGACGCTGCTCGACTTCGGGGGCCGCATCGACTTCGAGTGGGACGCCTCGTTCCGCCGCGAGCGGGTTGGCGACGTTCCGACCGAAATGTTCCGCCACTTCTTCCACTCGTTCGCATGCGCCGCGCGGTGCAACCTCCAAATCTCGGCCCGCGGCGACAACGACCACCACAAGGCCGAGGCCGTCTTCAAGGCCTTCGCCCGCGCCCTGCGCATGGCCGTGGCGCACATCCCGTTCGATTACACCGTCCCCAGCAGCAAAGGAGTCCTATGATAGCCGTCGTCGATTACGCCACGGGCAACCTGCGGTCGGTTGCCGACGCCCTTCGCCGCGCAGGGGCCGAATTCACGCTCACGGCCGATCCCGCCCTGCTGCGCGGGGCCGACAAAGTGATCCTACCGGGAGTCGGCGAGGCCTCGTCGGCCATGTCGCAGCTCCGCGAGCGGGGACTCGACACGGTGATCCCCTCGCTCACGCAGCCCGTCCTGGGCATCTGCATCGGCATGCAGCTGATGTGCCTTTCGAGCGAGGAGGGCGACGCCCGCTGCATGGGCATCTTCCCGACGCAGGTCCTGCGGCTTCCGGCCACGGCGGCCGACGGCGCGCGGCTCAAAGTCCCCCACGTGGGCTGGGACACGATCACCTCGCTCCGCTCGCCGCTGTTCGACGAAACGGCCGGGGAGACCTATGTATATTACGTTCACTCCTTCGCCGCCGAACCCTGCGCCGCAACCATCGCCACGACCGACTACGGCCGCCCGTTCAGCGCGGCGCTCGGGAGCGGCAACTTCTTCGGCACGCAGTTCCACCCCGAAAAGAGCGGTGCGGCGGGCGCGCGGATTTTACTCAATTTTCTAAACCTCTGACACCATGATCGAAATCATACCCGCAACGGACATCATCGGCGGCCAGTGCGTGCGCCTCACGCAGGGCGACTACGCCAGCCGGAAGACCTACTACCGCGACCCGCTCGAAGCGGCGTTCCGCTTCGAGGAGGCGGGCATCCGCCGCCTGCACATGGTCGACCTCGACGGCGCGAAGGCCTCGGAGCCGCGCAACCTCGCCGTGCTGGAACGCATCGCCGCGCGAACCTCGCTCGAAGTGCAGTACGGCGGAGGCATCAAGAGCCGCGAGGCCCTGCACAGCGTCTTCGACGCCGGAGCGCGCCGCGCCATCTGCGGCAGCGTCGCCGTCCGCCGGCCCGACCTTTTCGCCGCATGGCTCGCGGAGTTCGGCCCCGGGCGGCTGATCCTCGGGGCCGACGTCCGCAACGGCGCGGTGGCCATCGAGGGCTGGCTGGAAAGTTCGACGCTCTCGGCCCCCGAGCTGATCGGGCGATTCATTCCGCAGGGGCTTACGCAGGTTATCTGCACCGACATCTCCCGCGACGGCATGCTCTGCGGCCCCTCGGCAGCCTTCTACGCCGACCTGCAAGGCCGCTTCCCGACGGTGGAGATCACCGTCAGCGGCGGCATCTCTTCGATGTCGGACATCGAAGAGTTAGACCGGCAGGGCCTGCGGAGCGTCATCGTCGGCAAAGCCCTCTACGAAGGGCGCATCACCCTCAAAGACCTCGCGCGATGCTTGCCAAACGCATAATCCCCTGCCTCGACATCCGCGACGGACAGACCGTCAAGGGCATCAACTTCGTGGGACTGCGCCAGGTCGGCGATCCCGTGGAGCTGGGTGCGAAATACGCCGCCGAAGGGGCCGACGAACTGGTCTACCTCGACATCAGCGCCTCGGAGGAGGGACGCCGCACCTTCACGGAGCTGGTCGCGCGCATCGCCGCGCGCATCGACATCCCGTTCACCGTCGGAGGCGGCATTTCGTCGGTCGACGACGCCTCCAGGCTGCTCGACGCCGGAGCCGACAAGATCACCCTCAACAGCGCCGCCGTGGCCAACCCCGCGCTGATCGACGCCATCGCCGCCAGATACGGCTCGCAGTTCGTCGTCGCGGCCATCGACGCCCGGACCGTCGACGGCCGCTGGGTCGTCACGACCCACGGAGGCCGACGCCCCACCCAGCGCGAACTCTTCGCCTGGGCCGCCGAGGCCGCCGACCGCGGCGCGGGCGAAATCCTCTTCACCTCGATGGACCACGACGGCACGAAGAACGGCTACCCGTGCGACACCTTCGCGCGGCTGGCGGAACTGCCCGTCCCGATCATCGCCTCGGGCGGCGCGGGCACGGCGGACCACATCGCCGACGTGCTGACCCTCGGCCGTGCCGACGCGGCGTTGGCCGCCAGCATCTTCCATTACAACGAGATTCCGATACCCGTATTGAAGCGGGAGTTGAAGAAACGCAACATAAACGTCAGACTATAAAATCACTATGAAAATCGAAGGAAAACCGTTTTCGGCGTTCGACGCCGCAAAACTCCCCGGCGGACTCGTCCCCGCCGTCATTCAGGACGACCGCACCCTCCAGGTCCTCATGCTGGGCTACATGAACCGCGAAGCCTATGAAAAAAGCCTCGCCGAAGGCCGCGTCACGTTTTACAGCCGCTCGCGCCAGCGTCTCTGGACCAAGGGCGAGACCAGCGGCAACTGGCTCGACATCGTGTCGGTGGCCGCCGACTGCGACTGCGACACGCTGCTCATCCGCGTCATCCCCCACGGCCCGACCTGCCACACGGGGTCGAAAACCTGCTTCGGAGAGGCCGTGCCCGAAACCGAAGGTTTCATCCGCTACCTGCAAAGCGTCATCCGGGGACGTCACGCCGAGATGCCCGAAGGCTCCTACACCTCGAAGCTCTTCAACCGCGGCGTGAACAAGATCGCGCAGAAGGTCGGCGAGGAGGCTGTGGAGACCGTCATCGAGGCCGTGGCCCAGAACCGCGAGGCGATGATCTACGAGGCTTCGGACCTCGTCTACCACCTGCTCGTGCTGCTCGAAGCCACCGGATGCTCGATCGCCGACCTCGAAAAAGAGTTGGCGCGCAGGCACTCCTGACCCCTCCCGGAAGCGTTCCGACACCCGAAAAAGCCGCTTCTGGCGAAAGAATGTAACGAATTGTTTGCTTTTTTCGCCCGAAGCGCTTATTTTTGCAATCGAACACCGTCAGCATCAGCGTCAAAGACTGCATGAAAACCGTAATCACATCCGAATACGAAGCCCTGTTCCGCCAACATTTCCGGCTGGCGACGCTCTATGCCGAACGCATCGTCGGTTCGGCACACGAAGCCGAGGACATCGTGCAGGAGGTCTTCATCGCGCTGCTCGACGTCGATTTCAGCCAGATCCGCCAGAAGGAGAGCTATCTCTACCGCTGCGTGCGCAACGCGGCGCTCGACCACCTGCACGCCCGGATGAAGAACCGCTTCTACGACATCAACTCGAAGGAGACGGTGCGCCTGGCCGCCGAAGAGAACGCCCCCGGCGACGAACAGGCTATGATCGAGCAGATTGCGGCCATCTACCGCCGGATCGAGGCGCTGCCCGAACAGGGACGCCGCATCTTCAAGATGATCTGCATCGAGCACAAAAGCTACGTCGAGACGGCCCGCCTGCTTTCGCTCTCGCTCCACACCGTGAAGACCCACATGTCGCGCTCGTTCAAAGCCCTGCGCAAAATATCGATGTTCTTCCTCACGCTTTTTTAGGTCCCGGACAGCCGGAGTCCGCCCCCCCCCGAATCCGATTTTAATCCGACCCGATTTCGCCCCACCGCACCGAAAGGACGAAATCCCGATTCCGCTTTTGTGTTACAATCCGTAACCCACCTGCAAATTTTTCACAAAAAAACGCCGGCATTGTATGTCCGGCGTTCGTTTTTTCGGTCTATTCCATAGGAAACGTTGTTTCCGGCCACACCGACCAACCTGAAAACACGGAAAACGACATGAGTTTCGAAAACCAGATCAAAGAAATACTCAAAGCCCGCCTCGAGGGAACCGCCACCGAAGAGGAACTGGCGATCCTCCGGGAGTGGCTCGACCGCTCGCCGCAGAACCGGGAGTTGGCGGAACTGCTGGAGGAGTCGGCGGAGAACCTTCCGCTGCTGGGCCGGATATACGGCTACGACGAACAGCGCGTATGGGGCAACATCCGCAAGGCGGCCCGCAAGCGCCGGATGCGCATGCTGGCTGCCACGGCCCGGAAATACGCGGCGGTCGCCGCCGTGGCGGCGCTGCTGGCCGGCGGCGGCTGGTGGACGCTCGGCCGCCGGGCCGAACGGCTCGCACGGCAGGCTTACATCGAGCAGCTGACGCCCGGGGTACGGGGCGCCGTGCTGACCCTTTCGTCGGGCGAGAACGTCGCGCTCGAAGCGGGCGGGCGGCGGATGCTCGTCGAACAGGACGGCACGCGCCTCGAGATCGCCGGCGAGGAGCTGGCCTACCACAAGGTGGAGGCCGAGCAGGAGATTCCGATGACGAACACCGTCACCGTACCGCGCGGCAAGGAGTTCTCGCTCCGCCTCTCGGACGGCACGCAGGTATGGCTCAACTCCGAGTCGAGCCTCGTCTTCCCGGTCCGCTTCGGCGACGGGCCGCGCGAGGTGACCGTGACGGGCGAAGCCTACTTCGACGTGGCGCACGACGCCTCGCGGCGGTTCGTGGTCCACGCCGACACGGTTTCCGTAAGCGTCTACGGCACGGCGTTCAACATCTCGTCCTACGCCGACGAGGGCGCGATCGAGACCACGCTCGTGAGGGGCAGCGTCGAGGTGCGGAGCGGACACCGCCGCGCAATGCTCCAGCCGGGCCAGCAGGCCCGCGTGGGGCGCGAAGGGGCTATCTTCGACGTGCGGCAGGTCGCCGCCGAAGATTACGCCGCCTGGACCCGGGGACTGTTCACCTTCAACGACGAGACGATCGCCTCGATATGCCGCAAACTCTCGCGCTGGTACGGCGTGGAGATCGTCCCGCGGGGCGTCGACGCCGACAAGGTGCGCTACACGGGCGTCGTGAAACGCTACGAAACCTTTGCCGAAATGGCCCGTCTGCTGGCGCGCACCGATCAGATACGCGCCGATGTCGAGGAGGGGAAGATCGTGCTCTGCATCGACCGTGACGACGATTGATGCCGGTTAGTTGGGAAGCCGCCCGACGGGGCGGCATTCGTGTCACTTAAAACACAGCTATTATGAGGAAACTTTACCTATCAGTATCGCACCGAAGGCCATGGCTTGCCGTGTGCATGTGGCTGCTGGCGATTTCCGTCTGGGGCGCGCCCCGGCAGGCGACGGCGAGCGAAGCCTACCAGCAGCGCAGGGAACGCATCTCCGTATCGTTCCGCAACGCGTCGCTGGCCGAAGTTCTCCAACGGATCAAACAGCAGACGGGATATTACATCCTCTATAATAGCGACGCCGTGCGGGGAATCGGCGGCATCTCCTTCAGCAAGGCCGACGCCCCGGTGCGCGAAGTGCTCGACGAAGCGCTGCGCGGCACGCGGCTCGAATACTCGATCGACGACGACACGATCGTGATCCGTGTCCGAAGCGGGGGGGGGAACGCCTCCGCCCCGCAGAAAGCCCCGGACAAGGTCGTCAGCGGACGTGTGACGGACACGGCCGGCGCGCCGCTCGTGGGCGTGAACATCCTGATCCAGGGGACCGCCACGGGAGTCGTGTCGGGGTCCGACGGCGGATTCTCGATCCGCATGCCCGAGGGCCGCGACAACCTGATCTTCTCCTACATCGGCTACGTCTCGCAAACGCTTCCCTCGGCACAGACCAGACTAGTCAGGCTGGTGCAGGACGAACAGGAGATCGAAAACGTCGTGGTGACCGGCATCTTCACCCGCAAGAAGGAGAGCTACACGGGTTCGGCCACGACCATCACGTCGGGCCAGCTGGCCCGCGTGAGTAACCGCAACGTCTTCGAGAGCCTGAAAAACATCGAGCCGTCGCTCTACATCATGGACAACACGCTGATGGGCTCCGACCCCAACACGCTGCCGGACATGCAGCTGCGCGGTATCACCACCTTCCCCTCGGAATCCACGGGCGTCAATATCAAGGGCAACTACCAGAACCGCCCCAACCAGCCGCTGTTCATCCTCGACGGGTTCGAAACCACGGCCGAGAAGGTGATGGACATGGACATGACCCGTATCGAGAGCATCACCATCCTCAAGGACGCCGCGGCCAAGGCGCTCTACGGCTCGAAGGCCGCCAACGGCGTCATCGTCATCGAGACCAAACGCCTGGCCGGCAATCAGGAGCTGGTGACCTACACCGGAAGCATCGAGGTGTCGATGCCCGACCTGACGAGCTACAACCTCTGCAACGCCTGGGAGAAGCTCGAGGCCGAGCGCATCGAGGGCGTCTACACCTCGGCGAATCCCCAGACGCAGGTGGATCTCACCAAACGCTACAACGCACTCAAAGCGCAGGTGCTCGGCGGACTGGACACCTACTGGCTCGCAAAACCCCTGCGCACGGGCGTCGGCCACAAACACACCCTCTCGGTCGAACTGGGCGACAGCCGCAAGCTGCGGGCGATGATCGACTTCTCGTACAACAACGTGGCGGGCGTGATGAAGGGTTCGGAGCGCACGGTGCTCTCGGGCGACGTGAACGTTTCGTACCGCAAGAAAAACTTCCTGTTCCGCAACATATTGAGCGTCAGCAACACCAGGAGCGACAACTCGCCGTGGGGCGATTTCGGGGACTACGCCCGGATGAATCCCTACTGGAGCGCCGTCGATCCCCAGACGGGCCAGATCGCCCGCTGGGCCTACGACGAAGTGGCCAACCCGATGTACGACGCCACGCTCGGAACGCTCGACCGCGAGACCTACACCAGCGTGACGGACAACTTCTACGCCGAATGGCAGGCCACCGAGGCGCTGAAACTCACCGCCCGCCTCGGCATCGCCGTAAAGCGCAGCGACGCCGACGAATTCTATCCGGCCAAGCATTCGAAATTCGCCACCTCGGCCTACGAAAGCACGAGCATGCAGCTGCGCAAAGGCTCCTACCAGCTCGACAACGGCAAGAGCAGCGACATTTCGGGCGAAATCTACGCCAACTACGCCAAAAACTGGGGCAGGCACTACCTCTACGTCAACGCCGGCGGCCGGATCGCCGAAAACACGTACAGCGCCTACCAGCACTACGCCGAGGGATTCCCCAACAGCCAGACGGCCGACATCACCTTCGCCCGGCAGTACGCCCAGGACAAAAAGCCCGTCGGCATCTCGTCGATCACGCGCGAAATCAGTTTCCTGGGAACCGCGTCGTACAGCTACGACGACCGTTACAACGTCGACCTCACGTTCCGCGAAAGCGCCTCGTCGCTCTACGGCGCCGACAACCGCTGGTCGTCGGCATGGAGCGCCGGCGTGGCGTGGAACCTCCACAACGAACCCTTCCTGCGCGATCAGGACGTTTTGAAACAATTCAAGATCCGCGCCTCGGCCGGACTGACGGGCAACCAGAACTACGACACCAACGAAGTGCTGGCCACCTATCTCTACTACACCGGGGCCACCTACCACGGACAGACGGGCGCCTACCTCTCGAAGATGCCCAACCCCGCCCTCAAATGGGAACAGCGCATGGACTACAACGTGGGCGCCGACATTACGGTCCACCGCGCAACGATCGCCTTCGACTACTACAACTCGGTGACCGAGAACATGCTCACCGACGTGGCGATCCCCACCTCCACGGGTTTCGACACCGTGAAGGACAACCTGGGCAAAGTCCGCAACCGCGGCATCGAGGCCAAATTGAGCTATACGCTCTGGCAGGGCAAACAGGGCTTTTTCAACCTCTTCGGCTCGATCGCCTATAACAAGAACATCATCATCAACCTCTCCGAAAGCCTCAAGGCCTACAACGAAAAGATGATGGCCCAGGCGCAGGACAAGAGCAACTCGACGCCCGTGCTGATCTATCAGGACGGAATGCCGATGAACGCCATCTGGGCCGTGCCGTCGCTGGGCATCGACCCCACGACGGGTCAGGAAATCTACGTCAGGAAGGACGGCACGCTGACCTACGAGTACGACGCGCAGGATCAGGTCGTGGCCGGCATCAGCGACCCCAAGTACCGCGGCAACTTCGGCTTCGCGGCCGAATACAAGGGCTTCGGGTTAAGCGCCACCTGCACCTTCCTCGGCGGCGGGCAGCGGTACAACACCACGCTGGTCAACAAGGTCGAAAACGTCGACATCCACTACAACGTCGACCGCCGCGTGCTCTACGGCCGCTGGCAGACCCCGGGCCAGAACGCCATGTTCAAGAAACTCGGCTCCTACACCGACGAAAACGGCAAGCAGCACGACGAAAAGACCCGGGCCACGACGCGCTTCGTGCAGGACAACAACGAGCTGACGTTCTCGTCGCTGAGCCTCTATTACGAATTCAACCCGCGGCTGATCAGCAAAATCCGCCTCAAGCGGCTCAAGCTGGCCTTTTACATGAACAACATCGCCACGCTCTCGTCGATCCGCATCGAGCGCGGCACGACCTATCCCTTCGCACGGAGCATGTCGTTCCAGCTGACCGGAACCTTCTAACACAAACCACCGAAGCCATGAAAAACAGCATCAAATACCTCCTTCTGTCCGCCGCAGCCCTCGCAGCCGTCTCGTGCGAGAGCTGGCTCGACGTGACGCCCCCGTCGGAAATCCGCGCCGAGGCCCACTACTCCTCGGCCGAAGGCTTCCAGCAGACGCTCATCGGCTGCTACCTCGCCATGGGCGAAACCGACCTCTACGGCGAAAACCTGACGTGGCACATGGTCGAAATACTGGGCCGCCAGTACGACGCCCGCAAGAACACCGCCGCGGACGACTACGACCTCGACCGCTACAACTACAAAACCACGAAATCCACCGAAGTGATCGAAAAGGTCTGGGAGAAATCCTACTCGGTGATCGCCAACGTCAACGACGCCCTCGACCACATCGACCGCCGGAAGGACGAACTCGACTCGGTCAACTACCGCATCATCAAGGGCGAACTGCTCGCCGTGAGGGCCTACATCCACTTCGACCTGATACGCCTGTTCGGGTGCAGCGACCTGGCCGGACGCACCGACCTGGAGAGCCGTCACACGGTCCCCTACCTGACGAGCGTCGACAAGGACGCGGCGCCGCAGCTGACCTACGCCGAGACGCTCCGCCGCATGATCGCCGACCTCACGGAGGCCGCCCGCCTGCTGGAGATCGACCCCATCCGGGCCAGGTATCCCGAAAGCATCTATACCGAAGCCAACGTCGACAAATTCTACGATTACCGCTACATGCACCTGAACTACTTCGCCGTCAAGGCCCTGCTGGCGCGCGTCTGCATGTGGGAAGGCAGCGACGAAAACAAACACACCGCGTTGCTGGCCGCCCTCGAAGTGATCGACGACCCGGCATCGGTCGGAATCGCCGGCGGGCTGACGCTGCGCACGTTCACCGACTCCGCCAAGGCCCCCACGACCGAGATGTGCTTCCCGAGCGAACATATCTTCGCGCTCGGCGTCACGGACATGGCCAAGAAGATCGCAAGCAACCTCAACCGCGAATATTCGGAACAGGACCGCCAGTACCGCACGCTGTGCATCAAGAACTCGGTCGCCGACGATCTTTTCGAAATCAAGGGCGCCGGCATCTCCGACTGCCGCTACAAACAGCTCTACCACAACACCGACTACTGGCCCGAGGGGACCAAGACCCCTTCGAAGCTCTATCAGCAGACCTCGACGGGCGCCGACTACCGCCACAAGGACCTGATGCCGCTGATCCGCCTGCCGGAGATGTACTACATCGCCGCCGAGTGCCGCATCTCCGGCCCGGACAAGGACCTCGGCGAAGCCCGCAGCCTGTTGCAGGAGGTGCGCAAGGCCCGCGCGGTCTACGAAGAACTGGATGCCGACCTCGACGAGGCGAGCCTGATGGCCCAGCTCGAAAAGGAGTACCGCAAGGAGTTCATCTGCGAAGGCGTGGTCTTCTATTTCTACAAGCGGCTGGGCTACGAGAAACTGCCCCGCCAGAGCGACGTGATGAGCGGCAGCAAGGTCATCGACGACGCCGTCTACATGCTGCCCTACCCCGATTTCGAAATACAGTCGGGACGCGTACAGTAAGTCGAACGATTAATTGTTGAGAAGCATGAAAAAACTGATCTGCATACTGCTGGCCGCGGCGACGGCGGCCGGCTGCGAAAAGGACGACCCGACACGCTACGACATGTCGCAGGGAAGGGTCTGCTTCCCGGGGGCTGCGCCCAACGAAACGGCCGAATATCCCGGATACTCGAATTCCGACAGCACGTTCTACGCCTCGATGACCTTCAAGCAGCAGCCCGAAGGGGTCGCCGAGGCGGTGATCGAGGTCCCGGTGAAACTCATCGGCGGGGCCTCCGGCTCCGACCGGAAAATCGGCGTCCGCGTTCTCGAAGAGGGAACCACGGCACAGCCCGGACAGTACGAAATCCTCGGCGCGGAGGTTCCGGCCGGGAAGACCTACGGCGCCATCCGCATCGAGGTCGCCAAATCGGCCGAACTCGACACGCAGCAGCGCGAACTGACGCTCTGCCTGACCGATTCGCCCGACCTCCGGGTGGGACCGGACCTCTACCTGAAAGCCAACGTCTCGTGGCACAACATGCTGCCGCGGCCCGCGACGACCAAGCAGTGGTCCACCTACAACGCCTTCATCGAATCGGAGGCCTCTTCGGGCAGCTCGTCGACAGAGGCTTACAGCCAGGCCGGCCACCAGCTGCTGCTGGACATCTTCGGCTGGGAGGTGTTCCCCGACTGGGGACCCGATTACAGCGACTACATCGACGCCTGGCGCGCCAGGGCACAGGCCTGGTACGACGAATGGAAGGCCGCCAACCCCGGTCAAAAGCGCATCCACGAATCAGGCTCCATGAAGGGCCGGGAGGTAACGATCCGCACCAAGTAAACGACGAACGACCATGAGAAAACACACCCTATATCTGTTGCTGGCAGGCTGGGGCCTGCTCGCCGCGTCGTGCTACGACGACAAAAGCACGTTGCAGACCACCCATATCCCGCCCGTGGAGATCGAAGTGCCGGAAGCCATCGCCTCGCAGCTGACGGTGGTGCACAACGCACGGCTCGACATCACGGGCATCCGCATCACCAAAGACGGCCGGGAGAATCCCGAGGAGCTTACCTACGAATGGACGGTGAGTCAGACCGACAACGACTCGGAGGCGATTTCGCTCGCCACGACGCGCGAGTTCCACGAAGTGATCGACCTGCCGATCTCCTCGAAAGGCTACCTGTTCCTGCTGACGGTCACCGACACCGCCCACGACCTGAAGTACCAGTACAAGTGGACGCTCATCGTGACGGCCCAATTCAACGAAGGGCTTGTGGTGGCCTACACCCGGGACGGAACCACCTCGGACCTGGGACTGATCATGCACCCGCAGCTGACCGAGACCTACTCGGGCGCGGAGCAGGGAACCGTCGAAAAGGAGCTGATCAGCCGGCGCAACGGCAGTCCGTTCCCCTCGGCGGTCACCCACATGCTCTACACCTACGACAAAACCGACAAGAAAAACATCCTCTGGGTGTCGACCGACGACGACCTGATGCGCGTGGAGACCGATTATTACGAAATCCTGGGCCATAAGGAGGATGCGTTCGTCTACCTGCCCGGAAAGCTCGACATCCGGAGCCTGCTCAACACCTACCAGTGCACGATGATCCTCAACGACGGCGACATTTACGAAACGCTGCTCAGCCGCGGCCGGATCTCGACGCCCGTCAGCGGAACCGAAACCATGACCGTCGACAACGGCGTCGTTTCGGCCCACTCCGCTCCGGGCAGCACCCGCAAACCCAGCACGATCTTCTACAACCGGGAACAGGGCAAGTTCTGCTACGGCTACAACCAGACGTTCTACGCCTGCGGCAGCGTGGGTTCGTCGCCCTTCGACCCGGGGAACGCCCCCGGCCTGCGGTGCATCGCGGGCGGCATCAGCATCGACAACGCCACCCACACCCTGCTGATGCGGAAAGCCGACGGCAACCATGCGCTCTACACCTTCGGCAACTACTCCGCTTCGGCCGGCGCACCCGCCGCCAAGCTGATCTACGACATCCCCGCGGAGGCCAACGCCTTCATCGCCGAAGCCGTGAGCTTCGTCTTCTCGCGATTCGACCCGATCCTCTACATCGTCACCCGCAGCGCCATCTATAAGGTGATCTTCACGACGGGCAGCGTCAATTTCGACCCGGCGCCCGTCTTCACGGCCCCTGCGGGCGAGCACATCACCCTGGCCCGTCTCTACCTGCAAGGCTACTACGCCATGGAGAACTACGACGGCTCGTCGACCCTTCCGAGCAACGCCTCGCTGGCATGGAGCAGCCGCGCGGTGACGGTGGTCACCTCGAAGGACGACGGGAACGACAAGATACACGTCGTGCCGCAGATCAACTTCGGCAGCGGACAGCTCGACCAGCCGAACGCGCTGGTGTTCGACGGCTTCGGCAAGATACTCGACTTCACCGTCGCCGGGCTTTACAAGTAGCCCGCACCGGCGTCGAAACACGCCCCATGCCGCAGATGTTTTCAGAGCGTCTGCGGCATTTTTTTACTTTTTTGATTATATTTGCCTCGGTTTCACCCCCGAAAAGCGGCGGAAACCGCCCAAAACAAAAAAAGCATCAGGACGGACCCGACAAATGCACAGCGAATCCAAACGGTATGATTTCGAACGGCTCTACATCGACTGCCAACCCCGGCTGACGGCCTATGCGCTGCGTTTCGTCAACAACCCCATCGAGGCGCAGGACCTGGTTCACGACTGCTTCATGGCGCTGTGGGACCGGCAAGCCCCCCTCGACCCCGAAGAGGCCCGCATGCTGCTGTTCGCCATGACCCGCAACCGATGCCTCAATTACCTGAAGCACAAAAGCATCGTCGACAAATACACGATCAGCTGCCTGGCCCGGGCGAAAATCGGGGAGGAGCGTCTTTACAACTACGATTTCTCCTTCGCCGAAAACGGGCATCCCTACCTGTATCAGGAGTTGGAACAGCAGATACAGCGCATCATGGACTCGCTGCCCGAACGCTGCCGCGAAGTGTTTTTCCTCAGCCGGTTCCAGGGGTTGAAGAACCGGGAAATAGCCGAACGGCTCCACATCTCCCTGCATACGGTCGAGCGGCACATCCAGCGCGCCCTGCGCATCTTCGCCGAAGCCCTCGAACGCGAACAATCCATTTACCTGCAAATACTGATCCTCGCCTGGCTGATGAACCAGCCGTCCTGAAGCCTTCCAGAGGCGAATTTCAAAAAATATGCGATTTTTTCCGGAACCGGGGGGGGGTAAAATCCGCCCCGATTGTTGTATGTATGTATGCGTACAACAACCGACCCCATGAACGAAAGCCTGAA
>ENA-UEPL01000180-UEPL01000180.1-human-gut-metagenome-genome-assembly--contig:-NODE-180-length-61598-cov-34.102323_pt1 | contig 61598 bp, 52 predicted proteins | sample MGYA00242896_ERZ507908 | MGnify/ENA primary metagenome ERZ507908 (study PRJEB26167, sample SAMN06115518) | human gut metagenome | host: Homo sapiens | place: China:Chongqing | collected 2015-08-20...
ACGACGCGCCACATGGTCCAGCACGTCGTCACCGAATACGGCGTGGCGCACCTGCGGGGCCGCAACCTCGCCGAACGGGCCCGGGCGCTGATCGCCGTGGCGCATCCCGCGGTCCGCGAGGAGCTGGAACGCGCCGCTGCGGAACGCTTCGGCTACTCGTTCCTGCGGATGAAACCATAATCCCGTCCCGGCCCCGCGAGGCCGGGCTTTTTATAAAGAATATGTACAGGAAATACCTCTTTTTCGACCTCGACGGAACGCTGACCGACCCCATGCAGGGAATCACCCGCTCGGTGCAGTACGCCCTGCGCCATTTCGGCATCGACGAACCCGACCTGCGGAAACTCTGCCCCTTCATCGGGCCGCCGCTCGCCGATTCGTTCCGGGAACGCTACGGCATGAGCGACGCCGAAGCGGCCGAAGCCGTCGCCAAATACCGCGAATACTACGCCCCGAAGGGCATCTTCGAAAACGACATCTACCCGGGCATTCCCGAACTGCTGGCCGCGACGGCCGCCGCGGGATGCGTGAACGTGATGGCGACCTCGAAACCCACGCCGTTCGCCGAACGGATCGCCGAACACTTCGGCTTCGCCCGGTATTTCCGCCTCGTCAGCGGCAGCACGCTCGACGGCACGCGCACGACCAAGTCCGACGTGATCCGCCACGCCCTCGGCACGCTGGGGATCGCCCCGCAGGAGGCCGTGATGATCGGCGACCGCCGCTACGACATCGAAGGAGCCGCCGAAACGGGCCTCGCCTCGATCGCCGTCGGATGGGGATACGCCGCGCCGGGCGAACTGGAAGCAGCCCGCCCCGACCGCTTCGCCCCCGACATCGAAACGCTCCGACGGCTGTTGATCGGACAACCCTCCGGAGCCGTTTACGATTCGTAAGCCCCCTCTTATCGGGGAGGGGTAACATTTTATTGATTTTCGATAAAAATAAATTGTTTTTCAAAAATTAATCCCTATATTTGCCCCCGCATGCGTAACGAACCGTTACCCGGCAACCCTCACCCGATGCGGACGGATTATGATCAAACTGGAAAACATCAACAAAACCTATAACAACGGTTCGCCGCTTCACGTGCTGAAGGGCATCGACCTCGAAGTCGGAAAAGGCGAACTGGTGTCGATCATGGGAGCCTCGGGTTCGGGCAAATCGACCCTGCTGAACATCCTCGGCATCCTCGACGACTACGACAGCGGCAGCTACTACCTCGCGGGCCGTCTCATCCGGAATCTCAACGAGACGCAGGCCGCCGCCGCGCGCAACCGGATGATCGGCTATATCTTCCAGTCGTTCAACCTCATCAACTACAAGAACGCCGTCGAAAACGTCGCCCTGCCGCTCTACTATCAGGGCGTCGCGCGCCGCAGACGCAACGCCCTGGCGCTGGAATACCTCGACATGCTGGGGCTACGGGACTGGGCCTCGCACATGCCCAACGAGATGTCGGGCGGCCAGAAGCAGCGCGTGGCGATCGCCCGGGCGCTGATCAACCGGCCCGAAATCATCCTCGCCGACGAGCCCACGGGCGCGCTGGACAGCGCCACTTCGCAGGAGGTGATGGACCTCCTGCGCCGGGTCAACACCGACCTGGGCATGACCATCATCTGCGTCACCCACGAACAGTCGATCGCCGACCAGACCGACAAGATCATCCGTCTCAGGGACGGCGTCATCAGCAGCATCGACCAAACGGGCCTCGGAAAACGATGAGGGAACTGCTGCTGGAGATATGGACCTCGGTGCGGCGCAACAAGCTGCGCACGTTCCTCACGGGCTTCTCGGTCGCGTGGGGCATCTTCATGCTCGTCATTCTGCTGGGCTCGGGCAACGGGCTGCAAAACGGCGTGCTGGCCAACTTCAACGACTACGCCACCAACTCCATCGACCTCTACGGCGGCCGGACCTCCGTGCCGTGGATGGGCTACGAGAAGGGACGCCGCATCCGGATGCGGAACAGCGACCTGGAGATTCTCGAACGGGAGTTCCCCGAGGTCGAGGAGGTCTCGGCCAACAAATGGCTCGACGGCAAGAAAGCCACCTACGGACACGAGTTCACCCAGGTCTGGCTGCGGGGATCGCTCCCGAAGGTGCAGCAGATGGAGGGCATCAAGCTCTCGGCCGGACGCTACATCAACGACGCCGACGTGAAGAACTACCGCAAAGTCATCGTCATCGACGAACCGATGCGCCGCATCCTCTTCAAGGGCGCCGACCCGTTGGGCCGGCAGATCAAGGTCGGGGGCCTCGTCTTCACGGTTATCGGCGTCATGCAGGGCGACGCCCAGCGCAACAGCTCCTCGTGCACGATCCCCCTCACGACCGGACAGCTGATCTACTCGGCCAACGACCCCGAGGTCAACAACGTCATCCTCACGCTGCGGGGCATCGACACCGACGAACAGATGGAGGATTTCGAGAAGCGCCTCATCCGCCGCCTCTCCGTCGAACAGCACTTCGCCCCGGACGACCGCAGCGCCATCTGGATCAACAACACGATGGAGATGTACAAGAACATGATGGTCGTCTTCGGGGGCATCCACCTCTTCGTCTGGATCATCGGTCTGGGGACCCTGCTGGCGGGGATCGTCGGCGTGAGCAACATCATGCTCGTCACCGTCACCGAACGCACCGCCGAATTCGGCATCCGCAAGGCCCTCGGGGCGCGGCCGTCGTCGATCATCCGCCTGATCCTCACCGAATCGGTCCTGATCACCGCGGCGTTCGGCTACCTGGGGATGGTGCTGGGCGTGGCCGTGATGGAGACGGTCGGTTATCTGCTCGACCGGATGCAGCAGCAGGCCGGGAGCGGCATGAACTCGGTGTTCCTCGACCCGACGCTCGACTTGGGCGTGGCCGTGAGCGCCACGGTGGTGCTGGTCGCCGCGGGACTCGTCGCCGGATACATCCCCGCCTACCGCGCGGCGCAGCTGAAAACGATCGACGCATTGAGATATAACAAATAAAGCAAAAACACACTTCGATGTACCAGTCGCTTACGACCGCTGTCCTTGCCGCCTGCGGCGTCATTTACAAATCTGACCCCACCCCGACCCACCCTCAGGGAGGGAGACGGCGTACGCTCCCGACGGTCGGTGCAAGGGTGCATAAAATATAACCACATAACAAATCGCCCGAACCATGTCCTTTTTCGACACAGACCGCTGGAACGAAATCTGGCAGACCATCGCCCGGAACCGCAAGCGCAGTATCATGACCGCGCTGGGGGTCTTCTGGGGCATCTTCATGCTGACGGTGATGCTGGGTGCGGGCATGGGGCTGGGGCGTCTGTTCCGGGCGCAGCTGGGCGACATGTCAACCAACACGCTGCTCATGCAGCCCCAGCAGACCGGCATCCCCTACAAGGGCATGCCCAAGAACCGCTGGTGGTGGATGAACAACGAAGACGTGGAGACGGTGAAGCGGCTCCCCGAGGTGCAGTACGCCTCGGCGGTGCTCTGGGGCCGCGAGGTCCACGCCAGCCACCGGGAGCACAAGGGCGACTACACGCTGATGGGCTACACGCCCGACTACCAGAAGATCAACCCGCAGAAAATCCTCTACGGACGCTTCATCAACGAGGTGGACATGGTGCAGAAGCGCAAATCGTGCGTCATCGGCACCCAGGTCTGGAAGGACCTGTTCCCCGGCGGGCAGGACCCCACGGGCAAGATCATCAAGCTGAGCGACACCCACTTCCGGGTGGTCGGCGTACTGCGCAAGCAGAGCACCGCCATGTCATTCAGCGATGTCGAGCGCACGATCGTCGTGCCCGTATCGCTCGCCCAGCAGATGTTCGGGCGCGGCAACGGCATCGACATGCTCGCCGTGGCGGGACACGAAGAGACGCCGAGCCAAGAGGTTGACAAGGCGTGCCGCGAAGCGGTCTTCGCCCGCCACATCATCTCGCCCGAGGACGAAAAGGCCGTCTGGTCGATGGCCACGGCCGAGATCTTCGAGAAGGTGATGGGGCTCTTCCGCGGCATCGCGCTGCTGACGTGGATCGTGGGCCTCGGAACGCTGCTGGCGGGCATCGTCGGCGTGAGCAACATCATGCTGGTGCTCGTCAAGGAGCGCACGCAGGAGATCGGCATCCGCCGCGCGCTGGGCGCCCCGCCCCGGACCATCATCGGGCAGATACTCTCGGAGAGTTTCGTGCTCACCTTCATCGCGGGAGTGCTGGGGCTCACGGCGGCCGTGGGGGTGCTCTCGGCGGCAGACTCGATCTATTACCAGGTCGTCACCGTGGCGCAGGACGGATTCGAAATCTCGTGGATGATCTCGTTCGGCACGGGAATCCTCGCCCTGGCGATCCTTGTGGCGGGGAGCCTGCTGGCGGGTGTCATCCCCGCGACCCGCGCCCTGAAGATCAAGGCCGTGGACGCCATCAGGGAGGAATAAACCTCCAATGAAGAATTAAAAATGAAAAATTAAAAATGATAGCCCTATGAAAAAATTCCTTAAGATTTTCGCAGCCGTCGTTTTCGCAGCGCTTTTACTGGGAACCTTCTGGTTCCTGTGGCAGAAAACCCGTCCGGCGAAGGTCGTCTACACGATCGTGGAGCCCGTGCCGAACACGCTCAAACAGTTCGTGGTGGCCACGGGCAAGGTCGAACCGCGCGACGAGGTGCTGATCAAGCCCCAGATCTCGGGCATCATCTCCAACGTCCGCAAGGAGGCCGGACAGTCGGTGAGCAAGGGCGAAGTGATCGCCACGGTAAAGGTCGTACCCGAAATGGGCCAGCTGTCGAGCGCCGAATCGCGCGTCTCGGTGGCCGAAATCTCGCTGGCGCAGACCCGCCGCGAACACGACCGCACGACGGCCCTGCACGCGAAAGGCGTCGTCTCGGACGAGGAGGCCGAGCAGAGCCGCACCGCCCTCGCCAAGGCCGAAGAGGAGCTGCAAAACGCCAGGGAGAACCTCGAAATCGTGAAGAACGGCATATCGAGACGTTTCAAGGAGCTGAGCAACACGCAGATACGTTCAACGATCGACGGTATGATCCTCGACGTGCCGATCAAGGTCGGCAACTCGGTGATTCAGGCCAACACGTTCAACGACGGCACGACGATCGCCACGGTGGCCGACATGTCGAACATGCTCTTCCGGGGCAACGTCGATGAGACGGACGTGGGCAAGCTCCGGGAAGGCATGCCCGTGAAACTCACCATCGGCGCATTGCAGAACGTCGAGCTGGACGCCCTGCTGGAATACGTCTCGCCGAAGGCCACCGAGGACAACGGCGTGGTGCTCTTCGAGGTCAAGGCGGCCGTGACGGTCCCGGACGAGGTTTTCGTGCGGGCGGGTTACAGCGCCAACGCCAGCGTGATGATCGAGAGCCGCGAAGGGGTGCTGACCCTCCCGGAGAGCACCGTGGAGTTCGAGGAGGGCAAGAGCTACGTCTACGTGCTGACCAGCGCCGAGGGGGCCGAGGAGCAGACTTTCGACAAACGCGAGGTGCAGCTGGGCCTTTCGGACGGCATAAACATCGAGATCAAGGAGGGCGTGACCGCCGGGGAGAAGATCCGCGGCGCCAAGGAGGACAAAAAGAAAAAGTAACCGCAAAAACACCGCATGATGAAAACCGGCATCTTATTCGCGGCCCTGTTCGCCGCCGTGGCGGCCTGTGCACAGGATGCGGCTCCGGAGGGCTCCGGGCAGTCGCCCGCGGCAAACGCCCCCTGGACGCTCGACGACTGCATCGGCTTCGCCCAACGCAACAACATCGACGTGCAGCGGCGCACGTTGCAGGTCGAGAAGAGCGACGTGGATCTCTCGACGGCGAAATACAGCCGCCTGCCCGACCTGAACGCTTCGGTCGGCGCCGACGCCTCGTTCGGCCGCGTGCTGTCGAGCGACAACACCTATCAGACGAAGAACCAGACCTCGGGGTCGCTCAACGTCTCGGCCTCCATGCCCCTGTTTCAGGGCATGCGCATCAACCACCGGATCAAAGCCGGGAAACTGGACCTCGCGGCCGCCGTGCAGGACATGGAGCGCGCCCGCGAGGATGTGGCGATCAACGTCATGACGCTCTATCTGGAGGTGCTCTACAACAAGGAGATGGTCGGCGTGGCCGAACGCCAGCTGACGCTGAGCGAGCAGCAGGCCGGGCGGAGCCGGGCGCTGGCCGCCGCGGGCAAACAGCCCGAATCGGCCGTCTACGAGAGCGACGCCCTCGCGGCCGGCAGCCGCATGACCCTCACGCAGGCCCGCAACGACCTGCAACTGGCGCTGCTCGACCTGAGCCAGGCCCTCAACCGCGAGAGCGCCGCCGGCTTCGACATCGTCGCCCCAGCGCTCGACAGCATGGACCTCGCCGCACTCCACCGCCTCGGTTCGGCCGACAAGGTCTACGCCTATGCCGCCGAAAACCGTCCGCACATCCGGGCCGAACGACTGCGGCTCGAAAGTTCGGAGCACGCGGTGGCGGTCGCCCGCTCGGCGCTCTACCCTTCGCTGTCGCTCTCGGGTGGATACGGCACGGGGGTTTACAGCGCCGACAAGGACAAGTTCTGGGCCCAGGTGCGCCACAACAGCCGCGAATACGTGGGGCTCTCGCTCAACGTTCCGATCTTCAACCGCCGGGCCGCGCGCAACGACATCCGCACGGCGCAGATCGCCGTACGCAGCCAGCGGCTGGCCGTCACCGAGGCCGAACGCGAGCTGCGCAAACTGATCGAACAGGCGTGGTACAACGCCGACGCCTCCTACGCCAAATACCGCTCGGCCGAAGCCGCCGCGGCATCGGCCCGGGTCGCCTTCGCCTACGAGGAGCGGAAAGCCGAAGCGGGCCGCTCGACCGTGTTCGACTTCAACGACGCCAAAACGCGCATGGAGAAGGCCGAAGCCGAGGCCGTGCAGGCCAAATACGAATTCGTATTCCGTTCGAAAATACTCGATTTCTACCGCGGGAAACCGCTGACGCTCTGAAAAAGCCCGCCCGCAATAAACAATTCGAAACAAATAGAGCGACCCGAAAAGGTCGCCCTATTGCCATCCGAAACATCAGTCCCAACAAAATCCCGGACGGCTTCCGGTAGTGAGTCCCGGACTTCCTCCGGCAGGAAAGTCCTTCGTGCGTCACTGAAATCTGTGTTTATCCCAGCGATACAAAGGTAGAACAAATTATTCGCCCCCACAAGCGACTGGGCGTTTCTGTATTCACGCCCGGCCGAATTGTTGCAATATAACACACGAAACGATGCCTCCGGCCGTATTCGGACTGCTTTTCGTCCGGCAAAAAGGCGGCAATCCCGAAAATTTGCCCTACTTTTGCAGCGTTTTCAATGACAACAGGATGGAATGGCTTAAAGAATTGCTCGTCGAGCACTCGGCACTGCAAGCCGTCGTGGTGATCTCGCTCATCTCGACGATCGGCATCGGACTGGGCAAGATCCGCTTCTTCGGAATCTCGCTCGGCACGGCTTTCATCTTCTTCGTGGGGATCATGGCCGGACACTTCGGGCTGTCGCTCGACCCGGCGATGCTGACCTACGCCGAAAGTTTCGGACTGGTGATCTTCGTCTACGCCCTCGGTCTGCAAGTGGGACCGGGCTTTTTCAGCTCGATGCGCGTCGATGGGCTGCGGCTGATGTCGCCGGCCATCGCCGTCGTACTGCTCGGCACGGCGCTGGCCGTGGGGCTGAGCTACGCCTTCAAGATCCCGATGTCCGACATGTCGGGCATCCTCTGCGGCGCGACGACCAACACCCCGGCGCTGGGTGCCGCACAGCAGGCCCTGCAACAGATGGGGATGGACACCAACGGCGCCGCGCTGAGCTGCGCCGTGGCCTACCCGCTGGGGGTCGTGGGCGTCATTCTGGCCATGATTTTCCTGCGCAAACTCTTCGTGCGCCCCGCAGACATGCCGGGCCCCGACGCCGAACACCACAAGAACGTCTTCATCGCCAGCTACCGCCTGACCAATCCCGCCGTCTTCGGCAAAAGCGTGCACGAAATCGCGGTCCACAGCCACCACCACTTCGTCATCTCGCGCCTGTGGCGCGACGGGCGGGTGTCGATCCCCACGTCGGACATGACGCTCGACGCGGGCGACGTGATCCTCGTGATCACCACCCCCGGCGACGCCGACGCCCTGCGGCTGATCTTCGGCGAGCAGGAACAGAAGGACTGGAACAAGGAGAACATCGACTGGAACGCCGTGGACCGCCAGCTGATCTCGCAGCGCATTCTGGTGACACGCCCCGAGATCAACGGCAAGAAGCTCTCGCAGCTGCGCCTGCGGAACAACTACGGCATCAACATCAGCCGCGTCTACCGTTCGGGCGTGCAGCTGCTGGCGACCCCCGACCTGCGGCTCCAGATGGGCGACCGCCTGACGGTGGTGGGCGAAGCGCAGGCGATCCGCAATGTCGAGAAGATCCTCGGCAACGCCGTGAAGAGCCTCAACGAACCCAATCTCGTGGCGGTCTTCATCGGTCTGATCCTCGGTCTGACGCTCGGAAGCATCCCCATAGCCATCCCCGGCATCTCGATCCCCGTGAAACTGGGTCTCGCCGGCGGCCCGATCATCGTCGGCATCCTCATCGGCACGTTCGGACCCCGACTCCACATGATCACCTACACCACGCAGAGCGCCAACCTGATGCTCCGCGCCCTGGGGCTCTCGATGTACCTCGCCTGCCTCGGGCTCGACGCCGGAACGCACTTCTTCGAAACCGTCATGCGGCCCGAAGGGGCGCTGTGGATCGCCGTCGGATTCGTGCTGACCTTCGTCCCGGTGGTGCTGGTCGGGCTGTTCGCCCTCCGGGCGCTGAAGGTCGATTTCGGCTCGGTGTCGGGACTGCTGTGCGGCAGCATGGCCAACCCAATGGCCCTGAACTATGCCAACGACACCATCGAAGGCGACAACCCCTCGGTCTCCTACGCCACGGTCTACCCCGTCTGCATGTTCCTGCGCGTGATCATCATTCAGGTGATGCTGATGCTGGTGCTTTAGCCTCCGGCGAAGTGCCCTGCGGCGCGGGCGGCATGTTTTGCGATGCAGGCGGCACACCGCCCTGCGGCGCCGGAGCGCGCAGCGAAACGACATCCGCACCCGAGGGGTTCTGAAAGACCCGCAGCCCGAATTCCGGAATCACGGCCAGCACATGGTCGAAAACATCCGACTGTATTCTCTCGTAATCCACCCAGACGACCGTATCGGTAAAGAAATAGAGCTGCATCGGAAGCCCCGTTTCCGTCGGTTGCAGCTGGCGCACCATCAGCGTCATCGACTTGTTCACCGGCACCTCGTTTTGCAGGTAGCGCACCAGATAGGCCCGGAAAACCCCGAGGTTGGTCTGATGCAGGCCGTTGACCCGCCGTTCGGCAGCCCCGATGCCGTGCGCGGCGTTGTAGGCTTCGATCCGCCGCTCGGTCTCCTCGACATAGTCCTTGATGAGGTCGATGGTGCGGTAATGGTCCAGCATCTCGGGGGTGCAGAAACGCACGCTGGTCATGTCGATCGACACCGAGCGCATCACGCGCCGCCCGCCCGAAAGCTGCATGGCATGCCAATTCGTAAAGGAATCGGTCGTCAGCAGATAAGGCGGCAGCATGACGAGCGTGTTGTCCCAGTTGCGGATTTTGACCGTCGTCAACGACACCTCCTCGACGTTTCCGTCGGCGCCGTACTTCGGGACCGAGATCCAGTCCCCGACTTTGAGCATGTCGTTGGCCGATAGCTGGATGCCCGACACGAATCCGAGGATACTGTCGCGGAAAATCAGCATCAGTACGGCCGCCGAGGCCCCCAGCCCCGTGAGCAGGATGGTCGGCGATTTGTCGAGCAGGATCGAGACGATCAGGATAGCGCAGATCAGCGCCGCAATGCCCTGCGCCGTCTGCCGCAGACCCTTGATGGGTTTGTTCTGCCACGCCGGGCGCGACGCGGCGATATGGAAAGCGGCGTAAAGCAGGGCGCTGACGAAGCTGAAGACCGTGACGACGATATAGACCTGCATGAGCCGCATCACGATGACGCGGCCGGAAGATTTCTCCTCGAAGACGACCGGCAGCACCACCGCCAGCAGGATAGCGCTCAGAATGTGACACATGCGATTGAGAACCGGAACGCTGAAAAGCGTGTCGTCCCACTTGGCCCGGGTGCGCGTAACGAGTTTGCGCACTCCGCGCACGATCCCCAGCCGCAGCAGCAGATCGAAAAGCACGGCGGCCAGCACGACCAGCGCGAAAGCCACCCAGCGGTCCCAGCCGTCATCGGCGGCCGAGGTCGCGCCCAGCCACTCCAAAAGAGAATCGGTCCAGCGTTTCAGATGAGTTTGCATACTCCCGCCACGACGCAATTTCCGCGCCACGGGCGCAGGCGCAAGAGGCCCTTCTATCCGAGCACCAGCTTCACTTCGCCTTCGAAATTGGGCGTGAAGATCCCTTCGCCCAGATTCTCACGAATCTCCTGCGGAGACCAGAAGCGTCCGCCGTCGAGTTCGCCGCTCGGACGGACCGGACCGTCACAGACCGCCCGGAAGACATGGACCAACTCGCGCTCGCGCTCCGAACGGAACTCGTAGACGGCGACCGCCTCGGGCGTGAACTCCGTGATGCCCAGCTCCTCGCGGACCTCGCGCCGCAGGGCTTCGGCGATCGTCTCGCCGTAGTCCACATGCCCGCCCACGGCCGTATCCCACCGCCCGGGCTGGATGTCCTTCCAAAGGGGACGCTTCTGCAAGTAAAGCTCCCCGCGCGAATTGAAGACGTGGAGGTGCACCACCGGGTGCAGCAGCATCGAACCGCCGTGGCACTCGCCGCGCGTGGCCCGGCCGACGACCTTTCCGGCGGAATCGACCACGGGAAAGACCTCTTCGCTGTTATCGCAGTTCATGGCGGGGATATTTACGGATGTAGACCATGACGGCCGCCATGCCCAGCAACACGAAAGCCGCGCCGGGCAGCGCCGTATATTCATAGCCGAGTCCGCGGCCGATCGGCAGGCCGCCGACGTAGGCTCCCAGGGCGTTGCCCAGGTTGAAAGCCACCTGCACGAGGGCCGCGCCGAGCATCTCGCCGCCGCGCGAATTTTCGAGGATCAGCAGCTGCTGGGGCGACGAGACGCAGAAGAGGCAGGCCGTCGTCAGACACATCAGCGCCAGCGAGAGGTAGGGGACATGCGCCCCGAAGAAGATGCCGACGAGTGCCAGACAGGCCGTGCCGAGCGTGAAGCGCACGACCTTCTCGGGCGAGAAGCGGTCGGCATAGTGGCCGCCGACAATATTGCCGGCGAACATGCCGAAGCCGGCGAGCATGATGATAAGCGTCAGGTCGTCGGGGCGGAATCCGGAGGTATGGAGCATCAGCGGGCTGACATAGCTGTACCAGCAGAAGATGCCGCCGTTGCCGAGCATCACCGACGCCAGCACCAGCCACGGAGCGGCGCTTTTCAGGAACCGGAACTGTCCCTTCATCCCCGTATCGGGCAGCGCGGGCAGGGCCGGGACCCACAATTTCACGAGCAGCATGGCCACGACGCCCCACACGGCGACGATCCCGAACGTGGCGCGCCACGTCACGGCGCCGCTGATGTAGGTTCCCAGCGGCACGCCGAAGAGATTGGCGACGGTCATGCCCACGACCATGATCGACACAGCCTCGGCGCGTCTGCCCTTGTCGGCGACACGCTCGGCGACGATCGACCCCACGCCGAAGAAGGCCCCGTGGGGAAGCCCCGAGATGAAACGCATGGCCAGCAGAGTCCAGTAGTTCGGCGAAAGCGCCGCGCAGGCGTTGCCGAGAATGATCAGGCCCGTGAGGGCCAGCAGAATGTGTTTCAGCGGCCGCGTGCGGGCCACCAGCACCGTGAGGGGCGCCCCGAAGCAGACGCCCAGCGCATAGGCGGAGATCAGGTGCCCCGCTTCGGGGATCGAGACGCCGAGGCTGCGGGCGATGTCGGGCAGGATGCCCATCATCACGAACTCCGCCATGCCGAGCGCCAATGTCCCGAAAGCCAAAGCGATCAGACTTTTCTTCATCGGAAAATAACCTTTAACAACTAACCGGCCGCAAAAATAGCACAAAAAAGGTGAAAAGTTTCTGCCTCTTTTCACCTTTTCCGATTTTTCAGAGCCGGGGCCCCGACTCCCGCGGCTGGCCGACTTCGAAGCCCAGAGCCCGCATCCACTCCACCGTGGCGGCATCGACCTGATCGTTGCGGTCGGTCCAGCGGCGCTCCTCGATCAGCCGCTTCTTGCGCTCTTCGAGGTTCTTCAGCAGCGGAAAATCCGGATGGGGCAGCTGCGACCGGGCCTCGCGCTGCGAGGGGCGGATCGTGCGGTCGAAAACGTCGGCCTGCGTCGGACGCCGCGCGCCCTCCCACTTGAATCCCTTGAGGAAAAGCTCCTGATCGGGCGGGATCTTGTCCATCGGATAGATGTTCCAGTCGGGGTCCTTGCGGTAGACGATCGTCACGACCTGCTTATCCTCGATGTAGAACGAGCAGTCGCCGCTCTCGATGACGCCGACGCCCGTGATCTGGGGCGGTTCGCCGTCCTGCATGTAGTAGATCGTCCGGGCATTGCCGTTGACATCGTTGCGGTAGATGGCATTGTCGCGGAAATAAGCCGTCATCTGCTTGCCCGCCACCTGGTTGTAATGGAGCGTGTCCAGCTCGGCGACCATCATGGGCGTGCCGACGAACTCGGCGCGCGTGATCTGCTGATTCTCGGTGAAAACATCCATCACGTCGGAGGTGATCTGATTAGACTGGTTCCACAGCACAGGGTCGATGTACATGTGGATCGTCGAATCGGTGCTGATGGCCGTGATCGAGTCGCAGACAGCCTGGAAATCAGAGCGATAGATACGCACGTCGCGGAAACCTTTCAGCAGGCGGTAGACCGAATCGGCGGGCACGGCCAGCGAATCGGCCGAATCGGCGGGAATCATCATCGCCAGCGAGTCGGCGGCCAGCGAATCGGCCGTCAGCATCAGCAGCGAATCCATCTCCGAGGCATTGCGGTCGATCAGCGAGTCGATCTCGCGCAGCGCCGTGGAGTCGATCGGTATCACCTTGCCCTTGCGGGCCGCACGGGCCTGCCGGGCGCGCAGTTTCGATTCGGCTTTGAGCCTGCGGGCCGCCAAACGCTTCTCCTCGCGCTCCTTTTGGGCCAGCAGCTTGGCCGTGGCCTTCTCCTGTCGCTTGGCGGCGATCTGTTCGAGTTTCTCTTTCCTGGCTTTGGCCGCGGCGGCTTTCAGGGCGGCTTTGGCCTTGATCTCCTGCTCTTTCAGGTAGGCTTTCCGGGCGTCGCCGACCAGCGTATCGAGAGGATCGATCGCCGGAACGGCCAGCGAATCGGTTCCCCGCAGCGAATCGGGAAGTTCCGGACGGCTCAGCGAGTCGAGCATTCGGGACCGCTCCACGGAATCGGCCCCGGGGAAGGGCTCCGTGTGTCCGGGCGAATCCGTCACGCTCCTGTCGGCCGGCAGGGAATCGGCCCTGTGAACGGGATGCCCGCCCGTGGAATCCGGCGTCACGCGCGCCAGAGAGTCGGCTTTCGCCGCCTCGGCGGCCCGGCGCAGGGCGTTTTCGTTGATCGTGAAGAGGAACATCGAATCGGCGCGCATGAAGAGCGAATCGCCCTGCGAAAGGTCGTAACTCACCACGGCAGGACGCCGCGTGAGGATCGCATCGCCCGGCTCTTTCCAATACTCGCCGTAGTCGCCGAAAGCCAGCACCTTGTGTTCGGTGTCGTCCAGCTGGAGGTCGTGCCGCAGAATCACATGGTCCTTGGCGCGGTAAAAATCGAGGCTGTCGCTCCATATCTCCTGCTTTTCGGTCAGGATGTAGCCGTTGCGCGTGACGATATAGAGCGTGTCGAGCTTGTCGTAAGCCCCCCGGTCGGCGTAGAGGTAGTCGCCGTCCTTGTTCCAGATGTTGGTGTGTTCGAAGAAGAAGGCGTTGTCCGTGGTCATGTCGTAGACCACCGAATCGCCTTTGAGTTCGTACTCGTCGTTGCGCATCTCCACACGATCGACGGCGATCAGCTCCTTCGTATCGGCATAGTAATAGCCGCGGACCGATTCGAGCAGGTTCTCACGGTTCAGCATCACGCCGCCGTCGTCGAACTCGCCGACGTTGCTCTTGGTGTTGAAGAGGAATTTATAGGTGTAGAGCGTGGCGTCGCCGTCCACCACCTTGACGATGTCCGAATAGACCCGCGCCTCGTTCACATCGCCGTCGTACTCGGCCCGGTCGCCGTAAATGTAGGTCGTATTCTTGTTGATGAGCACGTTGCCGAAGAACTCGATGCGCATGTCCGAATAGCGGACGGCCGAGTCGCAGGTGATGACGGCGCCGTTGTGCTGTGCGGCGAAGTTGCCCACCAGAAAGACCACCGAGTCGCCCGGAGCCACGGGGCCCATCAGGTCCGATTTGAGGTCGATGAGCTTCTTCTCGCCCTCCCCGGGCGCAGGAGCCTGCATGACACTGCGCGCCGAAAGCACGCCGGCGGCAGCCAGCGCCACAGCGGCTATGGACACGAGCCTGCGCACGGCCTACTTCACCCAGTGTTTGTTCTCGAACTCCCCGTCGCGGAACTCGGGATCGATGTAGACGTACATGCCGTCGATCTTCTTCGAGAGCCACTCCTTGAAGACCCGGTCCTGCTTGTCCTGCAAGGCCATCTCCTCCAGCCTCAGGTAGTCCTCGTTGAGCGAAGCCGTATGCGTGGGGATGATCTTCACGAGCTTGACGATCTTGGCCATCTGGTTACCGAGCATGTCCTCCGTCAGGTAGGCGTCCGACACCTCTCCGGGTTTCAGCCGGTTGAGGGCGTTGTAGTCGTCGAGACTCTTGAAACGTCCGAAATCCTCCTTGAGGAACTTCGTGACGGTCAGTTTGGCGTCGAAGGCGTTGAATCGCTCCAGAATGTCGTGGTTCGAGACGATGCCGCCGTTCATCTTCGACTGCGCGTCGTCGGAGTATTGCAGGGCCGCTTTCTCGAAGGTGAGCGAATCCTTGTGGATCAGGTTGGCGATGCTGTCCAGCAGGTTGAGCGACTCGCCCAGCTCCTCGGTCGTGTAGACCGGGCGCAGCAGGATGTGGCGGAAATGATACAGCTGGCCGCGCTTGTCCAGCAGCTGGATGATGTGGAATCCGAACTGCGATTCGACGACCTCGGAGATCTGTCCGGGCTTCATGTTTTCGAGCGCCGCGGCGAACGACGGGTCGAGGCTGGCCAGCGGCGAGGGGTCCATCTCACCGCCGCGCATCATCGTTCCGGGGTCCTGCGAGTACATGCGGGCCAGGTTCTCGAACTTCGCCGAGCCGGTGATGACGCGCTCGCGCATGTCCAGCAGCCGTTCGCGGGTGCGCTGCTTGGCGGCGGTCATCGACTTGGGGAACTTGGTGATCTGCGCGTAGACGTACTGGTCGGCGATGGTCGGCAGGCTGTCTTTCGAGATCGACTTGTAGAACCGCTCGACCTCGCCCGGGATCACCGAGACCTTGCCCACCACCTCGCTCTGCATCGAATTGGCGTAGGACTGCTCCTCGTAACGCTGGCGCATGATCTCGCGGATGTTGAAGATCGGCATGTGGTGCTTGGCCTCCAGCGCAGGGATCGAACCCTCCATGTCGATCATCTGCTGCACCTGCTCCTCGACGCGGGACATGATGTCGCCGTCGTTGATCTTCACGGAGTCGATCTGCGCCTGGTTGTAGAGCAGTTTCTGGGTCATCAGCGCTTCGAGCGCCTCGTTCATCGGGTCGCGGTCGGACGTATAGCCCTCCTGCCGGCGCTGCTCGGTGAGCTGGCGCGCATATTCGTCCACCTCGGAGTAGAGGATCGACGAACCGCCCACCACGGCCACCACCTTGTCGAGCATCACCTGTCGTTTCTGCGCAAGGGCCCCTGCGAACAACAGGACGAGCGCCGCGGCCAACATACCTTTTTTCAACATCTCGGTTTCGTTTATCGTTTTTTATTCAATTATCTTCTCTTTTAGCCCTTTCATCGTCGAAGATCTTCACCTCGCCGTTCTCCGTGGCCCGGGCGCTGAGCTCCTCCTCGTGCCGGCGGATGATCTCGCCCTGCCGCTGGTTGAACAGGATGCGGCGAATGATTCCCCGCAGCCGTTCCGGCGGAATCGGCTCGCCCTCGCGCCGCACGGCCTCGATCTGGAAATAGTAGTGCGAATGGCTGTCGCGCATCTCCTGCACGGCCGTCGAGGCCAGCAGCGGATCGTAGGACTGCGACCGCGGCGTCGGCAGGTAGCTCAGGAAATCCGAGAAATCCACCCACTGATCGCGGAAGTCGCTGATCGTAAAGTCGTTTTTCTCGCAGATGTCGCGGAAATCCTGCTGCTGTGCCTCCGTCTTGGAGGCCATCAGCGTCTTGAGCTTCGCGGCCTGGCGGTACCCCTCGGTGAAGCGGACGATGCGGCCCTTGACGATCGGGCGGTCGAGTTTGAAATCGGCCTTGTGGGCGTTGTAGTAAGCCGCGATCTCGTCGTCGGTGAACACCGTGTCGATCGAACGATCGACGTAGTGCTGGTCCAGCTTGCGGATCAGCAGCGCCTGCCGGTACTCCTCGACCATCTTGTCGATGTCGGCCGCCGAGGAGGAGAAAAGCGTCTCCGCCTCTTGCAGCTTGAGCTGCTTGACGACCCAGCGATCGACGAAGACCCGCATGAAAGCCGCGCTGTCTTCGCCCGTGAGCCCCTGCGGAACCACCGAACGCACGTCGCGTATCTTCAGCTCCTTGCCGCCGGCCCGCGCGATGGTCGTATCGCTCGTGAAATAACGGGGCAGCTCCCGGCAACCCGCCAGCAGCAGCGCACCCGCCGCGACCGCTATTTTCGCTCGCACATTCATATTCCGAAAGGCAAAGATACGTTTTTTACTTGTAAGTAACGCAGTGAAGCGCCGGATTATTACGCCGCGGACGGATTTTTCATCCTCCGCAGCGTGCGCAGCATCATGTAACCCGAGACGGCCGTGAGCGCCAGCGCCGCGATATAGATCAGGACGTAGAGCGTGCGGCTCTCCACCATTTCGATCAGCAGGGCGTTTCCGTGCCCGGTGGCCATCGCCAGGTAGGCCACGGCGTTGTTCAGGGCGTGGAGGATCATCACCGACCACATCGAATCGGTCGCCAGATAGACGAAGCCGAGGATCAGTCCGATGACCGAAGCGCCGATGACCTGCGCCGGCTGTCCGTGGAGCATCCCGAAGAAGAGCGACGACACGAGCCACGCCGTGACCACGCCGTAACGGGCGCGCAGCGAACCGAGCACCACGCCGCGGCAGATCAGCTCCTCGAACACCGGAGCGAAGAGGACCAGCGAAAGGATGGTCCAGAAACCGCGCCCCACGTCGAGCGAGAGTTCGGGCAGCAGGCGCAGCAGGGGTTCGAGCACCACGCCGACGGCGAAGATCAGCACGAAGGCCCACAACAGCAGCGCCGGATTGAGCCCCCGGGCCGAGAAACGCGCCCACGGGCCGCTGCCGCCGCGCGCGCGACGATAATAGAGGATGCCGGCGAGGGTGATCGACATCGAACAGAAATAGAGCGCCGCCATCAGTTTGCCCAGGGCGGCGGGCTCCATCGACTTATAATCGAATCCGTGTCCGGCGAAAAGCATGAAGAGCATCGCCGCAGTGCCCACGACGATCTGCGCCCCGAGGGCGATGCCCAGCAGGGCGAGCATGTCGCCCACGGTCGGGAATCTGCGGCGCCCGTGCAGCTCCCCGCCGCCCCCGGATTCCGTACCTCCTTCCGCGGCCGCTTCGCGCCCGGCCGCCGGAAACGCCGTCTTTTTTTCTTCCATAATATCGTGTAACTGTCAGTTCGTTCCGACTCCAAAGGTAAGCATTTTTCCGGTACGGTTATGGATTTCCATTTAATTTCATTAAATTTGCCTGCTTATAAACCGAATTCATCTATGGCAAAGGTAATCGCATTGGCCAATCAGAAAGGCGGCGTGGGAAAGACCACGACGGCCATCAACCTGGCGGCTTCATTGGCCCTGCTGGGCAAAAAAGTGCTGCTGCTCGACGCCGATCCGCAGGCGAACGCCACCTCGGGGCTGGGTTTCGACATCAATCTCGAAGGTATCTACGAATGTATCGCCGGGCAGAAGCAGGCCGAAGAGGTGATCCTGCAAAGTCCCGAAGTGAAGAACCTCTGGGTGCTGCCCTCGTCGATCGACCTGGTGGCCGCCGACACCGAACTGCCCAAGATGGAGAACGCCCACCACGTGATGAAGCGCATCGTCGATTCGGTGCGCGAGAAGTTCGACTACGTGTTCATCGACTGCTCGCCCTCGCTGGGCTACACCACGGTCAACATCCTCACGGCGGCCGACACGGTGCTGATCCCCGTGCAGTGCGAATACCTCGCGCTGGAGGGGCTCTCGAAACTGCTGAACACCATCCGCAAGGTCAAGTCGGGGCTGAACCCCGATCTCGACATCGAAGGCTTCCTGCTGACGATGTACATGCGAAACCGCCTGAACAACCAGGTGGTGACCGAGGTGCGCGAGCACTTCGGCGAATTGGCCTACGACACAATAATCCAGCGCAACATCCGTTTGGGAGAAGCGCCCTCGCATGGAAAACCCGTCATGCTTTACGACGCCGGGGCCGTGGGTTCGGAAAACTACCTGACCCTGGCCCGGGAGTTCCTGAAACGCAACCGCAAACGCAGCAAATAGCGATACCGACATGAAACAAAAAGGATTAGGACGCGGCCTCGACGCCATTTTCGGCAGCGATCCGGTCGATGCCAAGCTCAAACCGATGAGCCGGATGGCCGAGATCGAAATCGCCGACATCATCCCCAACCCCACGCAGCCGCGCACGCAGTTCGACGAGGAGGCCCTCGACGAGTTGGCCGACTCGATCCGCCAGCTGGGCGTCATCCAGCCCGTGACGGTGAAGAAGGCCGACAACGGCAAATACATCATCATCAGCGGCGAACGCCGCTGGCGGGCCGCGCAACGCGCCGATCTGACGACCCTCCCGGCCTACATCCGCGAGGTGGACGACGAGAACCTGCACGCCATGGCCCTCGTGGAGAACATCCAGCGCCAGGACCTCAACGCCATCGAAATCGCGCTGGGCATGCAGCGCCTGATCGATGAGTGCCACCTCACGCAGGACGCACTTTCGGAGAAGGTGGGCAAGAAGCGTTCGTCGGTGTCGAACTACCTGCGTCTGCTGAAACTCCCCGACGAGGTGCAGCTCGCCCTCAAAGAGGGGCTGATCTCGATGGGGCACGCCAAGGCCATCGCCGGAGCGCCCGCCGACCAGCAGCTGCGCGCGTTGAAGAAGTGCATCAAGAAGGGGCTTTCGGTGCGTCAGGCCGAAGAGCTGTCCCGTTCGCTCGCGGAGGCTCCGGCCGCCGCGGCACAACCGGCCGAGGACGAGGAGTATCCCGACAGCTACCTGCGGCTGGTCGAGCAGTTGGAGAAATTCTTCTCGCAGGAGATCTCGATCAAACGCGCCAAGAACGGTGGCGGCAAGATCGTCATCGGCTTCGACGACGACAAGGACATCGAACGCTTCATCGAACGGTTCGCCAAACGCTCCTGACACACCGCATGACACGAATCCGGGCCAGACTGCTGCTGCTCGCCGCAACTCTCGTGCTGTGGCTGCCTGCCGGCGCCCAGCTCCACCGCGGCGCGCGCACCATCGTACGGGGCGGCCTGCTCGAAAAACCGGATTCGCTCCGTCCCAAACGCGACTCGGCGGAGCTGGCGAGGATCATCCTCCACTACGATTCGGTCGCCACGGCCGGCTACCTCGCCGACTCCGCGGCCGTTTCGGCCCTGCGGACCGACGACCGCCGCTATCTCGATTCGCTGGCGCTGGCCCGTTTCGAAGTCGCCCGGCTGGGCATCGACACCACCCCCAAAACCCGCGTCTTCAAGAAAGGGTGGCTGATGAGCGACTCGATGTCGCTCTCGAAGGTGTGCTGGCTCTCGACCGTGCTGCCCGGCTACGGACAGATCTACAACAAGCAATACTGGAAACTGCCGATCCTCTACGGACTGGTGGGAACCGGACTGGGGCTCTACATCCACGAAAACAAGACCTACAAACCGCTCAAACGGCAGTACGAAGCCTATACGGACGTGAGTCTCTCGCGCACCCCGGAGCTCGACGCCCTGCAATCGCAGATGATCCGCAGCAACACCCGGAGGCAAGCCTATCTCGGGATCACGATCGCCTCGTACATCTATTTCATCGGCGACGCGGCCGTGAGCTACAAGACCAACGACGTGTCGGATGTCAAGAAGGCCACCACGCTGGCCTGCATCTTCCCCGGTGCGGGACAGATCTATAACAGAAGCTACTGGAAGGTGCCGTTCGTCGTGGGCGGATTCGCCTCGATGATCTACTGCATCGACTGGAACAACCGCGGCTACCAGCGCTTCAAGAAAGCCTACAACCTGCTGAGCGACTACGAGCACAATCCGGACAAATATCCCGACGGCCCGACGGACGAATTCCACGGACGCTATTCGGCGTCGTTCATCCGCAACCTGCGGAACAACTACCGGCGCAACCGCGACCTCTGCATCATCATCTCGGGCGCGCTGTATGTCTTGCAGATCGTCGATGCCCATGTCGATGCCCACCTGAAGGACTACGACGTATCGGACGACCTCTCGATGAACATCGAGCCGCTGATCGACTACACCTATGTCCCCACGCTCGGGGGCAACCGCCCGGTGTTCGGCTTCAACCTGGGCCTCAAATTTTAGACGATGAAGAAATTCCTGACCATAGCGCTGCTTTTGGCCGTCGCCGCCGAGGCGTCGGCGCTCGACCGCAGCCCCCGCAAGAAACGCCGCGACAAGCAAAAGGCCGAAACCGAAGTTCCCGCACCGGCACCCGCACCGGCGGAAAAGACCGTCTGCCCGGAGCCGGAACCCGACCTCGGCCCAGCACCCGAATCCGCCGAAGAACCGCCCGTCAGCGACATGACGCTGGATTTCACCCCCGAACAGACCGACTCGCTGCTGGCCGTGTGGCGCGAACGCCAGCGTCAGGACGCATACAGCGAATTTTTCAAGCAATACATCCTCGAAGACTCCACCGTGGTAGCGGACACCACCCCCGATTCGGTCTACGCCCGGCGGCTGCTGGACCTCGCATCGCCGATCCAGTTCCCCTACAACAGCATCGTAAAAGGCTACATCAACCGCTACACCGGCTCACGCTACGGCACGATCAGCCGCATCCTCGGCATGTCGCAGTACTATTTCCCGATCATCGAAGAGGAACTGCTCCGCGAAGGGCTGCCCGTCGAGTTGCGCGCCCTGCCGGTCATCGAGTCGGCGCTCTCCCCCACGGCCGTATCGCCGATGGGCGCCGTCGGGCTGTGGCAGTTCATGCCCACGACCGGAAAGAGCTACGGACTGGAAGTCAACTCGCTGGTCGATGAACGCCGCGACCCCTACCGCGCCACGCAGGCCGCCTGCCGCTATCTGAAAGACCTCTACGCCATCTACAACGACTGGTCGCTGGCCATCGCCGCCTACAACTGCGGCCCGGGCAACGTCAACAAGGCCATCGCCCGTTCGGGAGGCAAGAATTTCTGGGAGATTTACGACTACCTGCCCCGCGAGACGCGCGGCTATGTGCCGGCCTTCATCGGGGCGTCGTACGCCTATGCCTATCATCGCCAGCACGGCATCGAACCTACCGAAGCGCCGATTCCGCTTTCGGTGGACACGATCCGAGTGAACCGGCTGATGCACTTCGAACAGATCTCCTCGACGATCGACCTGCCGGTCGAAACCCTGCGCCAACTCAATCCCCAGTACAAGCTCGACATCATCCCGGCGACGACCAAGCCCTACACGCTGGTCCTGCCGCAGCGCTACGTCATGCAGTACATCGCCCACGAACCCGAGATTCACGCCAAAGACTCGATGTACCTCAAAGAGTACATCAATCCGGCGAACCTCGACAAGAAGCGCCAGGAGCGCAGCGGCTCGGTCTATGTGGTCAAGAAGGGCGACACGCTGGGCGCCATAGCCCGGCGCTACCGGGTGACCACGACGCAGATCATGCGCTGGAACAACCTCAAGAGCGCCCACAAACTCCGCATCGGACAGCGGCTCCGCATCGAAGGCAGATAACGGCATGATTCCCGATCACGATACCATCGTCGCCCCCGCAACCGCCGCAGGAGGGGCCATCGCAGTCGTCCGCGTGAGCGGCCGGGAGGCTTTCGCCCTCTGCGACCGGATGTTCCGGGGCCGGAAACCGCTCGCCGAAGCCGACGGATACACGGTGCACTACGGAGAGATCATGGACGGCGACCGCATCGTGGACGACGTGCTGGCCGCGGTGTTCCGTGCGCCGCACTCCTACACGGGCGAGGATTCGGTCGAAATCTCGTGCCACGGATCGTCCTACATCGTATCGGAAATCCTCCGTCTGCTGACCGCCGCGGGCGGACGCATGGCCCAGCCCGGGGAGTTCACCATACGGGCCTATCTGGCCGGGAAACTCGATCTTTCGCAGGCCGAAGCCGTGGCCGACACCATCGCCGCCTCGTCGCGCGCGGCGCATGCGCTGGCCTCGACGCAGATGCGCGGCGGGTATTCCGACGAGCTGGAACGCCTCCGCGACAAACTCCTGAACCTCACCTCGCTGCTGGAACTGGAACTGGACTTTTCGGAGGAGGACGTGGAGTTCGCCGACCGGACGGCACTGCGCGAGACGATGCAACGCATCGGAGCCGAGATCGACCGCCTGCGCAGTTCGTTTTCGCTGGGCAACGCCATCAAGGAGGGTGTCGCCGTGGCGATCGCCGGAGCCCCGAACGTAGGAAAATCGACGCTGCTGAACCGCCTGCTCAACGAGGAGCGCGCGATGGTTTCGGAAATCGCAGGCACGACGCGCGACGTGATCGAGGAGCGGGCCAACATCGGCGGCATCCTTTTCCGGTTCCTCGACACGGCGGGCATCCGCTCGACCGACGACCGGTTGGAACGCATGGGCATCGAACGCACGATAGAGAGCATCCGGCGGGCGCAGCTCGTCATCCACCTGATTGACGCTTCGGCCCTCGCAGCGGCGGTTCCCGAGCCCGATTTCGCGCTCCGTCCCGATCAGAAGCTCCTGACCGTCGCAAACAAAATCGACCGGGCTCCCGCGTCGCTAACGCTTCCCGAAAACATCATCGGCATCTCGGCGAAACAGGGCACGGGTCTCGACCGGCTGTGCGAAGCCCTGCGCCGGGCAGTCGATACCGACGCACTCTACCACGGCGATCCGGTCGTTTCGAACAGCCGCCATTACGAAGCCCTCACGACGGCCCGCGAGGCTCTCGACCGGGCTCTCGACGGCTTGGGCAACGGGCTTCCCGCCGACTTGTTGAGCGAAGAGATCCGCCAGGTCATCCACGCTCTCGGTTCCATCACCGCCCGCGGCGCCATCGTCCCCGACGAAGTCCTTCAAAACATCTTTTCGAAATTTTGTGTGGGCAAATAACTAAACACCCTGAATACAAACATATTATAACTCTACCTGTTAGCAGGTTAGATATTTTTCATATATTTTCTTTTAGTTACCGTTTTTCCGTGCATCTGTTTTCAGGGTCATGCAGAATCCGGAAAGAAATCGAAGTAACAATACGGCAATACAACTCCTTCCGGACTATGTCTTTTCGTGCATTTCCGACACTTCACAGCCGGATAGCTTGCCGGGCAACATCTGCCAAGGGCCGAAAGCAGTCGTCAATAGTCAGATTGTTACTCTCCGCCCGTGCCATAACCAAGTTCTTCGTCAAATTGATCGCGGTCGATGGTGTTCCCCGGTTGTCTAATGCCCCAAATAGCACGTAAGCGTCAAAATGAGAGAGACCTCTATCTCGACCAGCATGGCCCGCCCCACTTCATTGTACGTCCCCGACAAGCAACCGACAGATCGTTGTGCCTCGTTTTAATGCCGGCCCCAAAAAGCACTCTTGCTGCCGATGCCGCCATTTCCGGCGTTGTGAAGAAAGTTGGGTTTAGAACTCGAATAGATCAGCATTTATTTGCATAGATGTGTTTGACTGATTATCTTCGAAGCAAATTGCCATATCGAATATGAAACGATGTATCTGTGTACTGCTTGTCTCGACTGTGCTGTTCGGGGGCTGCATGAACCGGAATCGAGTAGCGAATACCTTTGTGCAGGTCGAAAAGGCCCTTGCCGTTGCTCCGGACAGCGCCATGCGCCTGCTGAAAGACATTCCGGCAAAATCGCTCGGCAACCAGGCGATGCGGGCCCGATACGCCCTGCTGTACATCGATGCCGCGGAACGTGCGCAACTCAATGAAAATACGGATTCCCTGCTTCGGATAGCCTGGCGATATTACCGTAAGCACCCGCAAGAGATGCAAAACCGTTGCCGCACGCTCTATTACATGGCCCATAGCAAATTGCGCCAAGGCGACAAACCCGGAGCTCTGCGTTTGTTCCTGGAAGCCGAGGAAAACAACGACAGTCTCGACAATCCCAGAGACCGGGGAATGCTCTATTTATCCATCGGAGACGTTTACCGGGGCGAGTTGAATTTCGTAAGGGCCTACCGTTATTATCGGGAGGCCCGCGAACTGTTTCTGCGTTCGGGAGACATGCGCCATCGGATCGAAGCATTGCTCGGCATGACGGCTTGCGGTCTGCGTATGCACGACTTCGAGCAGACGCGCCGTAATTGCAGGCTGGCTCTCGAACTGTCGGATGAAGCGCACTACGAACAATTAGCACAGAAAAGTCTCGGTTATCTGGCGGCTCTGTACGCTCTGTCCGACAGGGGTTCTTTGCCAGAAGAGATGTTACGGAGAATCGAGCAATCCGTTCACCGGGATACGACCGTCACGGGTTTTCGCACACGGTCCCAAATACAGCTGCTCCGCAACCGTCCCGACAGCGCCCGCCACTACATCGAACGCGCCGAAAGAATTGCGAACAGCGAGGACCTTCCGATGTTGCTCTATACGGCTTATAAGGCCGACATATCGGCAGGACGTTACCAAGAAGCGACGTGGAATATCAACAAATTCATCTATTACAGCGATTCGTTGACCCGTTCGTCCCTGCAAGGGTCTGCCGGGATGATTGAAAAGGAGTATTTCCGGGAACGATCCGCTTTCTACGATTATCGGCTTCAAAATCGCCGGACATGGGAAATCACGATCGTCGCCGCCGCGCTGTCGCTGCTCGGAATCGCGGGATATATAATCCGGCAGCGGATACACCTGCATCAGGCGAAAAACGAACGCTATATGCTGCTTGTTCGAGAGATGCAATCCGAATATCGGAATCTTTCCGCCCTTCTGGAACGGAATCACGAACAGGATGCGTTGTTAAGGAAAGAGCTCGCCTCCCGGTTCGACATCGTGGAACAGATCGGCCGAACCTTGTATGAACGCGAACACTCCGTTTCGGAGCAAGCGCAGCTGGTCCGGTTGGTGCGAAAACTCATCGACGATTTTTCGGAAAACGGAGAAATGCTGCTCACGCTGGAGCGGGTCGTGAATATAGTCCATGACGATGCGGTCCGGAAATTGCGGGACGACTTTCCGCAAATGAAAGATGCGGATGTCCGTTTGCTGTGTTATATTTTCGGAGGATTCTCCCTGCAAGTCATCAGCCTCTTCATGCACGATAGCGTCGCCAACGTCTATGCCAGGAAGTCGCGGTTGAAATCCCGCATTCGCACCTCGGAAGCACCGCACAAAGAGCTTTTTCTCGCCCTCCTCGGTTAGCTGTTAGTCCGGTGTTAGAAATCTGCACGAAACATATTTTTACAGCCCTGACAATCAGTATATAATCCATATACACCGTTAGATTTTTCAGTCCGTATCGCAAATCCCATGCGATACGGACTTCTTAATTTTACACACAGGAAATTAGCAAAAACGAAAACGTTTTTTTGATGAAGAAAAGTTACCTCTTATTAATCTTGCCGGTTCTATTCGGGGGAACGCTTTCGGCCCAAAATCCTTCCTCAGATACGGTCGGCGTAACAGTGTATTTCCGACAGGGACATTCGACTCTGGAGCCGTCGTTCCGTGACAACGGCCGGCGCCTCGACACCTTTTTCCAGCAGGTCGCCGAGTTGCGCCGTGATACGATGCGTCGAGTTCATTCGGTTCGTATCATGGCTTTCAGTTCGCCGGAAGGCAGTTCCGACTGCAACAGTCGGTTGTCCGAAAGAAGAGCGTTCCGGCTCGCCGATTTACTGCACCGTTCGACCGACCTCCCGGATTCATTGTTCGAGATCGTTGCGCGCGGGGTGAACTGGGAGGGACTGACCGATCTGGTCGATACTTCGGACATGCCGTACAGAGATGAGGTATTGAATATTCTACGCAACACTCCGGAATGGGTTGTTCGGAACGGGGTCGTTGTCGATGGACGTAAACGTCGGTTGGGAATGTTGCACGGAGGCCGGGCGTGGCAGTATATGTACGAGCATTTCTTTCCGAAATTGCGCGGTTCGGACGTTCGTGTCGTTTATCGGATCACACCCCTACCGGAACCCGTGGTGCAGCAGACGCCGGCTCCGGATTCTCCCATCGCCGCAACGGGCCCGGACGAGGCAACTCCCACGGAAGGCGGCACGGATACGGTCGGGGATGCCGTGCGCGACACTGTGATACTGGATAGTGCATATCCGGTCGGCTCCGGGGCTGCCGGAAGCACTTCGCGCACACCTTTCTATATGGCACTCAAAACCAATCTGCTATACGACGCGGCGCTCGTTCCGAATATCGGCGCCGAGTTCTACGCGGGCCGGGGATGGTCCGTCGGCATCAACTGGATGTACGCATGGTGGAACAGCAACCGGCAGCACAACTATTGGCGGATCTACGGAGGCGACCTGTCAGTTCGCAAGTATTTCGGTCGCCGCGCTGCGGAGAAACCCCTTACGGGGCACCATCTGGGGCTCTGCGGCCAGTTGTTCACCTACGACTTCGAAACGGGCGGCCGAGGATACATGGGCGGCAAACCGGGCAGTACGCTCTGGGACAAGATGAACTATGCCGCGAGTTTGGAGTACGGTTATTCATTACCTGTTGGACGTCGTTTGAACCTCGATTTCAGCATCGGCGTAGGCTATTGGGGAGGGGAATACCAGAAATATCTTCCCAAGGAGAGTCATTATGTGTGGACCGAAACCCGGCAACGCCACTGGTTCGGACCGACCAAAGCGGAAATATCGCTGGTATGGCTGCTCGGCCGCGGGAACTATAACGCAAAGAAAGGAGGTAAACGATGAAAAATATATTCTATACGATAGCGGCGGCATGTATATTAAGCACGACATCCTGCGAACATAAGAATCTTTGCTACGATCACGCGCACACAGGCATTGTAAATGTGGTTTTCGACTGGCGCAATGCCCCGAACGCCGCTCCGAAATCCATGTCGTGCTATCTGTTTCCGACCGACGGAGGAGAGGTTTTGCGCTATGAATTTACGGACAGAAACGGCGGTGCAATCCGGGTTCCTGCCGGACGTTACGACGCTTTGTGCCTGAACAGTGACACGGAAAACATCAGCTATCGAAATACGGAGACGAAAAATGGTTTCGAGGTGACGACACGAACCACGGCCCTGCTGTCGGACCTCGCCGCCCTGGGCGTGCGTTCGTCTGGAGCGCCCCGTGCCGCAGGTACGGAAAGCGAACGGGTGGTGCTGTCTCCGGACATGCTCTGGAGCGATCATGCGGAGGGTATCGAACTGAAAGCAACCTCCGCGACGCAGACCGTCACGCTTTATCCGGAAGTATCGGTCAGCCGCTATACGGTCGAGATCCATAACGCCGAGAATCTGAAATACGTTTCAGGGATCAGCGGGTCCATCTCGAGTCTTGCGGGCGGTCTGTTAGCCGGCAAGGCGGAAACGACGGAAGAATGCGTCACGATACCTTTCGATGCAACTTTTTCTCCCGAGCAACACCTCATTACGGGGCAGCTGCTCGCATTCGGGCATTGTCCGTCGGTGCGGAACAGACACCGGCTGACCGTCTATGCGGTTCTGGCCGACCAGAGCCGGTGGTACTACACCTACGACGTGACGGATCAGATTCATTCGGCCCCGAATCAACGCGACGTACATATCGTTTTGGACGGGCTGCCGCTGCCGAAACCCATCGTCAACGGCGGCGGTTTCCAGCCCACGGTCGAAGAGTGGCAGGAAGTACCGATAGATATAGAAATGTGACGGTTTCTCTCTTTTCGGGAGAAAGATGATTCGCATGAAACAATTCAATGTTTAACTTCTTACTTATTACTTAACTGTTCAATTATGAAAAAACAAATTCTTTTAATGACTGCGGCAGTTCTGACCATCACCTCCTGCTCGAAGGACGAATCGACGGAGGTCAACAACGGCCAGGCCATCGACTTCCGCGTTGCGATGGAGACCCGCGCGACAGAGACGACGACAGCCAATATCACGAACTTTTTGGTGACCGCCATCAATGCCGGCAACTCCAATTTCTTCACCGATCAGGCGTTCACGAAAACGGGCTCTTACTTCACCTCCAACCCTGCCTACTATTGGCCCAACGACGGCAGCAATCTCTCCTTCTTCGCCTATTCGCCTTCAGCCACGGATCTGGGCGCTACCGTCTCGATTACCTCTGCGAGCAAAACGATGACCAATTTCAGCCCTGCTGCGGCGATCGCCAGCCAGAAGGATTTCATCACCGCGTCGGCTACGGGCAGCAAGGCCAACGAATCGACGGGCGTAGCCCTGACGTTCGCACACCGCCTCGCGCAAATCGAGATCAAAGCCAAGAATGCGAATCAAGGCTACGTCTACAAAGTACAGGGCGTGCGTATAGGACAGCCTGTTTCCCAAGCGACGACGTTCGATTTCGGAACATCGGCGTGGACGCTCGGAACGACGAAGAGCAACTACGAGGTGACTTATACTTCGGCGAAAACCCTGAACGCTACGGCCGCTTCGATCATGGCGACGGACGGCAATAACGCCATGCTGATCCCGCAGCAGCTGACTGCATGGACGCCCGATTCGGACAAGACCAACACGAAAAAAGGTGCGTATATCGCGGTGAAGGTCAACATCACGACCGCGAGCGGCGCCCGTATCTATCCGGACGCTTCCGTCGGCGAGTACGACTGGGTGGCCGTGCCCGTCGGAACGAATTGGGTAGCCGGTCAGAAGTACGTTTATACGCTGGACTTCTCGAACGGCGCCGGTCGGGTCGATCCCGAAAAGCCCGACCCCACCGATCCGGATCCGTTCGAGCCGGGTGAACCCATCCTGGGCGACCCCATTAAGTTCACGGTTACGGTGACTCCCTGGGTGGATGCTTCGCAGAATCTGAACATGTAAGAAATCTTCCGGCTGACGTGCAGCCGGACAACCGGATCGGGAGGGGTTGAACCGCAGAGAACCGTCGTGTATTTAGTAGGTTATGTACGGCAGGTACGCGGGGAGGACGACGAAAGATCGGACTCTGTCCCCTCCCGATCGCTCAGGGAGCGTCACGCTCCGACTTCGGCGATGCCGATCCGAACTGAAAATGCAATATGTATGAAAACAATGGAATCTTTACTTTTACCGGGTCATGTACGAATTGCAGGTGCGATTGCGGCGGCATTTCTGTTCGCCGCCTGCTCGAAAGATCCGGCAGCGGAGGGCGCTCTCCGGGGCGGATATCTGCGCTTCGAGGTCACCGAAGCGAATTCTTCCCGCACCCGATCGCAGAGCCGGACCGCCGAAGACAGTCTGCAAACGAAAGAGTCTGCCGCCGTTTTTACGTTGCAGGGCGAAACTCCCGCCGACACTCTGTTCCTGCACGCCTCGGTCGCCGACGGAATCGCCGCACCGCAGCCGAATGCCCAAACCGACCGGCCGCAGACCCGTGCCACACCCATCGAGACGGCCAATTTCTACGACTCGTTCGGTGTCTTGGCTTCGGTTTATACGGGCTCGTGGAGCGAAACCGCGTGTCTGCCGGATTATATGTACAACGTCGAGGTGACGAAGGCATCGTCGTGGACGACCTCTTACCATTGGCCGGGCAGCGGGCGCAATATCCGCTTCTTCGCCTACGCACCCTATAACGGGACGGGTATTTCCCTTTCGAGCGCGACGAAGGCCGGCACTCCGACGATTGCCTATACGGTCCCGAAAGCCGTCGGCGCCCAGCGGGATCTGCTCGTCGCCGCCACCTCCGGAATAGCCGGCAATACCGCTGCGGCCGCTCCGTTGACTTTCGCCCATGCGCTCACGGCCATACGCTTCACCACGGGCGATGATATGCTGGCCGGACGCATTACGAAAATCACGCTCAAAGGCGTCTACGGCTCGGGCTCGTATACGATGGGGGCCGATTCGTGGGGCGATTACGGCGCTACGGCAGACTTTTCGCAGACACTTAGGGCGGATGTGGACGGGTCTGCCGATCAGGAGATCACGCCCGTCGCGGCGACCTTTATGATGCTGCCCCAGACGTTGCCGTCGGGCGCCTCGATCGAGGTCGTCTATACGGACAATCTGACTTCGACACAACGGACCTTAACCGCCTCTATCGCAGGCAGCCTGTGGCCGATAGGCAAGACCGTCACTTACCGGATTTCCACCTCGAGTATCTCCATGACTCCGACTTTCTCCGTGACGCCGCCTTCCGCATTCACCTATGCCGGAGGCAGCCAAAATTATTCGGTCACCAGCTGTGCCGCCGTTTCCCGTTCGGGCGACGCCTCGCAAACCGTGCCGGTGGCATGGACTGCCGAGTTCGTCGAGGACGACGGTGCGGGCGGTTACAACGTGATCTCCCGGCCCGACTGGCTTACCGCTTTCACCGCGAGCGGCGCCGGCAGTATATCGGATTCGTCGTTTTCGGCTGCGGTCGCGGCCCAGACAGCCGTTACGTCCAATTCGCATAACGAGACATTATGGAAAGCAGAGCCCGTGTCGGGTACCTACGACCTCTCGACAAAGGGCGGGACGACGGCGATGAATACGGCCAACTGCTATATCATCAACGCCCCCGGAAAATACTCCCTCCCGCTGGTCTATGGCAATGCTGTCAAGAACGGCAGTACGAACGCTTCGGCCTATACCTCGCAGGCCAGCGGAACGTACGTATTGAAGACCTTCGTAAATCACCTCGATGCGCCTATCACCGACCCGTACATCTACAACAATGCGGATTGTACGCCGAACAATGCCGTGCTCGTATGGCAGGATGAGGAAAATCTGGTGACGAACGTCGCACTCGCACCCGACGGACATAGCCTGACCTTCGATGTGGGGAGCGCGACGATCAAACAGGGCAACGCCATCGTGGCCGTGCGCGACGCGAGCAACCGCATCATGTGGAGCTGGCATATCTGGGTAACGGACTTCGTCCCCGGTCTTCCGCCGACCGTGACACCGCATTACAATCCGGCAGAGATGCAGCGCGACAAGGTCGTGACGAGCAATCGGGGACTGAAATACACCTTCATGGGGGTCAATATCGGTTGGTGCGACGGCGGAATCACGACTTACGACGCCCGCAGCGTCAAGGTGCGTTTCAAACAGACCAAAACCGGAGCCACACAGATCATAACGATCTCCCAGGATGCAGGTGAGACGAAAGAGTGCGGCAACTGTTCCTATTTCCAGTTCGGACGTAAGGACCCGATGCTGGGCGGTATTCTCACAACTTCCTGGCCCCCTGACCCTAAAAGCTGTTATTCCGACAGCGGTTATGCATTCGACAAGTCGGGCACGGGCAAAGTCTCGATCGGCACGGCCATCCAGAATCCGCACGTATTCTATGATCGCGACCCCAATCGCCCTTGGGATTGGTGTTCTACCTCTTATTACAATTGTTGGAGCGCCGATAATATTGAAACTACAGCCTACGACAAAGAGGTGGTCAAGACCGTCTACGATCCTTCGCCCGTCGGCTATCATTTGCCGCCTCCGGATGCCTTCACGGGATTCACGTACAGCGGCCAGACTACTCGGAAGTCCTCTGAGGGGGACTCTTACTTCGGCTCCCAATTCAATTCGCCTTATACGTCTTCCGATGATGTCGGCCTCAATTACGGTTGGACGGTGTATTGCAACAGGATGCCGGGTATCGGCAACTACGACACCTCGGGCGGTGTGATCTTCATTCCGGGGACGAGCATGTTACACGCTTCCTACTCCGGCCTCGGCCGCTTCGGGTTCTATTGGGCAGCTGTAGGGCATTCGATCGACGCTGGGTTAAGCACGACCTACAGTCCGAATGGCTTTGTATTGTTGTATCCCTCGGTCCGCTACTACGGATTTACGGTGCGCCCCGTTCGGGAGTAGTTTTTCTGCGGGGATGGGTACGGAATCGGCATGGGGAGCCGTCTCCCGATGCACGATAACGGCAGAACAGCCCGCATTGAACGAGAATACATTCGTAAAGGCCGTATCCGCCGAAAGCGGACGGCCTTTTTTCACAGATGCAGTTAAAGCGACAGAAATCACCTCGCAGGCATCGCACTCAGCCCCGGAGCAGAGGCCGGTGCGGCCGGCGACACCGTCCGATCGCTCCCCGGAAGGCAGCGGCGGCATACACCGGACGGGCGAAAGGCAGGCTGCCTGCTTTTCGATAAACGCACCCCGGAGTTCCCCAAGGCTGCGGAGCGTCCGTACTGCCTGCGGGAGTTTTCCGGCGGGAGGCGTCACGGGCTTCGCCGACGCGACTCCTTTCGGAATCATTCGGATGCCCACCGAAAATTTGCAGCAATGGCCGGAAAACGAAACGAGAGGAGGCCCGTCGGGCGTCCTCTCGTTCATTATGAGGCGGTCGGCGAACCGGCAGCCGGAAGGTCGCCGAAGCGGAATCACTCGCCGACCGAGAATTTATAGATGCAGCGGCTCTCGTACTTCTCCCCGGGACGCAATACGGCCGAAGGCCATTCGGGCTTGTTCGGCGTATCGGGATATTTCTGAGTCTCCAGGCAGACGGCCGACCGGAATCCGTAAACGGCCCCCTTCTTCCCCTTGACGCTTCCGTCGAGGAAATTGCCGCAGTAGACCTGAATGCCGGGTTCGGTGGTGTAGACATCCAGCCGGATGCCCGTGGCGGGCGACTCCAGCGAAGCGCACGCCTCGGCGATGTCGCCCCGGGTGTTCAGCACCCAGTTGTGGTCGATGCCATGGCCGTTGCGAAGCTGCTCGAAATCCCGGTCGATGCGTTCGCCGACAGGCGTCGGGGTCCGGAAATCCATCGGAGTGCCCTCCACCGGGGCGATCTCGCCGGTGGTCATGAAGGTCGAATCGACCGGCGTATAGCTGTCGGCGTTCACCGTCAGCAGCCATTCCGAATTGTCCTTCGCGGGGTCCCCGTCGAGGTTGAAATAGGAGTGGTTGGTCATGTTCACGACCGTGGTCTTGTCCGTCTCGGCGGCATAGCGGATGTCGATGGCGTTATCGTCGGTCAGCGTCATGGTCACCCGGCACTCGAAATTCCCCGGGAAACCCTCTTCGCCGTCCTTCGACGCATAGGTCAGCTCCAGTTCGCGGTCGCTCTTCTGCACGGCGTCGAAAACCCGGTACTGGAATCCCCGGGGGCCTCCGTGCAGGCAATGGCCGTAGTTGTTCTGCGGCAGCTGGTATTCGGTGCCGTCCAGCGTGATCCGCCCCTGGGCGATGCGGTTCGCATAGCGGCCGATCGTGGCCCCGAAATCGCTCGGAACCGTCTGATAGTCGGCGACCTTGTCGAATCCGAGCACGACATCGCGCATCACGCCGTCGCGGCCGGGAACCATCACCGACACGATGCGTCCGCCGAAGTTGGTGACGCACACCTCCATGCCGTTGTCATTCTTCAGGACGAAGAGGTCGGTTTTCTTTCCGTCCGCCTCGCTTTGGAAATCGCTCCGGTTCAGGCCGGAGAGCGTCGGCCCGTCCTGCGGACCGCCCGCGCATGCGGCAGTCAGGGCCGCACACAGCAAAATAAGAGATTTTTTCATTGTTTTTCAGATATTCGTTTATCGTTCTGCAATCAGTCTTTCTTCAGCGCCTTGTCCCCGGGATTACGGCCGAAGATGGCACGAATCCGCTCCGTGTCGAATTTCGGCGTACGGTCGTAATAATAGACGCCGTTCTGCTCCTGCTCCACGTCGGTCAGCTGGGTGTAGCAATAGCCCCAGACCTGGTCCGCCAGCTCCAAAACGGCGCCGATCTGCCCTTCGAGCCGTTGCAGGAACTCCGCTTCGCTCTTCGGCGGTTTGCCGTAGCCCCACGATTCGGTCTGCGACTCGCGGTCCTGGTCCTTCGCCCACTTGATGCCGCCGACCTCGTCGATCAGGAACGGCATCTTCCCGTCGTAAACCGGAAACTCGTAGCGGTCGTTCTGCCGCAGGCCGTTGAAGCCGATGTTGGCCGGAGCGACCCCGACGGACCGCAGCGGCGTCTGGAAAAACACACCGTCCTTGTAGATGATCTCCTTGAGCCGGGCCGGGTCCTGCTCGTAGTTGTGCACGGTCCAGATGTCGGTTTTGATATGGACGCCGCCGCTGGCGTCGTTCACCGGACGGGTCGGGTCCAGCGCCTTGGTCAGGTCGTAGAGGTCCGCCGTAAAGCGGGGATACTGCACCCGGTCGGGCCACCACTCCTCGTTCATCGGCGTCCAGATCAGCAGCGAGGGGTGGTTCCGGTCGCGGAGCACCAGTTCCGACCATTCGGTCAGGAAGTTGCGGGCCGTCTCAATGCCGTTGGCATCCATGCCCCAGCTGGGCGCCTCGCCCCAGGTGATGTAGCCCAGCCGGTCGGCCCAATAGTGGAAACGCTCCTCGAAAGCCTTCTGATGCAGACGCGCGCCGTTGAACCCGGCGGCCATCGAAAGTTCGATGTCGCGCTTCAGCGCCGCGTCGGAAGGAGCCGTCCAGATGCCGTCGGGATAGAATCCCTGATCGAGCACCAGCCGCTGGTAATAGGGTTCGTTGTTCAGGTAGATCCGGTTCCCCTCGATGTGGACCTTGCGCATGCCCGCATAGGAGTTCACCTCGTCGAGCACCTCCCCTTTCGCATTCACGATCCGGTAGGTGATGTCGTAGAGAAACGGCGACTCCGGCGACCAGAGTTTCGGACGTTTGACGGGAAGCACGGCGACCGAACTGTTCGCGGCCCTCACCGCCGCGGTGGCCACGACCTTGCCGCCCTCCTTCACCGCGATATGCAGCGTGTTGCCGCTCTCCGACCGGAAGCGGGGCGTGATGACCAGCTGCCCCTGGTCGATGTCCGTCACCACGTGCGCCGAGAGCAGCCCCGCAGGGTCCACGGCCTCCATCCACACCGTCTGCCAGATGCCCGTGGTGCGGGTGTAGTTGCAGCCGTAGGAGGCGTATTGCAGATTCTGTTTGCCGGCTCCCTGCGTCGTCGAACGCACGTCGCTCGTGGCCCTCACGACCAGGTGATGGCTCTTTCCGGGCGTGACCAGCCGCGTCAGGTCGACGCTGAACGACGAACTGCCCCCGATATGGCGGGCGGCGAAAACGCCGTCGACATAGACCTCCGCATTGTAGTAGACGGCCCCGAAATTCAGCAGAATGTCCTTTCCGCTCCACGCTTCGGGAACCGCCACCTCGCGGTGATACCAGATGCAGTTGATGAAATCGGTGTACCCGACCCCCGAAAGGGAACTCTCGGGACAGAACGGCACCGTGATCCGGCCCTCGAAAGCGGTCGCCTTCTCCAATCCCCGTTCCAATCCCGACCCGGAGAAGTCGAACGTATAGTCCCACACCCCGTTGAGATTCATCCACTCCGTCCGTTCGAACTGCGGCCGGGGATACTCCCCGCGGGGGATATCCGAAGCATTGGCCTGAAATACCGTTCCGGCGAACAACAACGCCGCGGTCAAAAATTTCGTTATTTTCATATCCGTTTCTTTTATTCCGGTTGTAAAATTAAACGGTTTATCGCATTGTCATCATCGTTATTCCGTCAAAAAATAGCATTTTTTGCTCAACTGATAGAACGTTTTGCCTAATCGGGGAAAAATGCGCATCTTTGCACTCCGAAAAACAAGTTCTGAAAATGTTCTGCTCCGAAGATACCCGTATCGAAACGCTCGCCGTGCATGTCGTCGGCAACAAATCGAAAGACGAACCGCTGATGATTTCGCCCGACATCTCCCCGCAGGTCGCCGATGAAGGGCTGATGCGCACGCTGACGGCCTATTTTCTCGGCGGATTCAAGTCCGAGGAGTGCTACAACCTCTACCACGAGACCGACCTCGCGTGCAACGAGGTCTGGAACTTCGCCTGCCGGATTTTCGACGACCCGGCGACGTTCTACGAACACTCGGTGAGCCTGGCGAAACACCTCTACGAGAGCGGACAGCACCCGCAGATCAAGAGCGGCGAATTCTACGCGGTCTACTTCTCCGACTGCCGCTTCGGGGGCGAGCCGACCGACGCGCTGGGGCTCTTCAAGTCGGAGACGCGCGACACGTTCCTCGATGTCGCCCACGAGGCCGAAGGGGTCCGCATCGCGGCCCGTGAAGGCATCGACATCAAACGGCTGGACAAGGGGGCCGTCATCTTCAATGTGGAGCGCGAGGCGGGCTTCGCGGTCCACATCGTCGATAACACCAACCGCACCGAGGCCCGCTACTGGATCGACGACTTCCTGCGCGTGCGTCAGCGTCAGGACGACTACCACAACACGCACAATGCCCTGGCGATGTGCAAGAAGTACGTCACGAAGCATCTTTCGAAGGAGTTCGACGTTTCGAAGGCCGATCAGGCGGAGATGCTCAACGACACGATCAGCTATTTCCAGGAGCGGGACAGCTTCTCGCTCGACGAGTTTTCGGAGCAGGTGATCCGCCAGCCGGAGGTCGCCGAGAGCTTCGCGCGCTTCAAACAGGAGTACGAGCAGGAGCGCGACATCCGCATCGAGGACGAGTTCGGCATTTCGGATTCGGCCGTGAAGAAGCAGGCGCGGTCGTACAAGAGCGTCATCAAGCTCGACCGCAATTTCCACATCTACGTCCACGGCAACCGCGGTCTGCTGGAGCAGGGCGAGGACGAGAAGGGCAAGTTCTACAAGGTCTATTACGAGGAGGAGCAGTAGGGCTGCCCGAGCATGCCGCCCAGCACCAGCCCGAACAGCACGAGGAACAGCACCCATTGGCACAGCCGGAGGTAATAGCGCCCTCCGGCTTTTTCACAGGCCAGCGACACCAGCCAGAAAATCCCCCAGCCGCCGAAGAGCAGCAGCAGAAAGAGTTCGAACCAGAAGCTGCGGGGCAGCACTCCGAGCCCGGACAGCACGAGGAATCCGGCGGCCAGCAAGAGGTCCACGGAGATCATCTGCATCCCGCAGCGGCCCATCATCCACGCCTCGCAGGCCCGGGGAGGGGCTGTCGCCGCATCGGGACGCGCCGCCGAGTAGAGGCGGTTGCCCGAAAACAGATGCACGGAAAAGGCGGCGGCGAGCAGCGCTCCGGCCGCGAGAAACCAGCCGTTCATCGCTATCCCATTTTGCGGTAAATCCGGTCGGGCATATGCCGGAGCAGCCACGCGACGATCCGCCAGCGGCGCGTGACGACCGCCACGGAGCGGCGTCTCCGCACGGCCCGCAGCAGCTGGTCCGCCACCTTATCGACGGGCATCACCCAGAACAGCCCCTCGCCCTTGGCCATCGCGGTCGCCGCGAGTCCCGGACGGATGTCGGTCACGAAGATCGGCAGCCGGGATTTGGCGGCCCGCTGCCGAAGCCCCTCGGCATAATTCATCTGATAGGCTTTCGACGCGTTGTAGGCCGGGGCCCCTCCCCCGCCGCGCAGGCCGCCGACCGAGGTGACGACGACCAGGTGTCCGCCGCCCTGCCGCTCGAAAAGGCGGTAGGCCCAACCGACCGCAGCCGTCCAGCCCACGACATTGGTGCGGATGGCCGGTTCCTCCAGCGCATAGTCCAGCCCGGGGTTCAGCTCGCCCGCCCCGGCGCTCACCACGCACAGATCCACACCGCCCAGCTCCCCGGCGAGGGCATCCAGCGCGGCGCACGAGGCCGCCGGATCGGTGACATCGGCCTCGGCGCAGCAGAAGGCGCCGGGATCGGCGGCGGCCAGTTCATCCAGCAGCGCCCCGCGCCGTCCGGTCACGCCGACGCGGTATCCGGCGGCGGCGAGGCGTTCGGCCACCGCGCGGCCGATGCCGGAGGTGGCCCCTATGACAATCGCTCGTTTCACAGGGGCAAAGTTAGCGTTCGGAAACGGGAAAAAGATTGACCGAAATCAAGAAATCAGCGAATCCGGCCGCGGATGCGGCTCAGGGTCTCGGGACGCACGCCCAGGTAGGAGGCCAGTTCGCGCAGGGAGACCATTTGCAGCAGGTCGGGACACCGCTCCAGCAACGCTTCGTAACGCTGCTGCGGCGACGCGGCATAGCGCTCCAGCAGCCGTTCGTAGACTTCGGCCAGCATGTGTTCGGCCATCGTGCGGCCCAGCCGTTCGTGCGCGGCGTCGGTGCGGTAGAAGGCTTCGAGCCGCCCGCCCGTGACGACCAGCGCCGCGGCGCCGCACATCGCCTCGATCGTCACCTGCGAGGGGGCATCGACGCACATCGAGATATAGTCGCCGACGAACTCCCCGGCGAAGGCATAGCCGACGACATGCTCCCCGCCCGCGGCATCGGCATGCAGATAGCGGAACGCCCCCTGCACGACGAGCCCCGCACGATGGCTACGCCCGCCCTGAGCGGCGAGACGCTCGCCGCGCTCGAAGCGGCGTTCGGCTCCCTCCGCGCGGAGGAACTCCGCCAGCGGGGAGAACTCCGCCTGGGTGATATGCCGGTTGAAATTCATGCCGTAAAGATACCCAAATTCGCCCGATCCGCGCAAACGCTCCCCGCATTTTTCGCCCCGGCCGCACGCCGCACCCGGACCCCATAGACGCAGCGAGCGAAAAAAACGCTATCTTTGTCCGCAGGGCCCGCCGCAGGGTCCGCCCGAAGCGTATGGAAGCGATCACCGAATTTCTCATCGACTGGGGCTATTGGGGCCTCTTCCTCTCGGCGTTCATCGCCGGGAGCGTCCTGCCGTTCAGCTCCGAAGCGGTGATGGTGGTGCTCGTGGGCATGGGCCTCGACCCCGCGGGGTGCATCGCCGCGGCCGCGCTGGGCAACACGCTCGGCGGCATGACCTGCTACTGGATCGGCACGCTGGGCCGGACCGAGTGGATCACCCGGCTGGGAGTCTCGACGCGCCAGCTGGCCCGGGCGCGGAAATTCCTCTCCGGACGCGGGGCGCTGATGGCCTTCTTCGCCTTCCTGCCCACCATCGGCGAGGCCATCGCCATCGTGCTGGGGCTGATGCGCAGCAACGTGTGGCTGACGGCCGCCGCGATGCTCGCGGGCAAAACCGCGCGTTACATCGTCGTACTGGCGACCTTCCGGGGCGCCCTAACCCTTTTCTGATATGGAAATTCGCAAAACCGAAACCCCTTCGCGGGAACTCCTGACGCTGGCCGACGAGGTGGAAGCCTCGGTGGCCGACTACATCGGCCGCGGAACGTGCTACGCCGCCTGCGACGGCGACCGGATCGTCGGTCAGTACGTGCTGATCCACACGCGGCCCTTCACGGCCGAGATCGTGAACATCGCCGTCGCGCCCGACCGCCAGCGGCAGGGCATCGCCACGGCCCTGCTGGCCCACGCCGTCGAAACGGCCCGCCGGGCGGGGTTCCGCCTGCTCGAAATCGGTACGGGCGACTCGGGATTCGGGCAAATCGCCCTCTACGAACGCTGCGGCTTCGTCCGCTGCGGCATCGACGAAGACTATTTCCGCAAACACAGCCCCGTCCCGATCTTCGAAAACGGCGTCGAGTGCCGCCACATGGTGCGCCTGCGCATGGAGCTCGCCTGACCGGAACTGCCGGCAGCCCCCGCAGGGCGCCCCTCCTATAAAAAGCGAGGACGCAGGTACAACCCCTACAGTCGGCCCGTTACAGCCTTATGATGGTAGTTGCCCTTACGTCCGCGCATGGTGCGTCTGCGCATGGAACTCGCCTGACCGGAGCTGCCGGCAGGGACAAAAAACGTACGGAAGGAACCCGGCCCGGCAAACAAACAGTGACGCCTCATTTTGCTTTGTCCGGAAATCCTATGAAGAATCCCCAAACAACCGGACCGGGTTACATTCCTTCCGCACAAGTCATGTACCCGGTCCGCTCTCACAGCGGCGCCCCGCAGGGCGATCCTCCTATAAAAAGCAAGGACGCAGGTACAACCCCTATTGGTCGGCCTTCGGAGCCTTGCATGGTGAGTTGCCCTTACGCCCAAGCCTGTTCCCCGCCCGAATGGGCAGGGACAAGACTCAGGTTTCAGACAAATTTCACACCATGCTAAACCTGCCGCAACCGCAGCAGTCCGAAGTTTACCAATAGATGTAAGGTTTGTCTTAACCTTTGTTTATATTTTCTATTGCAAATGTAATCAAATAATCCGACTAACCAAAAAATCCGACCCCTTTCGGAGGCCGGACCCACTAAAAATAACTATGACAAAATCTTCCGTCTATGCGTTGGCCAGCGGCGAAGCCTGCGTGTAGACGCGGGCGGCCAGCTCCTTGTCGAGCATGTAGAGCCCGAACTTGTTGCCCTCGACGGCCTCGCAGGCCGTAATCATGTCGCGTGCCGACGCCTCCTCCTCGACCTGCTCGTCGATGAACCAAACGAGCATGTTCGACGAAGCGTAATCCTTGTCCTCGGCGGCGATGGCGGCCAAATTGCCGATCATGGCCGTAACCTTTTTCTCGTGTTCGAGCGTGTCGCGGAACATCTCCAACGGCGAAGCCCACTCGGTGCGCACTGCCTCGATCGGAAGCAGTTTCACTTCGGCGTCGCGCGAGAGGATGTAGTTCATAAAGATCCGCGCGTGGTCCTGCTCCTCCCGGAACTGCACGTAGAACCAGTTGGCGATGCCCTTCAGCCCCTTGGCCTCGGCGTCCATCGACATCGAAAGATAAAGATAGGCCGACCAAAGCTCGGCATTGATCTGAGCGTTCATCGCTTCGTGTAATTTCTTGCTTAACATAACTGTATTGCTTTAAGTTTGCGTTTTGTTTGTGACACAAATATACAATAGTTTTTTGTGATTTGTATCAAAATAGCCATCACATTATTTTATATCGCAATAGCCGGATATTATAAATATGAATAAGACGGCGCCCGGATACGAATCCGGGCGCCGTCGGTGGTTTTCAGCAGGATGCGGATCAGTCATCGACCTCGATCAGGCGGAACTTCATGTCGAATTTCAGGTCGAGGCCGTTGTCGAGCGCCACCTCGTAGCCGCGCTTGTCGCGGTCGATCGAGACGATCTTGCGGCCTGCGAAATCCTTGGCCACACGGTCGCGGATCTGCTGCGGAACGATGGCCGCGGGCACCTCGCCGTACTTGCAATCGACATCCGTCCACTGTCCGTTCTTGGCGAACTCGACCTTCGAACCGTTGACGAAGACCACCTTGTAGTCCTTGTCGAACATCTCCTCATCGACCTTGACGTAGGAGACCTCGACGCCCGCGAAGTGGGTCTTGATGAACTGCTGCGAAACGGCCGGGAGTTCGGCGACGGTGATGATGCGGTCGTTGCCGGCGAAAGCGGCGACAGAGGAGACCATGAGGGCCAGAGAAGCGAAGATAATCGTGAGCTTTTTCATAATCGTTTTTGTTTTTACAGGTTTAATCGGATTTTCTACTGCAAAGTTGCGGCCTGAAACTGAAACGAATCTGAAAAAATCGGAAAAAAGCGAAAAAAACAGGAAAAATCACGCCGGGAAATCCACCGTGAAGCAATGCCGCCCGTCCGCATGGGAGTATGCGATCTTCAGCCCGTAGAGGCGGCACACGGCATCGACCACGGCGAGTCCCAGCCCCGTCGAACCCTCCTTCTTCGCTCCCTGGTAGAAGCGGTCGAAGATATGCCCGGCGTCGAGCGGACCGCCCGCGCCGCTGTTCGCAACCGTGAGCCTGCGGGGCGCCACCGTAACGACGATCTCCCCGCCGGCGTCGCCGTGGACGAACGCATTCTTCACGAGGTTCGCCACCACACTCCCGGCCAGCGAGGGGTTCATGCGCACCGTCAGCGGCCCTTCGTCGGCCAGCGTGAAGCGCATGTTGCGGTAGGCGTAGATCTCCTCCATATCCTCGGCCGTGCGACGCACCAGCGCATTCATATCGACCGCCTCGGTTTCGGGGAACTGCCCGTTGTCGATCTTCGACAGCAGCAGCAGCGAGCGGTTAAGCCGCACGAGGTAATCCAGCGTCCGCTGCACCTTGGCGATCTCGCCCAACTGCTCCTCCGTGAGCGTCGGCGCATCATCGACCAGCATTTCGAGCCGATTGCGGCAGACCGCCAGCGGGGTCTGCATCTCGTGCGAGGCATTGCCGATGAACTGCTTCTGCCGTTCGAAGGTCTCCTCGGCGCGCTCGGCATAGCGGCGCGCAGCATCGTTCAGGCGCCGGAACTCCGTGACGGAGGTTTCGACGGCCAGCGGCGGATTCTGCGCCCCCACGGTATAGTCGTCCAGCCACCGCAGCAGGGCGTAGAGGGGCCGCATCGTGCGGTAGAGCACGACGACTGTGACCAGCAGGATCATCCCCAGCAGGAAGAGGTAGAGAGAGACGATCCAGCCGAGAATCGCCTCCCGGAGATCCTCCTTCTCGATCGTGGGTGTCATCACCGTCAGCTCGTACCACCTCCCGTCGCGGTCGTGGAACACCTTGCGCAGCACGCGCGCCGGCTCCTCGTCGTCCCGCTCGGGAATGAAGATCTCTTCGTCGGAATAGCGTTCGCGCGGCTGTGCAGCGGCGTATTCGGCCGACACCTCGTTGAGAAAATAGGCGTTGTTGCCCTCGGAGGCCGGCGCCGGAAGCTCCCGCCCCGCCAGCACCCGCGTCAGAATCACTTCGGCTCGGGCTTCGAGGGCGTCGTCCATCTCGTCGTTGATCTCGTCGATCATCGTGACGTAGAACAGCACGGCCCACGCCGCCAGCAACAGCGACAGGGCCCACGCGAGGTGCAGCAGAATACGGCAGACGAGTTTCATGGCCGTATGAGTTTATAGCCGAAGCCGTAGACGGCGCGTATCTCGATGTCGGCGCCCGCGTCGTGGAGCTTGCGCCGCAGGTTCTTCATCTGCGCGTAGACGAAATCGAAATTGTCGGCCTGGTCGATGTGGTCGCCCCACACCCCCTCGGCCAAAGCGGTCTTATCGACCGTGTGGTTGGGGCGGGACATGAAGTAGTGGAGGATGTCGTACTCCTTGCGCAGCAGCTCCACTTCGCGGCCCGCCACCTCGACGCGGCGGCTATCGGGCCATAGACGCACGTTCCCGGCATCGAGGCTCTCGTGCCCGTCGCGCTGATGGCGCCGCAGGACGCTGCGGATGCGGGCGCTGAGTTCGGCCAGGTGGAACGGCTTGGGCAGATAGTCGTCGGCCCCGAGTTCCAATCCTTCGATCTTGTCGTCCAGCGAGTCGCGGGCCGAGATGATGATGACCCCGGCCCGGCTGCGGCGCTGCTTCAGCTCCCCGAGCAGCCGCAGTCCGCTGCCGCCGGGCAGCATGATGTCCAGCAGGATGCAGTCGTAGTCGTATGCGGCGATCTTGTCGAGGGCCGCGGCATAGTCGGCGGCCTGCTCGACGACGTATTGTTCCCGGACCAGCGTCCGGACCATGATCTCCCGCAGGGAGGGTTCGTCTTCGACAATCAGTATTTTCATAATCTATCTTTAGTTCACGGCTGGTTTTCTAAAATCCGCCTCTCAGGCGGGCGGGCGCAAACCGGCTCAGAAGCATTCCCAACTCGCCACCATCCTAAAACCCGCCTCTTAGGCGGGCGGGCGCAAACCGGCTCAGAAGCATCCTAACTTGCCACCATCCTAAAACCCGCCTCTTAGGCGGGCGGGCGCAAACCGGCTCAGAAGCATTCCCAACTCGCCACCATCCTAAAACCCGTCTCTTAGGCGGGAAACCCGGACCGAAACGCCCCGGCCCGCCATCTCTCTAAAACCCGCCTCTTAGGCAGACGGGCGCAAACCGGCTCAGAAGCATTCCCAACTTGCCACCATCCTAAAACCCACCTCTTAGGCGGGCGGGCGCAAACCGGCTCAGAAGCATTCCTAACTTGCCACCATCCTAAAACCCGTCTCTTAGGCGGGGGAAAGATCGGAAACGAATCCGAAAGGAAACTGAAACGGCCCCGCCCGTCCGTCAAATATAGCCATTTTCCGGCCGGGCGGCAAAAAAAAGCGGCGCCCCGCAGGACGCCGCACAGTTATTTACCGGCCGGAAGCTATGCCTTCTCGCCGTCGTAGGCCCACTTGACGTAGATCGCGCCCCAGGTATAACCGCCGCCGAAGGCCGAGAGAATCAGGTTGTCGCCCTTGCGGAGCTGCTTCTCGTAGTCGCAGAGACACGTCGGGATCGTAGCTGCCGTGGTGTTGCCGTTGCGGTCGATGTTGATCATGCACTTGTCCTGCGTGATGCCCATGCGGCGCGCCGTGGCGTCGATGATGCGCAGGTTGGCCTGATGGGGCACCAGGTAACGGACATTATCGCCCGTGAGGTTGTGCCGCTCCATCATCTCCACCGAGACATCGGACATCTTCGACACGGCGGCCTTGAACACGGCGTGTCCGTCCCACATGATGGTATGCCAGTTGTTCTGCACCGTCTCGATCGAAGCCGGATAGCGCGAACCGCCCGCCTTCATGTAGAGCTGCATCTCGCCCGAACCGTCGGAACGCAGGATCGAGTCGATCACGCCGTAACCCTCGGTGTCGGGCTCCAGCAGCACGGCTGCCGCCGCGTCGCCGAAGAGCGGGCAGGTCGAACGGTCGGTGTAATCGACGATCGACGACATCTTGTCGGCGCCTACGACGATGACCCGCTTGCTCGTGCCGGCCTCGATGAACTTGGCGCCCGTCGTCAGCGCGAACAGGAATCCGCTGCACGCGGCCGACACGTCGAATGCGAAGGCATTCTTGCAGCCGGCCTGATCGGCGATCAGATTGCCCGTCGAAGGGAAGAACATATCGGGGGTCACGGTGGCGCAGATCACCACATCGACCGACATCGGGTCTACGCCCGTCTTGTCGAGCAGGTTGATGACGGCGCGCGCTCCCATGTAGGAACTGCCGACGCCTTCGCCTTTGAGGATGTGGCGCGTCTTGATACCGGTGTGCGACATGATCCACTCGTCGTTGGTATCGACCATCTGGCTCAACTCGTCATTGGTGAGGATATACTCCGGAAGATACTGTCCCACTCCCGTTATCGCTGCTGTAATCTTACCCATTAACTTAACTTTTGCTGTTCGTAATTCGGATTAATTTTGAAATGCACGCTGCAATTTCTTCGTGAGGCCGGCCCGGATGACCTGCCCGGTCGAAAGGATCATGCTTTTGATGGCCTCGGGCGAAGAGCAGCCGTGGCCGATGACGACAGGTGCATTGACACCCAGAACGGGGGTGCCGCCCACGTTTTCGTAGTTCATGGCGTCCCAGAAGGCATTGCTGCCCCCCAGCGCCTTGTTGATGCGGTAGAGACCCTCGGCCATTTTCAGCACCGTGTTGCCGACGAATCCGTCGCAGACGATCACGTCGGCGACCTTTCCCGAGAAGATGTAAGACGCCTCGACGTTGCCCACGAAATTGATGCGGCCGTCGGCCTTCAGCAATTCGTAAGCGGCTTTGGTCTGGACGTTGCCCTTGGTCTCCTCCTCGCCGATGTTGAGCACCGCGACACGCGGTTTTTCGATGCCCAGCACCGCTTCGGCGTATATCGACCCGATCAGTCCGTACTGTTCCAGCACCTCGGGTTTGCAGTCCACGTTCAGACCCACGTCCAGCAGCAGCGCGGGACGCCCTGCCACCGTGGGAACGACGGACGAGATCGTGGGCCGGATGACCCCTTCGATGGGTTTGACGGCGTACATCGAGCCGACCATCATGGCCCCGGTGGAGCCGGCGCTCGCAAATCCGTCGATGGCGCCCTTGGCCAGATAGCCGAAGCCCACCGTAATGCTCGAATCGGTCTTGGACTGGAACGCCTTGGCCGGATGGTCGCCCATCTCGATCACCTCGGTAGTGGCGACGATGTCGAACCTGTCGGCCGGGCACCCTTCCGAAGCGAGCACGGAGTTAATTTTCTGCTCGTCGCCGAACAGCACGATACGGCTGTCCGATCCGACCTTTCCGAGCGCCAGAATAGCGCCCTTCACAGTCGCTTCGGGAGCGTAATCGCCGCCCATGGCGTCTACACCAATCTTTATCATACTCGTGCGATTTGGTTGTTGTCTCCTCCCGCCACCCGCACATACGGCAACGGCCGTGCGACGCCCGGCCCGATCCGGGTGAAACGGAAGAGATTGTTACATAAAAAAAGAGGCAAACCCTGCGGGATGCACTCTTCTGAGTGCCGAACCTATTCGGCAGCCTTCTTCTCGATAGCCAGCTTTCCGCGATAGAAGCCGCATTCGGGGCATACGCGGTGGTACAGCACGGCTGCACCGCAGTTCGAGCAGGTGACCACCGTCGGAACGACAGCCTTGTAGTTGGTTCTGCGCTTATCGCGTCGCGTTGACGAAACTTTGTGTTTAGGATGTGCCATTTTACAGTATGAATTATAAGTTTAACGTATTTTTCGCTTTCGTTATTTCGTGCCGCGGGGCTTTTCCCCCGCTTCTCCCTTTTCCGGCGTCTCCTCCCCGGCCTCCATCCGCTCGCGCAGAGCCGCCAGTTTGGCCCATTCGCCCTCGTTGTGCGCCCCGCCTCCGGCCCGGGCCTCGATCGACGCGAACTCCTGGTCCGAGACAATGCGGAAACGTTCGAGCATGTCGGGGTTGCACATCCCCTCGGGATGCACCCGCTGGTAGGGCAGCGACAGCACGATACTCTCGTAGATGTATTGTTTGAGATCGACCTGATCCTCGCCCGGCAACATCCACATCACCTCGCCGTCGTATTCATGCACCTCTTCGGAGAATTTCACCACGAGCCGCCCCTCGAAATCAATGGGCACGCGGCAATCTTCCAGACAGCGGTCGCACTCCACGACGACGTAGCCCGCGATCGCCACGTCGAGCGTCACCTGGCTTTCCGAGCGGTCGGCGGCGACCGTCACTTCGCAGCGGCCGTCCTTGATTTCCGTGCTCTGGTACTCCTCGAACAGCGATCCGTCCACCTCGAAACGAAATTCGTGGCAGCCGTTCTTCAGCCCTTTATAAGGGATCGCATATCGTTGAGATTCCTCCATTTATACATATTTAGTGCGCAAAGTTACGAAAAAATAGGACATTTGCAAAGAAAACCGCGAGATTTAGCGCTTCCGCACGCTTTGCGGCGAGCCCGCCGCAGGATGGTTTTGCATCCGTGCGTCTTTTCCCTATCTTTGCGGAGGATATTCTATCGCACCTTATTATAATATGGACAAAAAAGGATTCACCATCGAAGTCACGAGCCGTTACGACGGGTGGTGGCGGTATAACGCGGCGCTGATGTGCGGCTGTTTCGACGCCGCGGAGCGGCGCATCGGGTTCGCGTCGGCCGAATCGACCGTCGCCGCCGTGGGCGCCAATCTCGCCGAACGCCCGGCCGACATCCCGGCCGACCGCCGCGCGGTGCTGGAGACCATGCCGTGCGACCATCTCGTGCTCTATCTCTACCTCATTCCCCACACGCTGCCTGCGGGCAACGACATCGACACGACCCGGCCTTTCGAAATCGAGCTGCGCATCTCCTACGCCGGGCGCCTGCTGCGCACCGAGAGGCGGGCGATCAACCAGTGGTCGGGCGCCTCGATAGAGCTGCGCGTGGAGTCGGGAAAATAATCCCCGCCCGGAGCGGCGGCCTCCGACCGCCCGAAAAAAAGAAAGGGACCCCGAGGGGTCCCTTTTCCGTTGAATGGCTTTTCGACTATTTGTTGTTGAAAGCGGCCATCTTCTCGATCAGCATGAGGACCTTGTTCGAGTATCCCCACTCGTTGTCGTACCACGAAACGACCTTCACGAAGGTGTCGGTCAGTGCGATACCGGCAGCCTTGTCGAAGATCGACGTGCGGGCGTCGCCCAGGAAGTCCGACGAAACGACAGCCTCCTCGGTGTAACCCAGAATACCCTTCAGTTCGCCTTCCGAAGCCTCCTTCATGGCAGCGCAGATCTCGTCGTACTTGGCGGGCTTGGCCAGGTTTACGGTCAGGTCGACAACCGAAACGTCGAGGGTCGGAACGCGCATCGACATACCGGTCAGCTTACCGTTCAGCTCGGGGATCACCTTGCCTACGGCCTTTGCGGCGCCGGTCGAAGAGGGGATGATGTTGCCCGAAGCGGCACGGCCGCCACGCCAGTCCTTCATCGAGGGACCGTCAACGGTCTTCTGCGTTGCGGTGGTCGAGTGAACGGTGGTCATCAGACCGTCGGTGATGCCGAACTTGTCGTTCAGGACCTTGGCGATCGGGGCGAGGCAGTTCGTGGTGCACGATGCGTTCGAAACGATCTTCTGACCGGCGTAGGTGTCGGTGTTCACGCCGCATACGAACATCGGGGTGTCGTCCTTCGAGGGAGCCGACATAACGACGTACTTGGCACCGGCTGCGATGTGGGCCTCGGCCTTCTCCTTGGTGAGGAACAGACCCGTCGATTCAACGACGTACTCGGCGCCCACCTCGTTCCACTTCAGGTTAGCGGGGTCCTTCTCAGCGGTCACGCGGATCGACTTGCCGTTTACGATCAGCAGGCTCTTCTCGGCGTTGAAATCCACCGTGCCGTTGAAGCGGCCGTGCATCGTGTCGTATTTGAGCATGTAAGCCATGTAGTCCACGGGAACCAGGTCGTTGATGCCCACTACTTCGATGTTGTCGTTCGTGCAGGCTGCACGGAACACCAGACGGCCGATGCGGCCGAAGCCGTTGATACCGATTTTGATAGTTGCCATAATGATTTGAATTATTTGTTAATAAAAGTTTCCGTTATTTTTTTCACAGCACAAAAGTACATACTTTATATATTTTACGCAAATAAAAAATTAAATTTTTTTACGAACCGTATGCACCTGTACGCCGCACCCTCCCTGCGGCCTATTCCGCGACCCGTTTGGCCCGTTTGGCCATGGCCGAGGCAAAGACGAAATCGTTGAGTTCGCGGTTGTCGGCGTGGAGAATATCCTCCTTGGTCCCCTCCCACCATTTGCGGCCGCCGTGGATGTATACAATTTTCTCGCCGATCTCCATCACCGAGTTCATGTCGTGGGTGTTGATGATCGTCGTGATGCCGTACTCCTCGGTGATCTCGTGGATCAGGTTGTCGATGACGATCGAGGTCTGGGGATCGAGGCCCGAGTTGGGCTCGTCGCAGAAGAGGTAGCGGGGGTTCATCACGATGGCGCGGGCGATGGCCACGCGCTTGATCATGCCGCCCGACAGTTCGGCCGGATAGAGGCGATTGGCATCTTCGAGGCGCACGCGCTGAAGGCAGAAGTTCACGCGCTCCATCTTCTCCTTCGTGCTCTGCGACGTAAAGAGGTCCAGCGGCAGCCGGACATTCTCCTCGACGGTCGATGAATCGAGCAGCGCCCCGCCCTGGAAGATCATGCCGATGTCCTTGCGGATGGCCTTGCGGTCGCGGAACCCCAGCCGGGTGAAATTGATGTCGTCGTACCACACGTCGCCCGAATCGGGTTCGTGCAGTCCGACCAGCGTTTTGAGCAGCACGGTCTTTCCCGAGCCGCTGCGGCCGATGATGAGGTTGGTCTTCCCGGTTTCGAACTCCACCGAGATGTCGTCGAGCACCACGCGCCCGTCGAACGTTTTGACGATATGTTCGGCACGTATCATATGAGCAGGACTTGCGTAAGAATCAGGTCGAAAAGCAGGACCACCACGCAGCTGGCCACCACGGCGCGCGTCGATGCGGCGCCGACCTCCAGCGAGTTGCCCCGGGCGTTGTAGCCGTAGAAGGCCGAGATCGAAGTGATGATGTAGGCGAAGACGACGGTCTTGATGAGCGTGTAGGTGATCGAATAGGGTTTGAAATCCATCAGCAGGCCGTCAACGTAGTCGGCCGGGATCATAATGCCCGTGGCCGCGGCGATGATCCATCCGCCGAGGATGCCGATCAGGATCGAGAGGATCGTGAGGAAGGGGAAGAAGAGCATCGCGGCGACGATCTTCGGAAGAATCAGGTACGAGGCCGAATTGACGCCCATGATTTCGAGGGCGTCGATCTGCTCGGTGATGCGCATCGTCCCGATCTCCGAGGCGATCGACGAACCGACCTTGCCGGCGAGGATCAGCGCCACGACCGCCGATGAGAATTCCAGGATCATCGTCTCGCGCGTGGCATAACCCACCAGCGAGCGGGGAATGAAGGGCGAATCGAGGTTGATGCACATTTGCAGCGTGATGACCGCGCCGATGAACACCGAGATGATGGCCGTCAGGCCGATCGAATTGACGCCCAGCGCCTCCATCTCGAAGACGATGCGCCGGCGGTAGATCGCCGCCTTCTCCGGACGGGAAAAGACCTTCCCCATCAGCATGAAATAGCGGCCTATGATTTCAAATACCTTCAACATGCGGCTACCGTTCCTTTTCCTCCTCGAAATCGACGTAGTCGCCCACGTCCTTCGACACACGTTTCTCGGGGGTCCCGGCGGTCCGGTGCACCCGCACCTCGCCTTCGCGGTCCCTGCGCTCCCGGTCTGCAAACGGCGAACCGGAATTCCGCTGCCGGAATCCGCCCTGCGCCTGATCCCCGAAGCCTTCGCCGAACTGCTCCTCCATCTGCTTGCGGACCCTGTAAATCCGCCAGCGGAAGGCCAGCATCAGCACGACGGCCAAAATGACAAGTCCCATAAAAAAGTACATGATAAAAAGCGCGATGCCTTTCAGCAGCGCGGGGGCGCCGAGCGCCAGTATGACGATAAGGAGCGTCGTCAGCGGATTGCGCTGCACGAAACCCACCAGCGAGTCGATGATTGCCGTTATGAAATTCATTCCGATTCTGGTTTACATCCCCACAAAGGTAGGGAAAAATCTGCGTATTTCAATTAATTGTCGTAAATTTGGCGGCTGAAAGCAAAAACAAATCAAACCCGATATGTTAACTTCCCTCACCGCCATTTCGCCCGTTGACGGGCGCTACCGTAATAAAACGGAGAAACTGGCCGATTATTTTTCCGAACAGGCCCTCATCCGCTACCGCATCCGCGTCGAAGTGGAGTATTTCATCGCGCTCTGCGAACTGCCGCTGCCACAGCTCGCCGGCATCGACCGCTCGAAATTCGCCGCCCTGCGCTCGCTGTACACCGATTTCTCGACCGCCGACGCCCAACGCGTCAAGGAGATTGAGTCGGTGACGAACCACGATGTCAAGGCCATCGAGTACATCATCAAGGAGAAAATGGACACCCTGGGGCTCGAAGCCTACAAGGAGTTCGTGCACTTCGGCCTCACGTCGCAGGACATCAACAACACGGCCATTCCGCTCTCGCTGAAAGAGGCCATGACGGGGGTCTACTACCCCGCCGTCGAGGAGGTCCGCGGCAAGCTGGCGTCGTTCGCCGAGCAGTGGCGCGCGGTGCCGATGCTGGCACGCACGCACGGGCAGCCCGCCTCGCCGACCTCCCTGGGCAAGGAATTCATGGTCTTCGTCGAGCGCATCGAAAAACAGCTGGCCATGCTCCACGACATCGCCGTGCCGGCCAAGTTCGGCGGCGCCACGGGCAATTTCAACGCCCACCGCGCAGCCTATCCCGGCATCGACTGGGTGGAGTTCGCCAACCGCTTCGTGGGCGAAAAACTGGGGCTCTGCCGCTCGCAGTACACCACGCAGATCGAGCACTACGACAATCTGGCGGCGATCTTCGACAACATGAAGCGCATCGACACCATTCTGATCGACCTTTCGCGCGACATGTGGACCTATATTTCGATGGAGTACTTCAAGCAGCAGATCAAGGCCGGGGAGGTCGGATCGAGCGCCATGCCCCACAAGGTCAACCCCATCGACTTCGAGAACGCCGAGGGTAATTTCGGCATCGCCAACGCCGTCTTCGAGCACCTCGCGTCGAAACTCCCCGTCTCGCGCCTGCAACGCGACCTGACGGATTCGACCGTCCTGCGCAACGTCGGCGTGCCGATGGCCCATGCGGTGATCGCCCTGCAATCGCTGATGAAGGGACTCAACAAGGTGATCCTCAACCCCGAAGCGCTGGAGCACGATCTGGAGAACAACTGGGCCGTCGTGGCCGAGGGCATCCAGACCATCCTGCGCCGCGAAGGCTTCCCCAAACCCTACGAGGCGCTGAAAGCCCTCACGCGCACCAACGCCCACATCACCCGCGAATCGATCGCGGCGTTCATCGAGACGCTCGACGTGGCGGAATCGGTCAAGGAGGAGTTGCGCGCCCTCTCGCCCTCGACCTACACGGGCGTATTCCGATAGGTCTTTCTCCCAAAAAGCGAAATGCAGGGCCCCGCTCGGAGCCCTGCATTTTTTCCGTCATAACGACCGCTACTCCTTGCAGCAGCGCACCGTGTAGCCATAGGAGCGGTGTACGTCCAGTTCCGGATTGATCGACCCGGACGTGCTAATCTGCTTCTTGACATACAGGTAGTAAGCCTTAACCGCCGTCGCCTTCGACGACCAGTAGCCGCCCGAACCGCCGCTCGAAGCCCGCTGGCCGACGATGGCACCGGTATTGTACATGCGGTAGCCCTGCCCCGGATACCAGGCCGTCCGTCCGTTGTAAGTATAGGTCACGCCATAGTTTTCGACATCCCATGCCGACACGCCGTCGATGTAGTCGCGTCCCGAACTCAGGTTCTCCCATGCGTCTATATCCGGAACCTTGTATCCCGGAGGGCAGGGATCGTTCAGGGTCTTGGCCTCTCCCCACAGTTTTGCGCTCGGCTTCGCCAGCCAGTTGGAACCGGTTCCGACCGTATTGTTATAGAACGTCATCGGATTGGCCGCGGCTGCCTCCGGCGTCACGGCGGCCTTGGCGAGGCTCCACGTCAGAGCCGCATACGCGGGGTTTACGACGGTAAGTTCTTTCACCTCATCGAAAGGGGTGGCGCTGGTCGAGGTTTTCGTTCCCCAGTAGAACGGGTCCTTGCGCCCCCACTGGTAATACATGCCGTAAGCGTCCGTTCCGCCGACGGTGGTTCCCACAGCGCCCAGATTGCGGTCCATAAAGACCACGCCGTTCTCATAGGCCATCGTCTGCGGGGCGTCGGTCACCCAAATATGCCAGCTCCACACGATCGCATCCTCCTGCACGAGGGCCACCAGCGCGTTGCCCCGGCCCTCGCCGACCGTGAAGACGATCTCCCCCGACTCTTTGTCGAGGACAACATCCGACACCAGCCCCTCCCGGTCGGTCCATATCCAGTCGGCCTTCATGCCGTCGGCGATTTCGATCGCCGGGTCGAATCCCGCCGAAGCCGCTTCGCCCGCACCGTTGCCGCGCACCTTCGCATTGAACGCATAGGTTCCCGGAGTCGATACGACATAGCAGTTGGCCGTTCCTGCGGCGCTCAGGCCATCGACCTTCGCCGCAGAAAGTTCCCCGCCGCCGGTCAGCACCACTTTCACGCGCCCCTCGGCCATCGTCACCGAGCGGAATTGGGCCGCCTGCACCTCCTCCGACGCCTCGATCGGCTCTCCGGCGGCGTCCACGATCCGCCACGGCGCAGCCTCGCCCGCCGCAACGGTCCAATAGCCCTCTTCGTCAACATCCGTCACCGGAACGGCCCCCGAGACGGGCATCCGCGCACCCGAGGCGTCTTTCAGCCACGGCGCATCCTTTTCCGCGGCGAGCGTCCAATAATAAACCTCCTCGTCGGCCGCAATTCCGATCAACGGGGCTCCGGCTGCCTCCGCATCGCAGGCGACTGTCACCTCCGTGCCGTCACGAAACGCGATAAGCGTCCCCGCGTCGCCCTCCGTCACGGCACCGACCGCCGAGCGCGACACGGCTCCGGTCAGCTCCCGAAGCGTAACGAGCCCGGCATTGAGGTCCTCGATCTTCTGTTTCAGCTCCGGGGAGACGGGATCGACGGAGGGGGGGGGTACATCGCCCGGGGCGTTGCCCGAGTCGCTTTCACATCCGCCGAGGAGCAGCGTCCAAGCGCAGATCACAAACAATTTTTTCATCATGCTTTGCTTTTTAGTTAATGGTGTTGTCTGTTCGTCCGGTCCGGACAGGCTTTCCCGACGACGACAGGCATACACAAGCGGGAGCGGGAACGGCAAGTCCCGGCAAAGCATGGCGACAACCTTTTCATCCGACCGTAAAAAGTCTGTCCGAAGAGGTTTGCTGCCGATGAAAAAAAGCGAAAGCTGTTAACGAATTGCGCGCAGGCACAATGCCGGCGGCATGTCAGGCGCCCCCTTTCTCCGCAGGAGCAAACACTCTATCGTGCAAGGCAGGTCTTCTGACTCGTCCCGAATGCGGCGCCTTCCCGGTTTTCACCAGTGGCTCGGATTGCCGCATCCTTTCATGCCCTCGACGGGCGGGACTCACAGCAGCGGGAACTGTTGCCGATTCACACGGCATTCCCTTTTAATTCCCCGCGAGGGGAAACCATTGCGGGAACAAAGATAGGCTTTTCCCGCCGGAAAGCAAACGAATCCGGCGGAATATTTGTCCGGAGGGTCCGAAAATCGCTCAAAAAGCCTTTTCGGCCCCGGCCAGCCGTTTTCGGACGACCGCCGTCCATCTTTGGCACGCACTTTGCGATTACTTCAATCAACTGCGGCACAGCAACCGCAGTGAGGTTTCTTCATTTATTTAAGTTTGGGTTAGTAGTTTTAGGAGGGCAACCTCCGGGGGCAGCAGGCAATCGTGACGATTCCCTGCTGTTTTTTGTGTGTATTCACCCGCCGCCGCGCAGAACCGGACCGGAAACGCGACGACCGCCCATCGCTCCTAAAACCCGGCTCTTAGCCGGGCGCCCCCTGAAACCCGCTTCTTAAGCGGGCGGGGCTAAAACTCCACCGTGACGCCCAGCGACGGCAGCAAAGTGCCGCTGACCTGTTCGAGCCTCTTCATGCGGTAGCGCTGCTCCGACGCCGGAGCCGAGGGGTTCTCGATCTCGCCCGTGGACATCAGCACGTCGGGCTGGCGGAGCTTTCCTCCGGCGACGTTCTGCAAGTCGATGTAGAGACCCAGCATGCAGCGGCGGAAATAGAATACCTTGTCGATGCGCACGTCGAGCTGGGCAAAGGCGTCGAGCCGCCCGGCATTGTACCTCGAATAGTCGTAATAGGGCCGTCCCTGCGCGTTCCACGCCTCGACGAGCGACGATTTCTCCTCGTCGTAGGGCGTGTAGGGCGCACCGCCCACGGCGCTGAGCTTCGCCCCGACGCTCCAATGGCGCGGCAGATCGTAGGTGCCGCTGACGTTGACCACGAAACGGTTGTCCCACGCCGAAGCGATCCACGGGGCCGAACGGTCGTTGCGGTACTCCGAGCGGAACACGGTCACCGACCCCACGACGCTCACGCGCCCCGGAATCTGCCAGCGGGCCATCGCCTCGACGCCGTAGGCACGTCCCTGCGCCGAGGAGACCAGCTCCTCGTTGCCCACCACGCCGTAGTCGTTGCCCTTGCACGAGAGCGGAATCCCGTCCGCAACCGACAGGGGCACATCCCCGTAGCGTTTGTAGAATCCCTCGACCGAGACGATCAGCCGGTCGCGCAGCCGCCAGTCGATGCCGGCGCTGAAAATCCCGACCCGCATGTAGTCGAGCGATTGGTTCACCAGCCTGTCGTCCCGCTTGAATCCCAGCGCCGTATAGGCCGGCAGCTGGTAGTAGAGCCCTGCGCTGCCGCTGACCGACCACGCCGGAGCCAGCGCATAGGAGACCGATGCGCGCGGCGAGGGCCGGTTCCACAGCCGGACCATGCGCCCCGAGTAGTCGCACCCGTCGGCGCGCAGTCCCGCCGAGGCGGTGAAACGCTTGTCCGCAGAGGCGTATTCGGCTCCGGCGAAAAGCCCCCAGCCGACGATTCCCAGCCGCGTGTTGTAATCCGAGAGCTGCGACTTGTCGGTGTAAAGCCGCTGCAAGGTGCGGTTCGTGTAACCGGACCAGTTCACCTCGACGCCCTCGCGGAGCGTCCAGCGGCCCAGGTAGGAGCGGTTCTCGGCCCGCAGCGCGGTCTTCTGCTCCACGGAACGGAGCCGCAGCGTGAGGTTGTCCTCCGACGAATCGTCGTTGCGCAGGTATTTCAGGTTGCGGTTGTTCAGGTAGTTGTGGCTCAGCGTCACGGTCTGCACGTGGCGGCCCGCATAGTGACGCCACGAAGCCCCCACGGTGAAAGTCTCCTGCCGGATGCGGGGCAGGTAGCTCAGCAGGTATTCGGCGTCCTCGCCTTTCTCATCGACGTTGAGCTTCATATTGTCGAAGCCCGCCAGGGCCAGCACCGTCAGCTCGTCGCGCTCCGAAAGGCGCGTCTTGACCTTCGCCTGCCCGTCGATGTAGTTGGGCAGAAACGGCAGCCCCAGCATCTTGAACAGCAGTTGCAGATAGGACTGGCGGACCGAAAACAGATAGGTGGTCTTTTTACCGATATGGCCGCTGCCGCTCACGCCCACCTCCGAAGCCCCCAACGTGGCCTTGAAAGTCTGCTTTTCGGCATTGCCGTCGCGCAATTTGAAATCCAACACCGAACTCAGCGCCCCGGCCCGGTCGGCGGGGAAAGCCCCCGTATAGAAGCTGATCTCGCGCACGAGATCGGCATTGACGATGCTCACCGGGCCGCCCGTGGCGCCCTGCGTGGCGAAGTGGTTGATATTGGGGATCTCGATCCCGTCCATGTAGAATTTGTTCTCCGCGGGGCCTCCGCCGCGCACGATCAGGTCGTTGCGGTAACCCACGGGCGAAAAGGCCACGCCGGGATAGGAGCGCACGATGCGCGACACGTCGCGGTTCGAGCCGGGGCTCTTCTCGATCTCCTGCAAGCCGATCACCTTCAGGCTCACGGGACTTTCGACCGTGGCGCGGAACGGCGACGGCCGCACCGTCACGGCCTCCAGCCGCTCGGCGTCCTCCTCCAGCTCGACCTCGATGAACGGCGTGGCGGCCGACACCATATATTCGGGTGTCGTGACGCTCTTATACCCCACCGACGAGACCGCCAGCCGCCAGATGCCGGGCTCCACCCGTTCGATGCGGAATCTCCCCAGCGAATCGGTCGAAGCGCCCTTCCGCTCCTGCCCGGCCAGCACCACGGCAGCATAGGCCACGGGGCGGCGGCTCAGACGGTCGATCACCCGTCCGCTGACGGAGTAGGTTCCCTGCTGTCCCCGCACGGCGAACGCCGCCGGCAGGCACAGACACAGCATCACGATTTTCAGGAGTTTCATACGGCAAATATAGCCGATCGGAGCTAATCCGCCGCCGTTTCGCCGGAATATTTCGGCAGCAATTTCAGATAGACGAGCAGAATGACGTTCATCAGCAGGGCGTAGACGATGGCCGGGATGGCCATCTCCCCGCTGTCGAAGATCAGCGGCGAGGCGGCGATGGCGATGGCCTGCGCGGCGTTCTGCATCCCGACCTCGATGACGACGGTTCTCCGCGCCGCCCTCCGCAGTCCGAACACCCGGGACAGCAGCGACCCGGCGCTCATGGCCAGCAGGATCAGCGCCCCGGCGGCCAACCCCAGCGTCCCGAGGTTTTCCAGAATGGTGCCGGCATACTGCACGAAAAAAACCGCGGCCAGCAGCATCAGTGCGGGAAAGGCTACGCGCCCCAGCGACGCATGGACCCGCCGGGCCGTATCCGGACGCCAGCGGCGGAACAGGGCTCCCGCGGCCATCGGCAGGAAGAGCAGGACGATATTCTGAACCAGCAGTTTCCCGGCCGGGAGGTCGATGGCCGCATCGGCATGCACGGAGACGAAGCGCGCCGCGAAACCCATCACCACCGGAATCGTGAAGAGCGTGACGACGCTGCTCAACGCCGTCAGCGTCACCGACAAAGCCACGTCGCCCTTGGCCAGCATCGAAAAGACGTTCGACGAGCTGCCTCCGGGACAGCAGGCGATCAGCATCAGCCCCATGAACCACACGGGCGGAAGCCGGAACGCCAGCGCCACGCCGAAAGCGATGAGCGGCAGTGCCAGGAGCTGCCCGAGCAGCCCCGCGACGACGGCCGCGGGACGGCGGAACACCCCGGCGAACGCCTGCCGGTCGAGTTCGATACCGAGCTGGAACATCAGCACGATCAGAATGGGGAGTACGATCCAAATGGTATTCATAGCGGCACCGGAATAAGGTTCTGGGCACAAAAACGCCTCTCGGAGTCTCCCGAGAGGCGTTTTTTCGTTGGTGGGAACAAGCGGATTTGAACCGCTGACCTCCTGCTTGTCGAGCAGGCGCTCTAAACCAACTGAGCTATGCTCCCTGCATAAAAAAACCATCTTCCGAGATGGTTGTAACCTTGTGGGAGCTGAGGGATTCGAACCCCCGACCCTCTGCTTGTAAGGCAGACGCTCTGAACCGACTGAGCTAAGCTCCCCTTTTGCTGAATTGCGAGTGCAAATGTATGATAAATAAATCATTCCTGCAAGTCCTCGCTTCATTTTGGGAAATCTTTTTTCGCTGGCTGTTCGTTCGGTTGACACATTTGCACAAACTCAACACCGGTTAAATATCAAGTGAATTATTTGATAATCTTGCGGTTATACAAAATCAGATCAACTTGTTCAGGAGAGAGGGGGGAGGCTTAAAACAGACCATCCTGCAAAGTCGATTCGTTTTTTCGCTCTAAAATTCGAACTTTTCTACCGAACAAATTGACAGTCAGCCGTCCACACGTCATTTGACAAGAGGTCCCGTTATCGGTCGTCAGTTTCCGCCTGAAACATAAGATCGACCGCTCGAAAATTCGGACACGGAACACTATATTTCATAAATTCAACAATTTTTTGCGATACTCCACGCGAGTGTTGTTCCGAAAGCGGAAATTTTCTAACTTTGTAGGCGTTTGGGTTGCATCCCCAAGCAGACATATTCGAAAGTGTTTTCGCTTTTGTCCTAAGTAGGAAATGTGGTAATTTCAAGACTGAGGGACGACGAACAGCACTCATTTCTTGTGTAGACTATGGGCAAGGTGTATTTTGTACGCACCGCGATATTCCATATCTATCCAAGTGTGGGGTATCGCGTCGTTTATTTCAGTCAAGGTCATACCACAACCTCCTACTTGATAAACGAAATTCAGCTCCACACTTTCTTTTTGTACATAACCCACTATCGAGGAACGGATAGTAAGATTGGAAACTTTATGTTTAACCAAATAAATCTTACCATGAAGAAACTATTCGTATTGGCCGCGCTGTCGATCGCGGCAATTCTTCCGTCGTGCAGCGACGACTACGACGACACGGCGCTTCGGGGCCGCGTGGATGACCTCGAAGACCGCGTCGAACAGCTCGAAACGCTCTGCCGGCAACTGAACAGCGACATTTCGTCGCTACATACCCTCGTTACGGCCCTCCAACAGAACGACTATGTCACGGGCGTAGTACCCGTCGTCAGCGGCGGTGAGACCGTCGGCTACACCATCACTTTCACCAAAAGCGACCCGATCACCATCTACCACGGCAAAGACGGAGAAAACGGCCATACGCCCGTCATCGGCGTGGAGTTGGTCAATGACGTCTACTACTGGACGCTCGACGGCGCTCCGCTGACCGACAGCGCCACGGGGGCACGCATCCCTGCCTCGGCGAGCGACGGAATGACGCCTCAACTCCGGATCGAAGAGGGCTATTGGCAACTCTCTTACGACGGCTCCGAGTGGCAGCAGCTGGGCCAGGCCACGGGCGACAAGGGCGACACGGGTGCTGCGGGAGGCGATTCGATTTTCTCCAACGTGGAAGACAATAACGAGGAAGTGGTCTTCACACTGGCCGACGGCGTAACTACCATCGTCATCCCACGCCGGCAGACACTCGCCATCTCGTTTACCGAGGGCGACACGCTGCTGTTCGACATCAACGAAACCCAAACCATACACTACACCATCACAGGCGGCAGCGACCGCAACATCATAAAGGCCGAGATGCAAAACCTCGACGATTGCTATACGCTCCGCACCACGCCGACCAGCACGACGAAGGGGACAATCGCAATCACGGCCACAATCCCCTCCATGAACAATGTGATCGTCTCCGTCTCCGACGGTACGCAAACCATCATGGCCGCAATCGCCGTATCGATCAAGCCCAGCCTCGATGAAAACACCATCACGGTCGAAACGCCCGGCACGTTGTCAAAACTACTGTCCGATTACGATAAATCATCAATCACAGAGCTGACCATTATCGGTTCGTTGAACAACTCAGATATTGCTACATTGAAATCACTGCCCAACTTGACCATACTCGATATGGAAAATGTAAATATAGGAGCATTGTTATCTCGGGCATTCTATCAAAAAACTTCATTAACCTCTGTTAAGCTGCCGAAAACCTTAAAAACTATCGGCAACAGCGCATTCTATGGTTGCAGTAATCTGACAACCGTAACGATCTGCAATAGCCTTACCTCAATAGGGGAAAGTGCATTCCATAATTGCAATCTGACAAGCATCATTATTCCCGACAACGTCACCTCAATTGGAGCTGGCGCATTCTGGGCATGCAGTAGCCTGACAACCATAACGATCAGTAACAACATAACTTCGATCGAAGAGTGCACATTCTACGGTTGCAGCAGTCTGACAAATGTAACAATTCCCGACAGCGTAACTTCGATCGGAACCTCCGCATTCGCAGAATGCAGCAGTCTGACAGTTGTAACTATCGGCAACAACGTAACTTCAATCGGAGACTTTGCATTCAGAGATTGTAGCAGCCTGACAACCATTTATTGCAAGGCTCAGACACCTCCGGAAATGACATATAGTGGTTTTGAGAATTTGTACCATTGTACGCTGTATGTTCCTGTCGGTTGCAAAGACGCATACGCAGCAGACTACTGGAAAAACGCAAAAGAAATCATCGAAACCGATTTCTCTAAACTCAATTAATATCAAATATTTTATGAATGCTCTTTATGAAGCGATCATAGGAATCGCAAAGTACTATGTAGCCAATAATAAACAGGTTACGTTCGATGCCCTCGCTACAATTCTCAATGCCTTGGCTGGAAAGCCGCAACATCAAGGCGGGCGCGGCACAGCTCGGGAGGTGTCGGGAGCATACAAGTATGCCGCGGACCACGGTCGTCAGTCAGATGCAGACGCCGTAGCCGCAGCATTCTGCGATAAGAATGGAAATAAAGCATATTAGCCCAACAAGACTGTAAGCAACAAGCGCTAAGACTAAGAACCTTAAATGCAATCGGATGACGATTGCTACAAATTTTCTCCTGCGGGGTTTCGGCATCGCAGGAGTTTTTGTTCGCTCAGACGGCCTTCCTGCCGCAATTTCCGCTGAACATTTTGCGGACGGTACAAAAAAAAGAGGTCACGAATCATCGTAACCTCTTGATTTTCATTTGTGGGAGCTGAGGGATTCGAACCCCCGACCCTCTGCTTGTAAGGCAGACGCTCTGAACCAACTGAGCTAAGCTCCCC
>ENA-UEPL01000182-UEPL01000182.1-human-gut-metagenome-genome-assembly--contig:-NODE-182-length-61293-cov-5.675885_pt1 | contig 61293 bp, 46 predicted proteins | sample MGYA00242896_ERZ507908 | MGnify/ENA primary metagenome ERZ507908 (study PRJEB26167, sample SAMN06115518) | human gut metagenome | host: Homo sapiens | place: China:Chongqing | collected 2015-08-20...
CGCGTAACTGTGAGGGTACTGAACAGTTACGATTTTGATCTGTATATGGATTCATTTTAGTGTCAGTGAGGGAAAAAAGCAAGAAAATTACCCGGAAAATGGAGCACATCCATTTCCTTGACATGAAATGGGGGCAATGGTACATTTAATGCATCAGACAGGGGTATCAAAATTATGATAATGATTTTAATGGAATGGGCGTATATGGCGACGTTGTCGTTTCTGATGGGCTTTGCGTGTCTTGCACCGTTTCGAAAAAAGGGCGGTTGTCAGATTCATAGCGCAGTAACCTATATGATGGCGGGTCTGCTCGTATTGAATGTGTATGCAGAGTATTTCAGCCTGTTTGCCGGCGTTGGCTTCTGGGCAAGCCTGATTGCCGTTTTTGTTGCGGTCATCGGCGGAATGCTGCTGCGTCGGGATTTGGCGGATTTTTTCAAAATTTCGAAAACACAGGCATGTCAGAAAAAAACGGAAAGAAGCGACGAAGGGCTTGAAAACTCAAAAAGCCTTTGGCGCAAAAAAAACAAAGCTGTCTGGCTGCTGTATGCCGGTCTGACGCTTTTATTTGCATACGGCTCGTCGAGGGGCTATATGCACTACGATACGGGACTGTATCATGCACAGGCAATTCGATGGATCGAAGAGTACGGCGTTGTGCCGGGGCTTGCGAATCTGCACAGCCGGTTCGGTTACAACAGCGCTTCCTTTGCACTCAGCGCCTTCTTTAGCGAGACGTGGCTGATCGGACGGCCGATGCACTGCGTGGCTGGATTTTTTGCGCTGCTGTGCGCGTGTAAATGCGCGGCAGGGCTTATGGCATTTTGGAAACGAAAAAAAGTGCGAATATCGGATTTTTTATCTATCGGCGGGATCTTTTATCTGATAGCAGTGTTCCGGGAGATGGTTTCCCCGGCGTCCGATTATTTTGCAATGTTGGTTTTATTCTGGGTAATAATGACCTGGGTGGAACTGTGGGAGCAGGAAAGGGACTGCCCCATCGGGGAAAAGCAAACCGTGCCTTACGCGCTGCTGAGTCTGTATCTGGTGTATGCGGCGACGGTGAAGCTGTCCACAGCGGTAATTTTGCTTCTGGTTCTGTATCCGGCGGTGTTGCTGCTTAGGCAGAAAAAATGGCTGCAGATTGCAGGCTATATCGCGCTGGGACTTCTGATTGCATTTCCGTATCTGGCGCGGAATGTGCTGATTTCCGGCTGGCTGTTTTATCCGTTTACGTTTTTGGACTGGTTTCCGGTAGACTGGAAAATTTCCAAAGGCTATGCGGACAGCGACGCAAAGGAAATCCAGGCGTATGCGCGGGAGATTTACAATGTTTATCAGCTGGATCAGCCGTTGAAGCAGTGGCTGCCGAACTGGTTTGCAGCGCAGGCTGGATTCGATAAGCTTCTGGTGCTGGCAGGCTGGGCAGCGATCCCGGTGAGTGCAGTGCTGGCGGTGCTCGGAGCTGTGTGCGCAGTCAGAGCAGACCGGGTGACGGTTGCATCTCGTGCGGGCGGCGCTGCGTCCGCGGATAATGGTACGCACACGTCCAAAGCAGACCGGGTGACAGTCGCGCTCCATGCGGGCAGCGCTGTGTCTGAACGGGAAATCGGCGCACCCTTGCCCGCCCGCCGAGTCGCACATCTTACGCCCTTGTGTTTTTCCCTGCTTCAGCTGTGTGCAGTGGTCGGTTTTTTCTTCTGGCAGCTCGGGGCGCCGCTGGTGCGGTACGGATATTTTTATGTGTTGTTTTTGCCGCTGACGGTGTTTGGAAGCCTGCATTGTATGGCGGCAGAAAAGCTGGCTGGTTCAGAACAGGGACACAATGGGCGTAAATGGTTGAAAAATGCCGGATATTGGGCATTTGTGGGATTGCTGGTAGCATTTTTTACCTATAAGGGGTATAATCTGATACAGATGGTTCGGGAGCTGGCATATGAGCCGTATTATCTGTGGCAGCAGGATTATGTAGATGGATCTGCAGAGATGTACGAGGTGGATGGTGTGACGATCTATGTGCCGACGGACAGAGGGCAGATCGGGTATAACAAATTCCCGTCATCCCCAATCGTACAGGATATCGAGCTGCGGGGCAACTCGATTCGGGACGGCTTCCGCAAAAAGTCGAAATGATCCGGCAAAATAGAAGCGATCCGGAAAAAGCCGAAAAGGATTTGTAAAAATGCATGGAATGGGCTGACGGAAGCGCAGCACTTCAGAAAGGAAATACAACATGAAAACCTATGGTGTAATTATGGCAGGCGGGGGCGGAACCCGTTTCTGGCCGCTGAGTACAAAGGCAGAGCCGAAACAGTTTTTAAACCTGTCCGGCAAAGATATTCTGGTTAACGAGACGATCGACAGACAGCATGACCTGATGGATCAGAAGGATATTTTTATTGTGACCAATGAGACACAGGCAAAGATGATGAAGGAGCGCACAGCAGGCAGAATTGCGGCAGATCATATTCTGGCAGAGCCTGCGGCGCGCAATACAGCAGCGTGTATCGGTTATGCGGCAATGGAAATTCTGCATAAATACGGTGACGGCGTGATGTGCATTTTTGCGGCGGACGCTTATATCCGTGATGAGGCGGAATACACCCGCGTGATGAAAGAAGCGGTTCGTGCAGTGGAAGAGACGGACGCACTTGTGACGATCGGGATTCATCCGACGTTTCCCTCGACCGGCTATGGTTATATCCGCAGCGTGGAAGAGGCTGGAAAAGTATGGCGTAAGGTAGAAGAATTTGTGGAAAAACCGGATTTGGAAACGGCGAAAAGCTATCTGGCATCCGGCAGTTATGCGTGGAACAGCGGCATGTTTATCTGGAAAGCCTCCACGATTCTTCACTATTTCGAAGAACTTCTGCCGGATGTGTACGCCTGTCTGAAACAGATCGGGGCAGCGCTCGGCACAGAAAAAGAGCAGGAGGTTCTGCATGAGGTTTATCCGACCATCCCGAAGATTTCCGTGGATTATGGCATTATGGAGCGCGCAAAGGGTGTTCTGATGCTGGAAGGAGATTTCGGCTGGAACGACGTTGGCAGCTGGGATACGCTGGATGCAGTGCGCACCCGGGATGCTGCCGGTAACATCAGCTCCGGCGATACGCTGCTTCTGGACGCGAAAAACTGCGTTGTATACGGCGGTAAAAAGCTGATCGCCGCAGTCGGCGTTGAAAACCTGGTCATCGTAGAGGGCAGGGATTCGATTCTGGTCTGCCCTGTCGATCAGGCACAGCGCGTCAAGGAAGTCGTTGAGACGCTGGAAAAAGAAGGCAGGACGGAACGGCTTTAAACGGCGAAAAAACGCGAAATATCACGACCGTTTTCCGTTTGGTTTCCAAAATCTGAGTGTTAGAATAAAGTAGAAAGCAGCGGCAGAATGTTCACAGTGCGGTCACACTGTTGGTGCGGAAAAAAGACTCAGAGGAGGAATCAGAAATGGCTGCAGAATGGAAAGAAACACTCGAAACGGAGCGGGAAATATCGGCGTTTATGCTGGAACTTGGGATTCCGGCGCATTTGAGGGGATATTATTATCTGAGGGAGGCGGTTTTGCTGGCTGTCTCGGATATGGAACTGGTTGGCAGCGTGACGAAGCTGTTATATCCGGTGATCGCAAGGCGTTACAAAACAACGCTTCAGCGGGTGGAACGCGCGATCCGAAACGCGGTGGAGGTGTCCTGGGAACGGGGCAATCCGGAGGTGTTTGAGGATCTGTTCGGGTTCAGCCGGGAGACGGGCGCGCCGAGGCCGACAAACAGCGAATACATAGCGAGAATTGCGGACAAGATAAGAATGGACGCAACTACAGGAGAGAAAATTGAAAAATAAAATTTTTCAATCACGAGATTTGTGTCTGCGTGCGCTTGACACAAACTCGGCATGCGCAAAAAGCGTGCGCAGGAATGAGAGGAAAACATGTTACTGAGCGTAATCGTACCTTGCTATAATGAAGAGGAAAACGTTCCGATTTTTTATGAGGAAATGATGAAAAATTCCGCTTTTTTGGAGCAGGAAAAACTGGAGCTGGAAATTATTTATATTGATGATGGTTCCAAGGACAATACCGCAGCGGAGGTTCGGAAGCTTCACGAAAAGGATGAACGGGTGCATTTGGTGTCCTTTTCCCGCAACTTTGGCAAGGAAGCAGGAATTTATGCGGGCTTCCAGAAAGCAAAGGGGGACTATGTCGTGATGATGGACGCTGATCTGCAGGATCCTCCGTCACTTTTACCGGAGATGTTTTCCTACATTAAGCAGGGCTACGACAGTGTGGCGACAAGACGTGTGACCCGAAAAGGCGAACCTCCGATCCGGTCGTTTTTTGCAAGGATGTTTTACCGCATCATGAATAAAATTTCCAAAACGGAGATCGTGGACGGCGCACGCGACTATCGCCTGATGACGAGACAGGTTGTGGATTCGATTCTTTCGATGTGCGAATATAACCGTTTTACGAAAGGAATTTTCGGCTGGGTCGGCTATGAGACGAAGTGGCTGGAGTATGAAAACGTGGAACGCACCCACGGCGAGACAAAATGGAGCTTCTGGAAGCTGTTTTTGTATTCGCTGGATGGAATTACCGCATTTTCAACAGTGCCGCTGGCAATTTCGTCTATCATGGGCGTTGTGTTCTGCATTATAGCATTTGTGGCGATCATTGCCCTGATTATCAAAAACCTGATTTACCATGATCCGACGCCCGGCTGGCCGTCGATGGTATGTATTATTCTGTTGGTTTCCGGCGTGCAGCTTTTCTGCCTGGGAATCGTGGGACAGTATCTGTCCAAGACCTATCTGGAAGTGAAAAAGCGTCCGATTTATCTGGTAAAGGAAGAACTGTAATGAATTATGAGAACCTGATCAGCATTGTGATGCCGGTTTTTAACGCCCAGGCGTATCTGGAGGAAGCGCTGGAATCGGTTCGCCGCCAGACATGGACGGACTGGGAGCTGCTGGTGGTAGACGATCATTCTACGGACGGGAGCGCAGGTCTTGTGTCAGAAATCTGCAGAAAAGACGCGCGAATTCGGCTTCTTTCCCAGACGGACGGGGTAAAGGGCGCGGCAAATGCAAGAAATTTCGGGACAGCACATGCAAATGGACGTTATCTCGCATTTATGGATGCGGACGATATCTGGCGGATGGACAAGCTGGAACGGGAAATGGTTTTTTTGCGGGAAAAAGACGCAGCCTTTGTATTTTGCTCGTATGAATTTGGAGACGAGCATGCGGTTGGAACCGGCAAAATCGTGCGGGTTCCCGATCAGTTGACTTATCAGAAAGCGCTCAGCCGGACGGTCATTTTTACGAGCACGGTGCTGTTTGACTGTGAAAAAATTGACAAGGCGCTTTTGCAGATGCCGGACGTGCCGAGCGAGGACACGGCGATGTGGTGGCAGATTTTAAGAAACGGACATGTCGCTTACGGGTTAAAGGAAAATTTGGTGATCTACAGAAGACCGGAAAAATCCCTTTCCTCGAACAAGCTCCGGGCGATTACAAGAATCTGGGGACTTTACCGGAAACAGGAAAAAATGTCGGTGATCGCAAGCGCAGCATATTTTTGTATGTGGGCGGTGCGCGCTGTGTGGAGAAGAATATAGCGGGAGAACGGAAGATGAAGAAAAACGATTCTGTCAAGCGGCTGATTATTCTGGCGCTTGGGCTGATTGGACTGTGCGTGCTGACTGCTTTTTATGCGCACGACTGGTTCGCCTATTATTATCATCATATTGCATGGAAAACACATAACCGTTTTAATGTAAACGGTCATTTGCTGATTGTTGCACTGTATTTCATATTGCTCTTTTTCTTTTCCAATACTTATGGAGCACTCAAAATCGGCTATCTGAAACCGCTGGATATTTTCCTGTCTCAGCTGTTTTCTCTTCTGTGCGTCAATGTAATCAGCTATGCGCAGCTGTCCCTGATGTACGGCTGGTTTATCATCGGCGGGGGGCATATGGTGTCGATGATGTTGTATCAGCTGGTGTTTGCAGGGCTGTGGGGCTGGCTGTGTAATCTGATTTACCGTCGTGCGTTTCCCCCGCGGGAGCTGCTTTTGGTGCACGGCGAGCGCCCGGTAGAGGATATCCTTGGAAAATTTGCAGGACGGAAGGATAAATATCATGTTGCAAAGTGCATGAATATCAAAGAGGGGTACGATGCGGTGATCCGCGAGGTCGGAAAGTATGATGCGGTCGTTCTCTGGGATATTCATACGATGGACAGAAACGTGCTGCTCAAATATTGCTATAGCCATTCGATCCGCGTTTATATGATGCCGAAGATTCCGGATGTGCTGGTAAAGGGAAGCGAGCAGCTGCACCTGTTTGATACGCCGATTCTGCTGACGAGGGAATATGCGCTGAGCGTAGAACAGAGAATTGCAAAACGGTTTATCGATGTAGTATGTTCGCTGATCCTGATTGTTGTGACATCGCCGATCATGCTGATTACGGCGGTGGTGATCAAGCTGTATGATAAAGGTCCTGTGCTGTACAAGCAGGTCCGCTGCACGAAGGATGCGAAGGAATTTTATATTCTGAAATTCCGCAGCATGCGCGTGGATGCAGAAAAGGACGGTGTGGCGCGGCTTGCCGCCAAAAACGATTCCCGGATTACGCCGGTGGGCAAATTTATCCGTGCGGTTCGTATCGACGAGCTGCCGCAGCTGTTCAACATTTTAAAGGGCGAGATGTCCTTTATCGGTCCCAGACCGGAGCGGCCGCAGATCATCCGCGAATATATAGAAGAAATGCCGGAGTTCGCATACCGTACCAGAGTGAAGGCCGGGCTTGCGGGATATGCGCAGGTATACGGAAAGTACAATACAACGCCGTATGACAAGCTGAAGCTGGATCTGTTTTATATTGAGAATTATTCCGTATGGCTGGACTTGAAGTTGATGCTTCTGACATTGAAAATCCTGTTTACGCCCGACAGCACGGAGGGCGTGGACGAGAAGCAGGTGACCGCCATGAAAAAACAGGTGCAGGAGGAAGAAAAATAATGCCTCTGAAAAGAGATGAAGCATTTTGGAAAGAGGGCATGGACGAAAAACGCTTTGCCCTCTGTTGTATTCATAAAATATGGATCTGTCTGGCGGCAGCTTTGGCTGGCGCTGTTTTTGCTGCGGGGATTTATCTTGGTGTGCGGCAGCTGACGATGGGGCCGAAGCAGTATCGGTCGGAGGTTTTATATTCGATCGTCTATGACATCGACGAGGATGACGAGGTTTTAAAAGAATTTATCAACGAATATAACGCCTATACCTGGGGGGATATGATGCGCTCCGACCGCGTGATGGATACGGTGCTTTTGCAGCTGCCGGACGTGGAACGATCCGTGATTGAGGCTTCGATCAGCACAGAAATCGCGTCGGACCCGGAATTTCTGACGGCGTACTTTACGACAGAGGACGCAGCACTTTCCGACCGGATTGCGGCAGCTTATAACCGCGCCATGACGGCATTTGGGCAGACGATGCAGGGGCGCGGTCTGACGACAATTGAAGTGTGGAAAACCGTTTCCGCACAGGCGGTGCTTCCGGAAAATAAAGTGAAAAATGCGGCGGTGCTCGGTCTGGTGCTCGGACTGCTTGCCGGAATCCTGGGCGTGGCAGTCTGGTATGTTCTGGACGATTCCGTTTTGCTCAGCTCAGACGTGGAAAAACGCTGCGCAATTCCGGTTCTCGGCTACCGAACGGCAAAGCCAGATGAACAGTTCGGTGCGCTTCTGGATGCGCAGCTGAGAGCCAAAGCGTCTCAGACCGCTTTTCAGGAAATTTCGCTGGACACGGTGCTTTCCGGGACGATGGGGCTTGGAGAAGAAGAAAAAATTCCGCTTATCCTTTTGGTTCGCTGGAACACACCCTGTATTAAAAAACTCGGACTTGCCCTCGATCTGCTTGCTCAGCGGGAGATCGCGGTTGTGGGCGTGATCCTCACGGACGCGGACGCACGGTTTTTGCACGCTTACTACAGAATGTAGGCTGCCACGAAGGGAGCGCCCATTTTATGAGCAAAAAGGAGCTGCGAAGCAGCGGAAAGCATCGAAGATGCGATTCATGACAATAGAATGTTCGCGGAGCGTGCATTCTATTGTATTGCGAATGGCGCGGGTGAACTGGCGCAGGATTACAAGAAACAAAGGAGACAGCTCATGAAACTGCAGATTCTGGTTTCCTCCCTGAATCAGGAGGTCAAGTCGCTGGCAGAGAAAATGAATCTGCAGGCGGATACAATTCTCATCAATCAGTGTAACGAAAACCGTTACGAGGAATGGACGCAGGACGGTCATCAGATCCTCTGCTATCATCTGGCGGAGCGGGGTGTCGGGCTGTCGCGCAACAACGCGCTTCTGCGTGCGGACGCCGACCTGTGCCTCTTTTCTGATGAAGATATCGTTTATGACGATGGTGCAGTTGAGCGGATTATCGAAGGGTTTGAGCAGCATCCGGAGGCGGACATGCTGCTATTCAATGTACGCGTGCAGGAGAGCCGCTTTACCTACTGGAATTCGTTTTATAAGCGGGTGAGGTGGTATAACTGCGGTCGTTATCCGGCATACAGCTTTGCACTGCGCACGGCGAAGATGCACGAAAAGAATCTGACCTATTCTTTGTTGTTCGGCGGCGGCGCGAAATATGCAAACGGAGAGGATAGCTTGTTTATCCACGACTGCCTGAAAGCCGGGCTGAAAGTCTACAGCATTCCGGTCGAAATCGGAGAAGAACAGCCCAGACCGTCAACCTGGTTTTTCGGCTTTGACCGCAAATTTTTTCACGACAGGGGCGTTTTGTATCATGTGCTGTATGGAAAGCTGGCGGCGGTGATGGGATTTCGGTTTCTGCTGAAAAATAAATCCAATATGAATTCTGAGAGCTGCCCGGAGGGGCTGACCTTTGATGAGGCGAAAAAAGCGCTTCTGTCCGGAATCCGCGACGCAAAGGGAGGGCTGTAAATGGTATTTTATTTTCTGATTACAGCGGTTACGATTGCCCTCGCGGGGCTGATGGACGCAGTCTGGACGCGCACGGGGCAAGAGGCAGGCAGTGCTGGGCTGTGCGCTGGACAAGCCGCCGAGAGTGCGGCATCCGGGAATGGCAGGCGCGCCTGCGGCATCCCATCATCCGGCGGCGGCTTGTTTCTGGCGGGCGTTTCCCGACGTCGCGCCTTCGACATCGTGTGTCTCGCTGCTATTTTCCTGATTCTGGCGGGCGTGAGTGCGCTGCGTCTGGAGGTCGGTAACGATTACGGCAAATATGTCGAGAATTTCCACGAAATCTGGGCGGGAACCGATCAGGCGTATGTGGTGACAGAAGCAGGATTCAATTTCGTGGTATGGCTGATTTATACGATTTCCGGGTATGAAAATTATCTGCTGGTATTCGCGGTGTTCGGTGCGGTTACAGCTTTTTTGTTTTTAAAGGCGCTGTATGAGCAGAGTGACTGCTTCTGGCAGAGCTTCGCGATGTTCATGCTGCTGGGCGTATATTTTCGGACATTTACGACGGTGCGTTATTATCTGGCACTTGCGGCAGCACTGTATGGAATCCGGTTTGTACTGCGCAGGCAGTATGGCTGTTTCGTGATCTGGATTGGCATTGCGGCGCTGTTTCATAAATCTGTTCTGATGGTGCTTCCGCTGTATTTGCTGGCTGTGCTTCCGTGGAAAAAATGGATCGCGCCGGCGCTGACTGTGATCGGAGGGATCGGTTTTGTTTTCCAGCGTCCGCTTTTAAATCTGGCGCTGACGTGGTATCCTACATACAGGGACACCGTATATCTGTCACAGGATATCGGTCTGAAAGCGAATGCGTCCGGAATCCTCCGGTGCGTGCTCGTTTTTATGCTGGCGGCAGTGGTTGGCAGGTGTGGAATGGAAAAGGAGCAGAACCGTTTCTGCCTGAAATTAAATTTTTTCGGACTGCTGTTTTATACCTGCGGTTCGTTTTTGCCGCTGGTATCGAGAATGTCCTATTATATGATTACGCCGCAGCTGCTGCTCATTCCGGGACTGCTTGGCTGCGTGGAGAACCGGAAGCGGAAAAATATTTTAACAGCACTTGTGGGGATCGTATGTCTGGGGTATTTTTTGTGGTTTTTAAAAACGGCATCCGGAAGCGGGATGCGCGTGCTTCCCTATAAGACCTGGATTTTTACGGATAAGGAGTGGATCAATGGCGCAGATTTCTTTTAGCATTGTGGTAGTATGCTTAAACCCCGGCGAAAAGCTGTTGAAGACGGTGCAGAGCGTATTGAACCAGAAATACGGAAATTATGAAATTGTGGTAAAGGACGGCGGTTCGACGGACGGCTCCCTGGAACAACTTCCGGCGGACAGCAGAATCCGGGTTTATACAAGACCGGACAGTGGGATTTATGACGCGATGAATCAGGCGATGTCCTATGTGACCGGTCAGTTTGTCCAGTTTTTAAATTGCGGAGATCTTTTACACGACGATATGGTGCTGGAACGGCTTGCAGCTGTGATGGAGCGTAAGCGCAGCAGAGGAGCCGACGAGGAAAGCCTGGGACATAAGGAAAAAGAGCGGATTTTTTATGGAAATCAATATCATGAGGCGTGGGGCAGCGTGATCTATTCTGCACCGGAGGTCAATGATTTTACCTGTTACAGAAATGTGCCCTGTCATCAGGTTTGCTTTTACGACGTCCGTCTGTTTGCAGAGCGTGGTTATGACGTAAAATACCGTGTCCGCGCAGATTACGAGCATTTCCTGTACTGTATTTACGATCGGAAAGCGGAAGCGGTTTATGTGGAGATGATTGTTGCGGATTACGAGGGCGGGGGCTTTTCCGAGACAAGGGAGAACCGTCGGATTTCCGAAAAAGAGCATGCCGAAATCACGAAACGCTATCTCGGACGCGACAAGGCGCTGCGTTATAAGCTGCTGATGCTTCTGACACTGGCACCGCTTCGGACAAAGCTTGCAGAGGACGAAAAATATTCCGAGTGGTACAACGGGATCAAGGCGAAAATTTACAGAAGGTGCGGCCATAAGGACGAACCGGGGGAGAATCGGAAATGAGAGTGTTATGGGTATGTAATATCATGCTCCCGGTAATCGCGCAGGCGCTTTCGCAGGAGTATAGCGTGCGGGAGGGCTGGCTGTCCGGGATACTGGGGCGGTATCTGGAGACGGAGAACGGCGCAGAACTGAGCGCAGCGGACGTGACAGACAGCGCTGCATCGCCCGGCGGACGGCAGCAGGGAGCCGAAACTGCGGCTGCACTGACGCTCGGCATCGCATTTCCGGTTGCACCGGGCAGGGAGGAGCTATCACAGCGTCTGCAGCTTGGCAGCTATAAAAAAGAAGTCGCCTGCTATGGCTTTGCAGAGGATTTGGAGCACCCGGAGCGCTATGACAGCGCGATGGAAGCGCGTTTTTTGCAGATTTTAGCGGACTTCCAGCCGGATCTGGTGCATATCTTCGGGACGGAGTTCCCGCATGGCTATGCCTGTGCGAAAGTATTTCACAGACCGGAGCGGACGCTTGTGGGCTTGCAGGGGCTTTGTATTTCCTGTGCGGACAACTACATGGCAGATCTTCCGGAAAACGTACAGAACAGCAGGACACTGCGAGATATTTTAAAGAAGGACAGCATCCGGCAGCAGCAGGAAAAGTTTTATCAGCGCGCGGAAAACGAGAAAAAACTCCTGTTGTCAGTCGGACATGTAACGGGACGGACGACATTCGATAAAACGATCAGTCTGGAGATAAATCCAGCCCTTGTTTATCATACCATGAACGAGACAATGCGCCCACAGTTCTACAGCGGATGCTGGGAGATCGAAAAAACTGTGCCCGGAGAAATCTTCATCAGTCAGGGAGATTACCCGTTAAAGGGCTTTCACTATCTATTGCAGGCGATGCAGGAAATCCTGCAAAACTGTCCCGAGGCGCATATCAAGGTGGCGGGCATCAGCGTGCTCGGCGTAAACGGAATAAAGAGCAGAATCAAGATTTCGGCATATGGAAAATATCTGCGCAGGCTGATTTTGAAGAATCGCCTCGAAGGAAAAGTGCGTGTGCTGGGAAATCTTTCCGCGGAGGAGATGAAGCGGGAATATTTGTCCGCGCAGATATTTGTGTGTCCGTCTGCGGTGGAAAATTCCCCGAATTCCGTGGCAGAAGGGCAGCTTCTTGGCGTGCCCGTGGCGGCGAGCAGAACCGGCGGAATCCCGGATGTTGTAAAAGACGGCGTAAGTGGTCTGTTGTTTGAAAAAGGAAACATACACGAGCTTGCTGCGTGCGTCAGCCGGATTCTGACAGATAAACAGCTGGCAAAGGAGTTGTCGGCTTCGGAACGGGAGACTGCGGCGAAGCTTTACAACGGTGAAAACAATTATCAAAAACTGATAGAAATTTATCAAAGCATCGAATGAACGAAGCTGCTGACCGGAGCAGGGAAGCGGGAATGGAGGAAAACGTGAAGGCTGTTTTTATTTCCAATTATATCAATCATCATCAGATTCCGTTTTCCAACGCACTGTATGAACAACTGGGGGACGATTACCATTTCATCCAGACCGAGCCGATGGAAGAAGAACGGATTGCGATGGGCTGGGGACTGGATGCAGCGACTCTGCCATATGTTGTTTGGGCGGATCGGGAGGAAGAACGCTGCCGGAAGCTGATCGAGGAAGCGGATCTGGTGTTTGCAGGCTGGACGAAGCGGCTGGATCTGGTTTTACCGCGGCTTTCCTCGGGAAAGCTGACGTTTCGGGTGAGCGAGCGGATTTACCGCGAGGGGCAGTGGAAAGCGATCTCTCCGAAGGGGCTGCTTGCAAAATATAAAGAACATATCCGGTTTCGAAACCAGCCGGTGTGGCTTTTGTGCTGCGGCGCGTATGTGGCGTCGGATTTTTCACTGATCGGGGCTTATCCCGGGAAAAAGCTGAAATTCGGCTATTTTCCGGAGACGTTGCGCTGTCCGCAGGAGGAATTGTTTGCCAAAAAGAATACGGATAAACTGCAAATCGTCTGGGCGGGACGGATGATTTCGTTAAAGCACCCGGAGTTTGCAGTGAAGTTGGCTGGAAAATTAAAGGAACAGGGGTATTCGTTTGAGCTACACTTTGCGGGAGGCGGTCCGATGGAAGAGGCGCTGAAGCAGGAAGCAGCAGCGCTCGGAGTGGCAGAGAAAATCGTTTTTCATGGATTTTTAAAGCCGCAGGAGGTTCGAAGCCTGATGAAACGCTGCCAGCTGCATGTGTTTACAAGCAACTATCTGGAAGGCTGGGGTGCAGTAGTCAGTGAGGCGATGAACAGTGGCTGTTGTGTGGTGGCAAACCGTCAGATCGGCGCGGTTCCGTTTTTGATTGAGGACGGCGTAAACGGCAAAAGCTACCCGGACGGCTCTTATGAAGCCTTTGAGCGGACGGTATTGGAGCTGTGCGCGCAGCCGGAGCAGATCACAGTGCTTGGAAAAGAGGCATACCGGACGATTACAGAAAAATGGAATGCAGAATGTGCGGCGCAGCGCTGCCTGGAATTTTATGAAGGCTGGAAAGCCGGAAAGCTGCCGGAGTGGGAGGATGGACCGCTCTCTGCCGCGCCGAAGCTTTCCGCACGCTGGAGCTATAATGAGGGAAGATTGGATGGAGAATAAAACAGAACAAAACTGCCTGATCAGCGTGATCGTGCCGGTCTACAATATCCTGGACTGCCTGGAGCGATGCGTCAACAGCATCTGTGGACAGACCTGGAAAAATCTTGAGATCCTGCTGGTGGATGACGGATCAACGGACGGAACCGGAAAGCTGTGTGACCTGCTTGCCGAAAAAGATGACAGAATCCGGGTTTTCCATAAGCCGAACGGCGGTTCTTCCAGCGCGCGAAACCTTGGAATCAGTATGGCAAAGGGAAAATGGATCGGGTTTGTGGACAGCGACGACTGGATCGAGCCGCAGATGTATGAAAGGCTGTATGAAGCTGCGACCGCTGCAGGCACTTCAATTGCGCAGGCTTCGCGGGATGAGATCGACGAGGATTACCACAAAAGACCGGACGTCTGTACGCCGCCGGAACAGGAAGTTACCTGCACGGCAGAAGATTTTCTGAAAACGCTGCTGCTGCATCAGGGCGATTGCTCGTTCTGTACGAAGCTGATTAAAAAGAGCCTGTTTGAAGGTCACCGCTTCCCGGAGGGAAAGCTGAATGAGGATTTCCGCCTGCTGGTTGAGCTTTTATGTGAGGGCGAAAGGGTGCGGATCTTGCCGGAGCAGCTCTATCACGTTTTTTACCGGATCGGGAGCAATACGCGCCGGAAAGATAAAAACGATTTTTCGAGAGTGTTTGAGGATATCGTAGAAAATGCGGATTATATGGAGCAGCTGACCCGGGAGCGCTACCCGGAGCTTCGGGAATATGCGGTGCGCTTCGCACTCGTTCAGCGCCTGGATTATCTGCTGCACATCCCGGTGGGACGGATGGTGGATACGGATGTGTTTTACAAATCGGTAAAGCAGTATCTGCGCGGGCATTTTTCGGATACGCGGAAAAATCCGCTGCTGGATAAAAAGAGCAGAACCTATCTGACGCTTCTGACGATTGCGCCCAAAACCGTGCGCCGCGTGCACGGCTGGACGATGAAGCTGCGGGGAGTGGGGTGAAAAAAAACGCCGTAACATCAATCTCTATTGAGAGGATGCTACGGCGTTTTGCGTTTGAAATTTATGTTACAGTTCACTCGCGCCATTCGCAAAAGCGCGTCTTCGACGTTCTCCGCTGCTTCGCAGCTCATTTTTGCTCATAAAGTGGCGCTCCCTCCGTACCTTTTTGTAAGCAGATTTTCATGCGAGCATGAAATCTGCTTACAAAAAGGTACGAGTGAACTGTAACGAATTTATTTTACAGGCTTTGCGCCTGCTTTTTCCTGCAGTTTTTCGATGTTTCTCTTGAACCAGTTCTTCTTTTTCTGATTCTCGGGCTGTACCAGCGTTCCGCGGACTGCCTTAACATTTGTTAAGTAGATGCCGCTGACGGTTGCCTTGACTTCTTTTTTCACAGGAACCAGGTCGAAAATCTTCTGGTCGCAGACTAAGGTAACGATCTGCGGACCGACTTTTGCCTTGACAATCGGAAGCTTGGAACGGCGCATCATTTTCGGCGTATTGTCGATGACTGACTGCGGAAGTCCGGCTTCTTTGAGCTTCATGATTTTCTTGTCAATTACAAGCATGGTCACATTCTGCTTATATGCTTCAATCTGCTGCTGCTGTTCTTCCTGTTTTTTCTGCATCTTTCTTCCAAGAAAATAAAGAACAACGACTGCGACGATCAGAATGGCAAGGATGACCAGCAATACCACTGCCCAGGTTTTCATAGTGGTGAATCCTCCTCTTTCTTTGTACTGCACAGCGGCGCTGTCTGTACGGTGTGTCCGCTTAGCATTCTTATAGAACATTCTAGCAGAATTTACGGTATTGTACAAGGAGTTTTGTTGAAGTTAATAGCCACCTGGGGTATAATGTATCCAGCACGAAAGAAAAACAAGCGACGCCGAAGGCGGCATTTGTTTTTCTCGTGCGGATAGCGAGCGGACGGCCTGCGAAGCAGGCGAAGAAGCGCGGAGCGAGAGTCCGCGAGCATTGGTGAATGAGGACAGCGCCGCCTTCGGCGCTGCTGACAGGAAGGAACAGGCAGTAATGACGACGTGGGTGCAGTTTTGGCAAACATTTCAGGAAGTATTCCGCTACACATGGGCACATATGGTATGGATCAATCTGGTTCTTGCGATTATTATTATTTTCTTCCAGAGAAAGGAAGCAAAGTCAGCGTGGGCGTGGCTACTGGCGTTGAATGTGCTGCCGGGTCTGGGATTTTTAATGTATCTTCTCGCCGGGACGGACATGCACAAGCGGAAGATGTTCAAGATCAAAGGAATCGAGGAGCAGATAAACGATGCGGTGCGCCGCCAGGAATACAGCGTCAAAAGCCGCGAGCTGGAGCAGGAAAACCCGGATTTGAAGGATTTTTCGGATCTGGTCTTTTTTAACCTGGAAAGTGCCGGATGCATGATTTCCGGAGACAATGCGGTAGAGATTTTCACTGACGGCAACGACAAATTCGATGCTCTGATCGAGGATATTAAAAATGCGGAATCCTATATTTTTTTACAATATTACATCATAAAAGATGACGTGCTCTTCCAGAGGATTCGGGAGGCACTGCTGGAAAAAGCGGCACAGGGTGTAGAAATTCGGATCTTGTATGATGCGATGGGCTGTCGGAGCGTTGGAAAGCACTTTTGGAAAGAAATGGAAAAGCAGGGCATCCATGTTGCGGTCTTTTTCCCGGCTCTGTTTGGCAGACTGCATCTGCGTGTAAACTACAGAAATCACAGAAAAATTGCAGTCATCGACGGAAAAGTGGCTTATGTCGGCGGCTTTAATATCGGCAAAGAGTATATCGGACTGGATCCGAAGTTCGGGCACTGGCGGGATACCCATCTGAGAATCTGCGGCAGCGCAGTCGGTGGACTTTTGCTGCGCTATATTCAGGACTGGGACTATGCAGCGAGAGAGAATCTGTTTGAAAATCCGAAGTATTTCATCCTGCCGGAAGAAAAAGCCGGCAATGTCAAAATGCAGATCATTTCCAGCGGACCGGACTCCGAGCTCCAGAGTATCCGGGACAATTACCTGCGGCTGATCCACAAGGCAAAAAAGAGCATTTACATTCAGACGCCGTATTTTATACCGGATGAATCGATCCAGACGGCGCTTCTGATGGCAACGATGTCCGGCGTGGAGGTCAATTTGATGTTTCCGTGCAAGCCGGATCATCCATTTGTGTATTGGGCGACACTTTCCTATGTCGGCGAGCTGATCATGGCAGGGGCGAACTGCTACACCTATGATAATGGTTTTTTACATGCAAAAGGATTGTCCATTGACGGAAAGGCGTGCTGCTACGGAACAGCGAACATGGATATTCGGAGCTTCGCACTCAACTTTGAGGTCAATGCCATGATTTTTGACCAGAATATCGCAGGGGAAATGGAACGGATTTTCAGGGAAGACTTAAAGTGCTGTACGCGGATCACAAAGGAAATGTACAAGAGCAGATCTGTCTGGATCCGGTTTAAGGAGCAAATCAGCAGACTGCTGTCTCCGGTCTTGTAACAGCCCGCCAAGTGTGATAATATATAGGATATTGCAATTCTATTTACTATGGATTTTATGTCCGTAAGATGATGAGGAGATCAATTTATGAAAAAATTTATGACAGCCGTTACGGCAGTGTCTCTGTCTGCCATGATGCTGGCAGGCTGCGGCAAGACAGATGTGCAGGAGACAACTGTACAGGAAAGCACAACAGCTGAGACAGAAGCAGCAACAGAAACCGAAAGCGAAACCAAGGTATACCCGGACGAAGCTTATCTGGATGGCATCAACCTTGGCGACTTTGTAGAGCTGGGCGATTACAAGGGCGTTGATGTTACGGTTACCAGGGCAGAAGTAACCGACGAGATGGTGGATCAGTACATTCAGAGCGTTTTGGACAGCAACAAAAATAAAGAAGAAGTAGATCGTGCCGTAAAGGATGGCGATGTTGTTGATATCAAATATGTCGGCAAAAAGGACGGTGTAGAGTTTGACAACGGTTCTTCCGACAGCTACGAGCTGACCATCGGCTCCAATACCTTTATCGACGGTTTTGAAGACGGCGTGATCGGCATGAAGAAGGATGAGACAAAGGATTTAAACCTTACCTTCCCGGAGGATTACAACAATACAGACCTTGCCGGTGCAGACGTTGTATTCACGGTAACGGTAAATCATGTTTATGAAGAAACTGACGCGGTTCTGGACGATGCTTTTGTAGCAGCCCGCAATATTGACGGCGTAAGCACAGTAGAAGAATATCGTCAGTACGTTTACGATAACCTGATGAGCTCTGCCAAGAGCCAGCAGGAAACAGAGCTGGAAAGAAATGTTCTGGAGGCGGTAACGGCAAATGCAACCTTCAAGGAAACTCCCGAAGAGATGGTAAGCCGCTATTATGACCGTCTGGTTAAGAACCTGACCACTACTGCAAGCATGTATGGAATCGATCTGGAGACCTTTATGGCATACAGCTACGGCCTGGCTGCGGATGAATATGAAGACGAGCTTCAGAAATCTGCACAAAGCGCAGCAGAGCAGATTCTGGTTATGCAGGCGATCGCAGAAAAAGAAGGTCTGACCTTAACCGATGAAGAGCTGCAGGCAGATCTGGAAAGCAGCGCATCCGAATATGGTTATGATTCCGTAGACGCTTATCAGGAAGCGGTTGGTGACCTGCGCGGCTACAAAGAATATCTGATGTCTGAAAAGGTAACCAAGTATCTGGTTGAGAATGCGAACGTAACCGAAACAGAGGCGTCCACAGAGGAAACGACCGAAGAGACAACAGAAGCTGAAACCGAGACAACAACAGAGACAGCGACCGAAGCAGAATAAGCCGAGGCACAGCTGACGCACGAGGCGAGTGAGGAGAGAGAGCATGGAACTGACAAGTGTAAGACAGTTATTCAGAGAAAAAGAACAGTTTGCCGGCCAGAAGGTGACAGTAGGCGGCTGGGTAAGAAGCAACCGGGATTCTAAAAATTTTGGATTCCTGGTTGTAAATGATGGTACCTTTTTTGAGCCGCTGCAGGTTGTATACGCAGCGGACAAGCTGGATAATTATACAGATATTGCCAAAATCGGCGTCGGAGCAGCTGTCATTGTAACAGGTACGATTGTAGAGACGCCCGGTGCAAAACAGCTCTTCGAGATGCAGGCAGACGAGGTTGTAGTGGAAGGCGCATGCGGACCGGATTACCCGCTGCAGAAGAAGCGTCACAGCTTTGAATATCTGCGTACTATCGCGCATCTGCGTCCCAGAACCAATACATTCCAGGCAGTGTTCAGAGTTCGTTCCCTGATCGCCTATGCGATTCATCAGTTCTTCCAGGAGAGAGATTTCGTCTATGTGCACACTCCTCTGATTACCGGAAGCGACTGCGAGGGCGCAGGCGAGATGTTCCAGGTTACAACCCTGGATCTGAACAACGTTCCGAAAAACGAAGACGGTACTGTGGATTATTCCCAGGACTTCTTCTGCAAGCCCACCAACCTGACCGTAAGCGGACAGTTAAACGGCGAAACCTATGCGATGGCGTTTAAGAACATTTATACGTTCGGACCGACCTTCCGCGCAGAAAACTCCAATACCACCCGCCATGCGGCTGAGTTCTGGATGATCGAGCCGGAAATCGCATTTGCGGACTTAAAGGACGACATGGTACTGGCAGAATCCATGCTCAAATACATTATCCGCTATGTGCTGGAGCATGCTCCGGAAGAGATGAACTTCTTCAACAGCTTTGTGGATAAGGGACTTCTGGAAAGACTGAACCATGTATTGAACTCCGATTTCGGACATGTGACCTATACCGAGGCGATCAAGATTTTGGAAGAGCACAATGACGAATTCGATTATAAAGTATACTGGGGCTGCGACCTGCAGACCGAACACGAGCGTTATCTGACGGAGAAGGTGTTCAAGCGTCCGGTATTTGTAACAGACTACCCGAAGGAAATCAAGGCATTCTACATGAAGTTAAATGAGGACGGCAAGACCGTTGCCGCTATGGACTGTCTGGTTCCCGGCATCGGTGAAATCATCGGCGGCAGCCAGAGAGAGGATAGCCTCGAGCTTCTGGAACAGCGCATGGACGAGCTTGGACTGAACAAAGAGGATTACGGCTTCTATCTGGATCTGAGAAAATACGGCTCCGCAAGCCATGCGGGCTTTGGTCTTGGATTTGAGCGCTGTGTTATGTATCTGACCGGTATGGGCAACATTCGCGACGTTATTCCTTTCCCGAGAACGGTAAAGAACTGCGAATTATGATAAAAGATTTGAGCGGGATGAACTTTTGGGTTTATCCTGCTCTTTTTTTGTTGTATACTGTATAAAGTGAAAACGATGTACTAGAATGCAAAAAAGGAAGATACGGATGGGAAATCATCACTGGAAAAAAATAGCAGCAGTTATGCTTGTGGCAGCGATCGGAATACAGCCTGTCTATGTGCAGGCAAAGACACGGGAAGAAATTCAGCAGGAACGGGAACAGAAAAAGAGCGAGCAGCAGGGCACCCAGAGTCAGTATAAGCAGAGCCAGAGCAAGGTCAGCAGTCTGGAAGGGCAGCAGGACGCTTTGGAGGAAGAAATACAGGAGCTGGATTCCCAGCTGGTAGAGGTCATTGCCAGCGTAAGCCTGATGCAGGATCAGATCAGTGATACCGAAAAGCAGATCGTAAAGGCGCAGGAGGACTATGATGTAGCAAAGGCGCAGGAGGATGCGCAGTATCTTGCAATGAAGAAGCGTCTCCGTTACCTGTATGAAAAGGGCGATACCAGCTATATCGAGATCCTGAGCAACGCCTCCAACTGGAGCGGCATGCTCAATCAGGCGAATTATGTGGAGAAGCTGTATGAGTACGATAAACAGATGCTCAACAGATACATCCTGATAAAAGAAGAGGTTGCACAGAAAAAGAACGATTTGGAAGATAAAAAGAGCGACCTGGAAACGCAGAAATATGAGCTGGAAGAGGAACAGGCTTCCATGCAGCAGATGATCGATGAGAAAAAGTCCCAGGCGAATGATTTCGATGCGCAGATTGCGAAAGCGAAGCAGGAAGCAGCGGCATATAAAGCGTTAATCAAACAGCAGAATTCCGAGCTGGCAAGGCTGGATGAGGAAGAAAACGCCATCATCAAGGCCGAGGAAGAGCGCCGGAAAGCCGAGGAGGCTGCGAAAAAAGCGGCGGAAGAAAAAGCAAAGGCGGAAGAAAAAGCTGCAAAGAGCAGCAATTCCGGCTCTTCTGACAGTAGCTCGAATCGCGCAGGCAGTTCCGACAGCTCCTCTTCCTCCGGCAGTTCTTCGGGCGGCGGCTTAAAGACCGTTCCTCCTGCCAGCGGATCGAGTGGAAGCGACATTGCAGCGTATGCCTGCCAGTTCGTCGGAAACCCGTATGTAGCGGGCGGAACGAGCCTGACAAACGGTGCGGACTGCTCCGGATTTATCTGGGCAGTGTACAGGCAATATGGATACGGCCTGCCGAGAAACTCTGCTGCTATGAGAAGTGCAGGACGCGAGGTTTCCTACGAAGCTGCCCAGGCAGGCGACATCGTCTGCTATGCGGGTCATGTGGCGCTGTATCTGGGCGGCGGACGAATCGTGCATGCCAGCACAGCGAGAACAGGAATTAAGTACGGATATGCGAATTATAAGCCGATTCTGACAATTCGGAGAATTGTAGGATAAAAGAAAAAACAATAGAATGCACGCTCTGCGAGCATTCTATTGTTGCTTTAAAGACTCTTTTTCAGAAACTTGATCGTTTCGTCGATCAGCTGGGATACGGACAGATCGGCGGTTCCGATGATGTGGTTGTTGCAGCGGTTGACCGGAAGCAAAAGCTTCTGGGCATGGCTCTGTCCGACGGCGACCGCCATGGCGGGCGTCACTTCCCCAAGCAGGGAGTCTGCGGACAAAATGCCGAGGGGACCGATGATAAAATCCGCATCCCGGCAGGCAACAAGCACAGGATTTTCTCCGGTTGCGCCGAAGTCAGCCCCGGCTTTGAGCATGGCAGCGGTTGCGGTTGTGTTGGTGCCGATGGCATACAGTTCACAGTCGGGCAGCTGCTCTTTACAGAGGCGGGCAGTCACAAGACTGCCGATTCTGCCGCCCTGGCCGTCAATTACTACGATTTTCATAAATCCTCCATTTAGAGACATTTTGCACAGAAAAAATAGGAGCTGAACAATATTGTTCAGCTCAATTTTTTATCTGGCTCAGTCGTCGTTATCTAAAGCCAGTCCTTTTTTATACTTTGCGACAGCAGCCTGGATCTTATCGTTGGGATCGAGCAGATCGCTGATGGAAGTATCATGGTTCAGGGTGTCGATCAGATAAGCAACGTATTTGCTCATATCACAGTTGACATACCATTCCCGTTTTAACAGCTCTTCAGGCTGATAAATCAGGTTGGTGGTCAGGACACGGTTGATATTGCCGCATGCATAAGCCTTGTCGAATTTCTCCATACCGCTTGTGAACAGACCGAAGGTGGTGCAGATGAAGATCTTACGGGCACCGCGCTGCTTTAATGCGGATGCAACTTCGAGTACGCTTTCGCCGGAGGAAATCATGTCATCGATGATGATCATATCCTTGCCTTCTACGCTGGTACCCAGGAATTCGTGAGCAACGATCGGATTTCGTCCGTTAACAACTCTGGTGTAGTCTCTTCTCTTATAGAACATACCCATATCCAGACCGAGTACGTTTGCAATGTAAATTGCACGTCCCATACCGCCTTCATCCGGGCTGATAACCATCATGTGGTTGGAATCGATCTGCAGGTCGGGCTCGGTGCGCAGCAGGTTTTTGATGAACTGATAAGAAGCCTGAACGGTTTCGAAACCGTTTAACGGGATGGAGTTCTGGACTCTCGGGTCATGGGCATCAAAGGTGATGATGTTGTCAACGCCCATCTTTACCAGCTCCTGCAGAGCGAGTGCGCAGTCCAAGGATTCCCGTGCGGTGCGCTTGTGCTGGCGGCTTTCATAAAGGAAAGGCATGATAACGGTAATTCTTCTTGCTTTACCGCCGACAGCAGCGATGATACGCTTCAGATCCTGATAATGATCGTCAGGAGACATATGGTTTTCATGACCGCAGAGGGAATAGGTCTGGCTGTAGTTGGTTACGTCAACCAGCAGATACAGATCCGTACCGCGGACAGATTCCAGAATAACGCCCTTGGCTTCGCCGGAACCAAAACGCGGCACCTTGCTTTTTAAAATGTAGGAGTCACGCTGGTAGCCTGCAAAGGCAAGGCTGTCTTTGTGCTCGCTCTCGCGCTGGGTGCGCCATCTTACAAGATACTGGTCAACTCTCTGTGCAAGGGATTCGCAGCCCCTTAACGGGATAATCCCCAGGGAGCCAACCGGAATGGTTTCGAGATTTCTGGTTTCTTCACGTTCCATCATGGAAGTTCCTCACTTTCTGAAGGTAAAAGTTAATATTTTGGATATCTGCGTCAGCGGACCGGGCCCGAGACTGCGGATACCTTTTTACACATACGAATATCAGGACCGGTGAGTTTACAGAATTCAAAATTGCTGGCAATTCTGGAAAAAATTCGGTCCTGATAACGGTTTCTGCAATCTTCCAGAGAAAGATTGGTAGAAATGATAACGGATTTCTGCCGGAGCAGACGTTCGTTCAAACAGGTAAAGAAATGGGAGAGCGTCACTGCCGTGGCAGTTTCGGTGCCGAGATCGTCGATAACGAGCAGATCGCAGCTGTAGAGATCCGCACAGAGTGCGGAAAGCTCTTCCCGTGCCCTATAGTCAAACGTGTTCCTGGCGAGTAAGTCGAAAAGGGATGCTGCGCTGAAATAAAGTACAGAACAGCCCTGCTCGATACATTCCTTTGCAATGCAATTGGTCAGGAATGTCTTGCCCGTACCTACTGTACCATAAAAGAAAAGGTTTTGGTAGGACGTTTTAAAATTTGTGCAAAAATTTTTACATTTTTCGACAGCCTGGCGATAGGAGGTCAGTTCGTCTCCCTGAAAAAAGGAATAGGAGAGCGTGCCGAAGTTTTCTTTTTCGAGCATTCGTTTCAGGTTGGACTGTTCATAAAGAAGCGCGATCTCCGCCTGACGGAAGCAGTGGCATTTCTGACCGTGCACATAGCCGGTGTCCTGACAGTCAGGACAGTCGTAGATCGGATCGAGAAAATCTGCCGGGTAGCCGTTTTCCAGCAAAAGGGCGGCACGTTTCTGTGCAAGGTCTTTGAGCTGGTCTTTGAGCTGTGCAAGCGCATTTGTATCCCCTGCGAGCATCTTTTTTCCCTGTGCGACAGAGGTGGATGCAACGGCTTCGTCGAGGGCCTGATAGCCGGGGACTGTCTCATAAATGTGATGCAGCCGTTGATCGTGCAGATGGCGGTTACGGGTCTGATGCTCTTCGTATTGCCGCAGGATGGAATTGTATTGGGAAACAGTCAGTGCCACATCAAACCTCCTTACTGCTTCAAAAGCGCCTCTTCAAGCGCGTCGAAATCATAGCTGGAATGCATGAAACTGTTATATTCTGCTGTGGAGCCGCTGCGCGCCGGGCGAGATGCACGCTCTTTCTGATAGGAGCTGTCGAGTCTGGCGATGTCCGCGACGTGGCGGACGCCTGCCTTGTACCAGGCGGCGAGGATGCTGTCTGCATAGGCGAAGCGGTGTCTGTCGGTAGCCAGGACGGTGCGTCCGCAGGCTTCTAAAATAACGTCGAGCTCAAAGCAGAATTCCTCTGTCCAGCGGCGGATATAGGTGAGCTCATTGCGTGCGGGGGTATTGGTCTTGCCGAGGGCGTTCATAATGGAATAGACGTTCTTATCGTAACGGGAAACATGACCTTCTGCCTGGGCAGGTGTCGTGATCCCGGCTTCCGCCCAGGCGATCGCGACCTTTTCAATGTAGCGGAAATCCTTTTTGCCGCGCTCGACGCAGTATTGCAGCAGATAGTCGATCAGGTCATCGGAGAAATGGAGCTTATCCGTGAAAAAGAGGATCGACTTCATATCGGCGGGGCTTAATGTGCGTCCGAGATACTGCTCTGCGATGAAAATCAGCTGCGCGGTGTTCTCCTGCTGCTGGAAGGATTTGAGCTCGTCCAGACTGTATGCAGGCTTGGCATAGGGATCGGCAGGCTCAAGGGACTGGTGGGAAAACATCGTAACGCTGCGGATCTGCGGTGCGGCCGTGCGCCCGGAGGAAGCAGCCGCAGTGTTGGACGTATCGCGCGCGGCTGCTCCGGGCAGGGCCGCGTCAGCGCCTTGCTCAGAACTGCGGGCTGCGTCGCCAAAGCGTTCGGCATCAGAGCTACGAGTCGTGTCCGCAAGCCGTCCGACGTCGTGTGAAATATGTCCGGTGGTCTGCTCCGTAGAAAAATCAGCTTGTCCTGCGTCCTGTCTCTTCCCCTTGGAAAGGGGGAGCAGACGGATCTGCTGCAGGGTTGTGCGGTCGGGCGAAAGCTTGAGCGTCAGGACGCCGCACTTTTCCCAGTAGCAGAGGGCGCGCAGAATGTCCTTTTCCGTATGGTTAAAGCGGTCTGCCATGTCCGAAATGCTGACAGGATCGCCTGCCTGCAGACGGCGCACGAGAAAAAGATACACCTTTAACTGTGCATCGTTGGCATCTTTTAAATATTCATCGATAAAAACGTTGGAAAGGACGGTAGCATCCGCTGCCCCGCCGCACAAAAAAATCTCACTCATCCTATTATTCCCGGTTCTCTGTAAAAATTGCTGCAGTTTGTCTGCGTCCTGCAGACTGTGGAAAACTCTTCAATTCCTTTTGGCAAGCCCCATTTTAACACAGACATTTTAAAAAGGAAACAGGAAGTTTCCGGCTCAGGGCTGATAAACACTGGGGTTTTCGTGGATGTGGATAATGTGGAAAATGTGTAAAAGATTGTCAAAGGCGCAGAAATATCATCTTTTTTTGGAAAAAAATATCCACAGTCAGAGAGGAAAGTTTTCCACGTTCTGGCTGTGGATAATGTGGATAAGTTATCTGGAAAGCAGGTTTTCGCCGATATTTACAACATCTCCGGCTCCCATAGTTATCAACAGGTCCCCGTTGATACAATTTTTTAAAACGAAGTCCTCAATTTCCTCGAATGTATGAAAATAAAAACATTCTTTGCCCTCTTTCTGTACCAGAGCCTGCAGATCGGCAGAGCTGATGCCGAGAGTGTCAGTTTCACGGGCGGCGTAGATGTCTGCGAGGATGACCTTATCCGCCAGCGCGAGGGACTTGGCAAACTGAGGTAAAAACGCTTTCGTTCTGGTGTAGGTGTGAGGCTGGAAAATGCACCAGAGCGTCTTGTGCGGATAGTTGAGTGCAGCGTGCAGGGTCGCGGCGATTTCAGTCGGATGATGTGCGTAATCGTCCACAATTGTTATACCATTTATCGTTCCTTTATATTCGAATCTGCGGTCAGTTCCGTGGAAGTTCAGCAGCGCTTCCGCGGTATCCCGGTAATCGATGCCGAGCAGATCGGACAGGGCGACTGCAGCGAGGGCATTGGAGATATTGTGCTCCCCGGGAACGCCGAGGGTAAGCTGTCTGGTCTGACCGTTTAAGCTGTGCACGGTAAAGGTTGCGTCCGCTGTTTTATTATAGGAAATATCGGAGGGATAATAGTCGGAAGCAGAGGTTATGCCGAACGTAACGACGCGGCATGCCAGACCCTCTGTGATCTCCTGCCAGTTTTCGATGTCGCCGTTGATAAACAGAGTGCCGTCCGCAGGCAGAAGCTGTGCAAATTTGCGGAACGAAGCACGGATATCTGCCAGGTCTTTAAAGAAGTCCAAATGGTCTTCTTCGATATTCAAGATGATGCCGATTTTCGGGAAAAAGCTTAAAAAGCTGTTGGTATATTCGCATGCCTCTGCGACGAACAGACCGGAGTGGCCGACGCGGATATTGCCGTGGATGGATTTCAAAATGCCGCCGATAGAAAGGGTCGGGTCGGTATTTGCCTGCAGCAGAATCTCGGAAATCATGGAAGTGGTGGTCGTTTTGCCATGGGTGCCGCTGACAGCGATCGGCGTGTCGTAGTTTTTCATCAGCTGTCCGAGAAATTCCGCTCTGGACAGCATGGGAAGCTGCAGCTCTTTGGCACGGGAAAATTCCTGATTGTCTGCATGTACTGCGGCGGTGTATACGACGAGGTCGATGTCGTCTGTGATGTTTTCCGCTTTCTGGGGCTTGCCATAGTTGACGTGTGCGCCGCTTTTTTCGAGGTGCTCGGTCAGGGCAGAGCGGTTCCAGTCGGAGCCGGATACGGTAAAGCCCTCGGATAAAAGAATTTCGGCGAGGCCGGACATGCTGATACCGCCGATGCCGATAAAATAAACGTGAATTGGATGGTTAAAATCTACCTGATACATAAAGAATCTCCATTTCTGAATTGGAATACTGTACTGGGTCAATTGTAGCGCAAACTCTCTGAAAAAACAAATAGAAACTTCGGCGCCGTCTGCAGCGTTTTTTTCTTCGACAAAATAACAATGTGTTATCGGTTGACAAAACATACCGGAAAAGACGAAAAAGGACATTTTGTGAATAATTTAAGAAGGAAATGGAAGCGACAGCGTGAGAAAATTGAATATTTTGAATAAAAACATAAACCTACTAATTTGATTTGTGTCTATATTTCACAAGAAAAAAAGGTCGAAAAGGGCGTGCAAATGTAAAATTATTATTCACTTTTACAGATGCGTGTGTTATACTTTTCTTAAGCCCGGCGACAGCCGTGGGAAAGTTGATAGAAACAACGAGGTGAGGACATGATTAAGAAGGAAATGATTGCCATGTTACTGGCAGGCGGGCAGGGAAGCCGACTGGGCGTGCTGACTGCAAAGGTAGCCAAGCCGGCAGTTTCATTTGGCGGAAAATATCGGATCATTGATTTCCCATTAAGCAACTGTATCAATTCCAGTGTTGATACAGTCGGTGTATTGACACAGTATCAGCCTCTGCGGCTGAATACGCACATTGGGATCGGTATTCCGTGGGATCTGGACAGGAATATCGGAGGTGTTACTGTTCTGCCTCCTTATGAAAAAAATGAAAACAGCGAATGGTACACCGGTACAGCAAACGCAATCTATCAGAATATCGAATATATGGAGGGCTTTAACCCGGAATATGTGCTGATTCTTTCCGGCGACCATATTTATAAGATGGATTATGAAGTGATGCTGGATTTCCACAAGCAGAACGGTTCAGAGTGTACGATCGCCGTTATGCCGGTTCCGATGGAAGAAGCCAAGCGCTTCGGTATCATGATCACCGATGAGAACAAGCGGATCGTGGATTTTGAGGAGAAGCCTGCCAACCCGCGCAGTAACCTTGCATCCATGGGTATTTACATATTTAACTGGAAAACGCTGAAGCAGGCACTGATCGATAATGCAGATCAGCCAAACCTGGATTTTGGCAAGCATGTCATCCCTTATTGTCATAAAAACGGCGCACCGATGTACGCATATGAATTTAACGGTTACTGGAAAGATGTCGGAACCCTGACCTCCTACTGGGAAGCGAATATGGAGCTGATCGATGTTGTTCCGGAGTTTAATCTTTATGAAGAATACTGGAAGATTTATACAAAGAGTGAGATCCTGCCTCCTCAGTACGTTGCAAAGGGCGGTGTGATCGAACGCAGTATTGTCGGAGAAGGCTCTGAGATTTACGGACAGGTTTATAACTCTGTGATCGGCTGCGGTGTTACGATCGGTAAAGATACGGTTGTGCGTGACTCCATTATCATGAACAATACAGAGATTGGGGAGAACTGCGAGCTTAACAAGGCAATCGTAGCAGAAAACACGAAGATCGGTGATCACGTCAGACTGGGCGTCGGGGAAGAAGCACCGAACGATACTGCACCGCATATTTATTGCGACGGTATTGTCACTGTTGGTGAGAAGAGCGTTGTGCCTGCCAATGTATCTGTAGGCAAGAATTCCGTTGTATTCGGCATTACGACAGCAGACGATTATCCGGATGGATATCTGGCAAGCGGCAAAACATTGATTAAGGCAGGTGACAAACAGTGAGAGCAATCGGTATCATTTTAGCAGGCGGCAATAACCGCAAGATGAGAGAACTGTCCCAGAAGCGCGCGATCGGCGCGATGCCGGTGGCAGGCAGCTACAGAAGTATTGACTTTGCGCTGAGCAACATGACGAACTCTCATATCCAGAGAGTCGGCGTGCTGACCCAGTATAACGCCAGAAGCTTAAATGCACATTTAAGCTCCTCCAAATGGTGGGATTTCGGAAGAAAACAGGGTGGATTGTTTCTGTTTACTCCTGCGGTAACCGCGGAGAACAGCTCTTGGTATAGAGGCACGGCAGATGCCATTTATCAGAACCTCTCCTTCTTAAAAAACAGCCATGAGCCCTATGTAGTTATTACCTCCGGCGATTGTGTATACAAGATGGACTACAACAAAGTCCTCGAATATCATATTTCCAAAAAAGCGGATGTGACCGTTGTCTGCAAGGACATGCCGGCAAATGTAAACGTAGAGCGATTCGGTACCATCAAGATGAACGAGGAAAGCCGGATCGAAGAGTTTGAAGAGAAGCCGATTGAGGCACGCTCCAATACCATTTCCTGTGGTATTTATGTTATCCGCAGACGTCTCCTGATTGATATGATCGAGCGCTGTGCAATGGAAGACCGTTATGATTTTGTAAAGGATATTCTGATCCGCTACAAAAATCAGAAACGGATCTTCGGATATAAGATCAAAGATTACTGGAAGAATATTGCAACGGTGGAAGACTATTTCGATGCCAATATGGACTTCTTAAAACCGGAAATCCGTAATTATTTTTTCAAACAGTATCCGGATATTTATTCAAAGGTTGACGATTTGCCGCCTGCAAAGTATAATGTTGGAGCAAAGGTTGAGAACAGCCTGATTTCCAGCGGCTGTATTGTCAACGGCACGGTAGAGGATTCCGTAATCTTCAAGAAATCCTTTATCGGAAACAACTGTTACATCAAGAATTCCATTATTTTGAATGACGTATACATCGGCGATAACACGCACATCGAGAACTGTATCGTAGAAAGCCGGGATACAATCCGTGCAAATTCTTTCTATCGCGGAGAAGATGAAATCAAGATTGTAATAGAGAAAAACGACAGATACATTATCTGAAACGCGAGGGGGAATAAGTTATGACGATTACCGATGTAAGGGTTCGGAAAATTGCCAAAGAAGGTAAAATGAAAGCGATTGTATCCATTACCGTGGATGACGAGTTTGTGGTGCATGATATCAAAGTAATAGAGGGAGATAAAGGACTGTTCATCGCGATGCCGAGCAAGCGCAGCGCAGATGGGGAATACCGCGATATCGCCCATCCCATCAGCCAGGGAACCCGGGAAAAGATCCAGGGAATTATTTTGGAAGCATACAATACGGCATTGGAAGAACCGATTGCATAACTTTATAAATAAACTGAAATAAATACAAAAAATAAATACAGACTACAACAGACAGTCCCGGTGCAGCGATGTACCGGGACTGTTTTCCTGACCGGATATCCGGTTAGAAAAGCCATCTGTATGTCTCCGCAGATGGAAAAGGCAGCAGGGTACATTCTCACTTGCCCGAGCGGGGGAAACTGTGCTAACATGAAAGCACAACAGACAGCGCCTGCTAAAGCAGAAAAGGGCAGGCAGAAGCAGGAAGGAAACGGACAGAACATGTATGTAATTGCAGGACTTGGAAACCCGAAAAAAGAATACGATAATACAAGGCATAATATCGGCTTTTCCGTCATAGATATGCTGGCAGATAAGACCGGAATTTCCGTAAACACGGCAAAGCACAAGGGACTTTTGGGTGCAGGCTATTTAAATGGGCAGAAAATAATTCTGGTAAAGCCGCTGACTTATATGAACCTGAGCGGCGAATGTATCCGGGAAGTGCTGGATTATTATAAGGTAGACGGCAGCACGAACCTGATCGTGATTCACGACGATATCAGCCTGGAGCCTGGCATCATCCGGGTGCGCAAAAAAGGCAGCGCGGGTGGTCATAACGGTTTGAAGAATATTATTCAGCATCTTGGAAAAGATCAGTTTGTGCGGATTAAGGTCGGCGTCGGGGAAAAACCGGCAGGCTACGACCTTGCGGACTATGTGCTGGGACATTTTGATCGGGAGGAGCAGGTGCTGATGAAGCAGGTTTCGGAGGAAGTCTGTGAAGCGGTGCAGATGATTCTGGAAAAAGGTCCGGATGCAGCGATGAATGTGTATAACGGGCGAAAAGTGGAGAAGGCATAGCATGAAGGTATTGACAGCTCCGCTTTGGGAATTGGCGGAGTTTGAAGAGGGAAAAGCACTTCTGGACAGAGGAAAAGGGCATGTTGCCTTTTCCGGACTGTATGATTCTCAGAAGCTTCATATGGTATATGGATTGAGCGATGGTTTTACACAGAAAATCATCGTTACTTTCAGTGACAAAAGAGCGCGGGAAATCGGCGCGGAATATGGGTTTTACGACCGCAGGACGATGGTGTATCCGGGCAAGGATCTGATCTTTTATCAGGCGGATGTTTCCGGCGGCGATCTGGTGCGGGAGCGGATGCGTGTGCTGCGCGCGCTGCTCGAAAAACGTCCGGTTACGATCGTAACGACGATGTCCGCGTTGATGATGCCGCAGACGCCGCTTTCCGGGATTGTGTCAAGAATACTGCATTTCGATAAAAAATCAACGGTAGACGAGAGAAAGCTTTCCGCTCAGCTGGTGGAAATGGGCTATGAAAAAAGCCCGCAGGTAGAGGAACCGGGACAGTTTTCCATTCGCGGCGGAATTATTGATATTTTCGATATGACGGAAGAAAATCCGTATCGGATCGAGCTGTGGGGAGACAGCGTAGAGTCGATTCGAAGCTTTGACGTGCTGTCCCAGCGTTCGGTGGAAAATCTGGATGAGATTGCGATTTATCCGGCAACGGAGCTGATGCTTTCGGAGGCGCGCAGGCAGGACGGCTTTGCGAGAATCAAAAAAGAGACGAAGCAATATGCCAAAAAATTGCGGGAGCAGGGCAATCCGGAGGCAGCGCACCGGATTGAGACGCAGATCAAAGAAATCGAAGAGTCTGCGCAGGAGTTTGGCAGTGTAGTCAATCTGGAAAGCTTCGTGCATTATTTTTATCCGCAGACGGAGTCCTTTCTGGAATTTTTTCATCCGGAAACGACGGCAGTTTTTCTGGATGAGCCACAGCATTTGTCGGAGACGGCGAACGCACTTGAAACAGAATTTCGGGAGAGCATGACCGGACGTCTGGAAAAAGGCTATATCCTGCCGGGACAGGCGCAGCTTTTGTATCCCGAAAAGGAAATTGCAGGGAAGCTGTCGCAGTATCGGGCAGCGTCACTCGCCGCACTGGATGCAAAGAGCAGCCTGTTTAAGCCGGATCGCAGGTTTGAGATCACGGTGCGCAGCATGCCGTCCTATAACAACAGTTTTGAAGCTCTGTTAAAGGACTTAAAACGTTACAAGAAAAATGGCAGCAGAGTGCTTTTGTTATGTGCATCCCGGACCCGGGCGAAGCGTCTGGCAGCCGATCTGCGGGAGCAGGAGCTGAGCGCCTTTTACAGCGAAGACCCTGACCGGGAGGTTTTGCCCGGCGAGACAGAGCTTTTTTACGGACATGTGGAAAAGGGTTTTGAATACCCAATGCTGAAATTCGCGGTCATTTCGGAGGGAGATATTTTTGGTGCGCCCAAAAAGAAAAAGCGGAAAATTCAGCGTTATGAGGGCACGAAAATCCGTGATTTCGGGGAGCTGAAGGTCGGGGATTATGTCGTACATGAGACGCACGGTCTCGGCATTTATCAGGGCATCGAAAAGGTCGAGATGGAGGGAACGGTCCGGGATTACATGAAAATTTCGTACCGGGACGGAGGAAACCTCTATGTGCTGGCAACCGGTCTGGACGCGATTCAGAAGTACGCATCCGCCGATGCAGCGAAAAAACCGAAGTTAAACAAGCTCGGAACGCAGGAGTGGCACAAGACCAAGACCCGTGTCCGGGCGGCAGTGGATGAGGTCGCAAAGGATCTGGTGGAGCTGTATGCGGCGCGCCAGAACGGGAAGGGATACGCTTTTTCGGAGGATACGGTCTGGCAGCGGGAGTTTGAAGAAATGTTCCCGTTTGAGGAAACGGATGACCAGCTGATGGCAATTGCGGCGACGAAGCGGGACATGGAGAGCAACAAAATCATGGATCGCCTGATCTGCGGGGACGTTGGCTATGGCAAAACCGAGGTTGCAATCCGCGCGGCATTTAAGGCGGTGCAGGACGGCAAGCAGGTTGTTTTTCTGGTGCCGACGACGATTCTGGCGCAGCAGCACTACAATACCTTTGTGCAGCGGATGAAGGATTATCCGATCCGGATTGAGCAGATGTCGCGGTTTCGGACGCCTGCGCAGCAGAAAAAGGTGATCGAGGATCTCAAAAAAGGTCTGGTGGATATCGTGATCGGGACACATCGCGTGCTTTCATCGGATATGCAATATAAGGATCTTGGTCTTTTGATGATCGACGAGGAGCAGCGCTTTGGCGTGACCCATAAGGAAAAGATCAAGAAAATGAAAGAGAACGTGGATGTGCTGACCCTGACGGCAACGCCGATTCCACGGACCCTGCATATGTCTCTGGTCGGTATCCGCGACATGAGCGTGCTGGAGGAAGCGCCGGAGGAACGTCAGCCGATCCAGACCTATGTGATGGAATATAATGAAGAAATGGTGCGTGAGGCGATCACCCGTGAGCTGTCCCGGAATGGTCAGGTGTATTATGTATACAACCGCGTCAATACGATTGCAGATATGGCAGCAAAGATTGGGGAAATGGTGCCGGATGCGAATGTGGCATTTGCACACGGACAGATGTCGGAGAGAGAGCTGGAAAAAATCATGTTTAGCTTTATCAACGGCGAAATCGACATCCTGGTTGCGACGACGATCATCGAAACCGGACTGGACATTTCCAACGTCAACACGATCATCATCCACGATTCTGACCGAATGGGATTGTCCCAGCTGTATCAGCTGCGCGGACGTGTCGGGCGCTCGAACCGGACGGCTTATGCATTTTTGATGTATAAGCGGGACAAGGTGCTGCGGGAAATTGCAGAAAAGCGTTTGGCGGCGATCCGGGAGTTTACCGATCTGGGCAGCGGTTTTAAGATTGCAATGAAGGATTTGGAGATCCGCGGCGCGGGCAACCTTTTGGGAGAGCGTCAGCATGGTCATATGGAAGCGGTTGGCTATGATTTATATTGTAAAATGTTGAACGAAGCGGTAAAGAATTTAAAGGGCGAGGACACTGCACCGGACTTTCTTACGACGGTGGAGCTGGAGGTGGACGCTTATATTCCGGCTTCTTACATTGTCAATGAGCAGCAGAAGCTCGACATTTACAAGCGAATCGCCGGCGTGGAGACGGAAAGCGAGAGTGCAGAGATGAAAGAAGAGCTGCTCGACCGCTTCGGAACCGTGCCGAAGTCCGTGGACAATTTGCTGCGGATTGCGCTTTTGCGGGCGCAGGCGCACAAGCTTTATATTATGGAAATCAAGGGGCGTCCGGGGGAGCTACGCTTTGTATACAGACCGGACGCACGGGTGCACGGGGAAAATATCCCGATGCTTTTCGAACAATATGGGAACAGTTTAAAGTTTTTACCTCAGGGGAATCCGGTCTTTACTTATCAGTTCAAAAGGAGTAATGTAGTGGAGAAAAACTCTGAAGACCTGCTTTCGCAGGCGGAACAGATGATAAAAGATATGCAGCGCTGCCTGCTTTAAGGGGCAGCACCGGATCAAAGGAGGAAATTAAGACTTGAAAATCGTAACACAGGTAGGAATTATCTTTTCGATCTGCTGGATTTCTCAGATTATCGAAAAGCTTCTTCCGTTTTCTTTCCCAGCGAGCGTGATCGGCATGATTTTGCTGTTCATTCTGTTGTGCGTACATATTCTGAAGGTAGACCATATCCGCGAAAAATCGGATTTTCTGCTGGAAAATATGGCATTCTTTTTTATCCCGGCGGGAGTCAGCATCATCAACTATTTTGACGTCCTGAAAAACTGGGTGGTGCAGCTGATCGTGATCTGCGTGGTGAGTACGGTGGTGACATTTGCAGTGACGGCATACAGCATGAAGCTCGCGCTGTATTTGATGCAGAAAAAGAAAAGCGGGAGGGCAAAAGAATGATGCATGAACTGTTTTTGTCTCCGTTTTTCGGAATCGGATTAAGTATCGCCGCATTCTGGGTTGGAACCTGGATCCGCAAAAAGACCGGATTGGTGCTGTGCAATCCCCTTGTGCTTGCAATTGTGATCGTATCCGGCGTTTTACTGATCTTTAAAATTCCGTATGAGGAATATAATGAAGGCGGAGCGCTTATCAACATGTTCCTCGCACCTGCAACGGCATGTCTTGCAGTTTCGATCTACACGCGGGCAGAGCTGTTAAAGAAAAACTGGCTTCCCATCGTAGTCGGTGCGTCCTGCGGATCTCTTGCATCGATGGGGAGCGTGCTGCTGATGTGTAAGCTGTTTGGCATGGACGAGGCGATGACAGTCTCGCTCATTCCGAAGTCCGTTACGACACCCATCGCAGTCAGCGTTGCAGAGGGACACGGAGGAATGGTGCCCATTACCGTTGTTGCGGTTATTTTTACCGGCATTCTGGGAAGCATTTTTGCACCGACACTGATCAGACTTTTCCGGGTAAACGATCCGATGATCGCCGGAATTTCCATCGGCGCATGCTCCCACGCGGTGGGAACATCCAAGGCGATTGAGTTGGGAGAAACAGAGGGCGCCATGAGCGGACTGGCGATCGGTGTCTGCGGTATCCTTACCGTACTGTTTTCGATGATTTTGCTGCATTAAAGCTGGCCGCGCCGTGCAGTCAAAAACTGAGGCACGGGCATAAAAATTATAGCGCGGATGTAAGAACGGCGCAGCGTCAAACTACTGCAGCGCGGGGCACGAAATGGGGGAGAGCATGGAGAAAGTGGGAAAAAGGACAGATCGGATCAAAATGGATGTGATACTGGCGGCAGGCTGTATGCTGCGCCTGTTTTATGTGCTTTTTTCCACGATCTATGACAGACAGTATGATATCGGGATGATCGATCTGGATGCCGGGCATACGGTGACAGGCGGACATCTGGCATATATCCAGTATTTATATGAAAACTGGAAGCTGCCGGATTTTGACCCGACGACCGTTTATCAGTTCAACCATCCGCCGCTGCACCATTATCTGTGCGCACTGTGGATGAAGCTTTGCTCTCTTTTTATTTCCAATACGGATGTGCTGGAGGAGTCAATCCAGATCGTCCCGTTTGTCTGTTCGCTGCTTATTCTCTGGTTCCTTTTGCGAATTGCAGAGCAGTTTGACCTGACGGAAAAGGCAAAACGCTTTGTGCTGCTGCTGTTTTGCTTCCATCCGGCGCTGGTGCTGCTTTCCGGAAGCGTGAACAACGATTGCATGAGCCTGATGTTTACGGTGATGTGCGTGTACTATACGATTTTGTGGAGCCGCTTTCCGACGGCGCATAACATCTTAAAGCTGGCGGTTTCTATCGCGCTTGGTATGTTGACAAAACAGAGTGTCGCGCAGATGGCCTTTCCGATCGCGGCGGTGATGCTCTGGATGCTGGTAAGAAGTCTGGACAATGGACGAGATTGTAGGGCACGCAGCGTAGAGAACACCCGAAATGCTGCGATTCCCGTCGTTCCGGTAAAGAAGCTGCTCGGTCAGTACGTTCTGTTTGGTGTAGTTTCGATTCCCCTTGGCATGAGCTTTTATATCCGAAATAGGATTCAGTTCCATATGCCCCTCGTGTGGATTTATACGCTGCCGGAGGATTCCTGGCAGTACACCGGAAATGTCCCGGTTTTGAACCGTTTCCTGTTCCCGGTGCCGTCGGAAGTGTTGGACAACTTACGTCAGTTTAAGCTGGGCTGCGGCTATAATGTGTGGATGCAGATCATCCGTACCTCAGTGCTGGGCGAATGGGATATGGCGGACGTCGGACGCAGTGTAAAGGTGCTGGCAGTGCTTTTGATGCTGGTCGGTGCGCTGCTGGCGCTGGCAGCATGGATGGCGTTTATTCGCGTATTTGTCGTTCGGGCAAAGCGCTTCGGCATCGATTCTGCGAGCCGGATTTTATTTGTGGTCGGCTATTTTGTGCATCTGCTCCTGTATCTGAAGTTTGCATATGATTATCCGCAGGAATGCAGCATGCATTTTCGATATATGGAAATCGAGCTGCTGTTTCCGGCGATTGCGCTGGCGTTTATCTGGCAGGAGGGCACGAAAGAGCAGCTTGAGATGCGGCGCAGGGAGGGCGATGCGACCGGGCATCCGGCGGTGAAAAGAGCAATATCGCAGGTGCTTTTTGTACTGCTGCTGGCATTTTGCATGTTGAGCACGGCGATGACGGCAGTGTGGTGTCTGCTTTAAGGAAGATAGAGTACGGAGAAATCTGAATGGAAAATCGGACAGACCAAAGAGTATTCTGGCATGGAAAACTGAAAAAAGAATCCCGTAAAACATGGCAGGCGACGGCGCTTACTGCACTTTGCAGTGTGGCGCTGTTTTGCCTGCTTTTTTCTTATAAAAAAATGTATCCCTTCGGGGATGGATCCGTGGCGATCACGGATTTATATTCCCAGTATCTGCCGCTTTTGTATCATTTTTACGATGTTGTGACAGGACAGAAAAATCTGTTTCTGGACTTTAGCGTTTCCGGCGGGGCGAATCTGTATGCGGATACGATCAATGAGGTGCTCAATCCGTTTAACTATGTTTTGCTATTGTTTGGACGGAACAGAATTTATCAGGCGGTCAATGTGCTGGTGCTGCTTTACAGCACTGCATCGGCGGTTACAGCGCATATTTTTCTGGAAAAAACAGCATCGGGCAGACGCTTTTGGAATGTAGCGCTCGCCGTTTGCTACGCGTGCTGCGGGTACATGGCATATAACTATCAGATCATCAAGTGGATGATTTTTCCGGTGATTTTTCCGCTGTTTTGCCTGGCACTTTTGCGCATGCTGCGGGAGAAAAAGGGCGGCTGGTATACTGTTTTGCTCGCATGGCAGCTGATGTTGTCCATTCAGCTCGGGTTTATGACGCTTCTGTTTTCACTTTTTGCCGGGGCGATCTGGCTCTATACCTGTGAGAGAAAAGAAAACCGCACCAAAAAAATGGGGTGTATGGGAATTGATACGCTGATCGGAATTTGTATTTCGGCGGCGGTTCTGCTCCCGTCTGCGATTCTGCTTTTGCAGTCCGCGCGTTCCGGGGAAAATCTGTCCTATTTCGGTGTGATGAAACGGCATGGTTTGGATGATTTGTTTGAGAGGCTGTTCCAGATTGCAAATCCGGTGCTGATGGGGCTTCTGTTTGCTTCGGGATGTTTCTGGAAACCCAAAAGGCGTAGCGTTGCGGAACAGGAAACGCACAGCGCTGCAGAACCGTTCTGGCTGTATCTGACGGGATTTTTGTGGCTGACGGTATTGCTGGAACCGGCTAACCTCCTGTGGCATATGGGGTCCTATGTGTGCTTCCCGGTGCGCTATGGGTACATGGCGGTGCTGAGCATGGCGGCACTTGTGGCGGTGAGAAAGGAGCGCGATGCGGATGATTTTCATACAGAAAATGTCTGCAAACATCCGGCAGGGCTCCGCCTGCGCTGTGTGCTCCTGCTGGTTGCTTCGGCTGTATCCGCATTGGGCGCTGTATGCCTGACACTCATTTGGGAAGAGCGTCTGGTGCAGGCGTTTTCCTCGCTGGCGATCAGCAAGGTGTGTCCGAAAGAAACCGCCGTGACAGCGGTTGTATTGCTGCTTATTGGAGTGTCGGCATGGTGCGGACAAAAGGCGCTGCATGCAAAGACCTCCGGGGAAAAAACAGGAGGGGCAGGGTTCTCGGGAATGGCGGTGCTTGGAGCACTTGTTGGCGGCTTTTGTGTGTATACAATGATTTTACTGCCACCAGATTATGCGGTTCGACAGGAAAATGAAGCGGCGTACCGACAGATGAAAGAAATTGCAAAGCAGGTGGAGAATGAAAACGCTGCATCCGCAGAGCCTTCGTGGCTGCTTGCGCGTGAGGCAGATCGGGACGATCTTCCGATCAACGCTGCATTGGTGGACCGGAAAGGCTCGATCAGCGGATACTTTCCGACCGAAAGCAAACAGACAAAGGCGGTTTTGGAAAGTCTCGGTTATCTTGCACCCTGGGTTTCGGTGCGTGCCGTCGGCGGAACGGAAATTTCCGATACAATGCTGCGCAATGTGTTTGTATTTTCAAAGGAAGCTTTGGGGCAGTCGGGCAGCGGCAGCGTACTTTCCAATCAGCGTGCCTGGGCAGAGCTTCTGTCTGCAGAGGATGTTGAAACGAAACATCGACAGACTTCTGAAGAAGAGCAGAGCGTGGATGTGACGGCCGGTTCGAAAGAGTATACGAATATTATGGAAGTTTTCCCGGCTCAGGAGCTTGTTTTGGAGGATGGAACGCTTTGTATTTCTGTGGCGGACAAGCAGCTTTTGTATCTGGATGCAGGAAGAAGCGCGGATGAAATTTTTGTTTCAGTCAACGGTGAGCCGGTTGAAATTCCGGAGAAAAACCAGATGGCGAGTGCACATCGGCTGATTTGGTTGGGAACTTTTGAAGCGCAGGAGGTGATGATTTCTGTTACCGACCGGATGGGGACGCTGGTCGCAGCACAGGAGATGGAGCTTGGTGCGCTGCATGAGAATGCATGGCAGGCGGCGTTGCAGTCAGGAACCGCCAGAATCCTGCAGCTGTCAGAATGTTCCATTTCAGAGCGCAATGCACAAATTCATGTGAGTGTGTCTGCGGCAGAGGGAGAAACGTTGTTTGTTCCGTTCGTTGCGATAGATGGATGGAAGTGTATACAAAACGGAAAAGCTGTGGATATCGAGCCGATACTTGGCGGATTTTTGGGGATAACATTGACAGAGGGCGAAAATGAAGTTGCATTTTCGTTTGAGGAACCGGGACTGAAAGCTGGGGTTGGCATCAGCATATTGGGGTTTGCATTCCTGTTGATTCTGTTTTTTGCGAGGCGAAAAGCTGAGGCGGGATGGAAAATTGCAGCAGAGCAGAAGGGGAAGGCTGAAAAATGCTTCGGTATGCTGTATCGGCTGCTGTTGGGAGTTTTTTTTGCAGGAATCTATGTGGTTCCCACGATTGGAATGGTCGTTTCTCTGACTGGAAAAATTGTGATGAAATTTTTCGGATAGTAGATAAAAATCGGACTGGAAAGGTTCTAAGACGGCATGAGAGAGAAAAAAACGGGAAAAGACAGCGGAAGGTTGCTGCACGCAGTCCGTGTGTCAAAATTCCTTCAGGTTACAGTGCTTGCTGCAGGAGTGCTCGGAATGTCAGCTGCTTCTCAAAGCATGACAGAAATTTCTGAGAAAGAGCAGCCGTTATGGCAGGTATGGAGTGCGAAAGAATGTGACGCCGGATTGACGGTAGAAACCGTTGGGGAAAATCTGATTTTACAGAAAAAAGCGAAGCTGACAGCGGACAGCGAGGAAGGCAAGGACTTTCGGGCGATGTATGCGGGGGACGGAAATCATACGGACGAAACCCTGCGCTGGTCGTCGGAAAACGATTGGGAAAACAACGATCACTGGCTGATGGCGGATTTTGGAGAACCGGTCAGCATCGGTGCAGTTCGGATATACTGGGAACGGACGAATGCGAAAGGCTATGCGCTGGAATATTCCCAGGATAAAGAGAACTGGCAGCAGGCGTCTGTTTTTGAAGAGGCGCCGGAGCAAAAAGAGCAGCAGATTGTGTTGAATGAGCCTGTAGAGGCGCGGTATTTTCGTCTGCATGTGACGGACGTTTTGAAAGAGGAAAGCGATTTAAGCCTGTATTATCAGAACGTCTCGGTACAGGAGCTGGAAGTGTACGGACAGTTGGAGGATTGTTTTGTGGTTGAAACACCTGTGATTGAAGCTGGGAGCCGCAGAACGCTGGAGCTCCCAACGGTGCCGGAGCCATACAGCATTTCCTTTGGCGGTGCGGATTATGATGTGCTGGTAAATATGGACGGAAAAATCACGGACACGATCGCGGATACGCAGGTTGAGCTTGGATTTATTCTGGAAAAAGACGGAGAAATGCAGGAACTGCCGGGAATACAGACAAAGATTCCGGCATCGGAGCTGGTGGAAGTGGACAGAGAACGGGAGGAAGTACCGGAAGCCCTCTCGGCAGTGACCCTTCCAGAGGGCTTTACCGCGATGGAGTGGATGCCGGCGAGCGCAACAGGTGTAATTGAGTCCGCCGGGCAGGAGATCCCATCCGATGAGATTTCAGAAGCCGCGCCCGTCGTCGCTCCCGCCACGTCGTCCTCCTCCGACTGGACAACCCGTTTCATCCGGGTCGTGTACCGGGACGAGGAGCTGGAGCGGACGGCGCAGCTTTTTGCAACGGAGCTTTCCGGACAGTTGCTGCAGGACGTATCGGTTGAGAAGCTGGCGGATACAGAAAAACCAACGGAAGGAGATATCGTCCTGAACTTCCGGAAGGCTGTCGGGGACGGGGAAGAATGGACACAGACGCTTGGAGACGAGGGGTATGAACTGAATTTGGAAGCAGAGAGTCCGGGCGTGATTTCGATTTCGGCGCGGACGAAGCGCGGGGTGCGCTGGGGGTGTGTGGCGCTTGGACAGCTTTGGGAGAAATCAGAAGGACAGCTTCCGGCCGGCGTGCTGCGGGACTATCCGGCGTGGTCGGTCCGGGGCTTTGGAATCGACGTAGGGCGCAGACCGGTTTCCCTCGAACTTCTGTACCGCATTGCAGAGGAGCTTTCAAAGCATCAGATGAACACGCTGCAGATTCATTTGAACGACAATCAGATCATTTCTCAGAGCGATTACGATGGGACAAAAGAGGGTGCGCGACAGTTGTACGCGGGGTTTCGGCTGGAATCGGATGTGAGAAATAAAGCGGGACAGTCGATTACGTCGCAGGATCTGTATTATTCCAAAGAAGAATTTGCACAGTTTATCGAGGACGCTGCGGTGATGGGCGTTGAGGTCGTGCCGGAAATCGACACGCCCGCCCACAGTCTGGCACTTACAAAAGTATTTCCGAAGCTTGGGCTTTCCGGCAACCCGGAGAGTGTCGATCAGCTGGATTTATCCAACCCGGCAGCGCAGAAGCTGGCAGAGACGATCTGGTCGGAATACCTGACGGAGTCGGATGTTTTTTCCGGAACGGGGACGGTGCATATCGGCATGGACGAGTATTTTGGGAATCAGAAGGCCTTTGTGGATTATATGAAAGCGCTTTCGGACTATGTGGCGGAGGCAGCGCCGGAAAAGACGATCCGCATGTGGGGCAGCCTGTCGAAGACCGGACAGGATTATTCGGGGCTTTCCAGAAAAATTCAGCTGCAGGTATGGGATACGGACTGGACAGATCCGCAGGAAATGTATGATGCCGGATTTTCCGTCATCAATTCGCTGAGCAGCAGTCTGTACCTGATTCCGGGCGGCGGCTATGACCGTCTGGATCTGGATTTTCTGGAAAAAAAGTGGCAGCCGAACGTTTTCGAAACGCAGGAGCAAACCTGGGAGATTCCGCGGTGGTCGAGCCGGACGCTGGGAGCCTGCTACATGCTGTGGAACGATTATGCATCGCAGGATGGAAATGAAATTACGGAGGACGGGCTGTTTGAGCGGTTCGCAGAGCCGCTGGACATCCTGGCACGGAAGTTGTGGAAATAAAGAAAAGGAGAGAAAGAAAATGAAAATCATATCAGCTGTTGTATACAAACCGCAGCTTCAGACTGCTCTGGAAAAAAAGACTGCGGACGTATTTTGCAAAAATTTAAAAAAACGAAGCGGTGTTTCTTTACTGCAGTCTAAAACGTCTGGAAAAATCAGCATAGAGTTTTATAAAGAGGACAGCTGCAGCGAGGAGATCAAAGCGCTGTTTGACGGCATCACTGTGCCGGGCAAAGAGGGCTTCCGGATCCGGGTCATCGACAACACGGACGGCAGCGGGCGCATCGTTGTGCTCGGAAAAGACGAGCGCGGTGAGTTTTACGGGATGGCGCGGCTTTTGAGAAAAGCAATTGTAAAAAAAGGCAGCATTGAAATTCCGGACGAGCTGGACAGCCTGAGCATGACGCCGCAGTATCCGCTGCGGGGACATCAGCTGGGCTACCGGGACAAAAACAATACCTACGGTGCATGGTCAAAAAAGGAATTTGAGGCGTATATCGAGGATCTGGCGCTGTTCGGAGCAAACGCCATCGAGCTGCTTCCGCCGAAGACGGACGACCGTTTGTATTCCGCACTTTTCCCGGAAGATCCGATGGAGCTGATGTGCGAGGTTTCCAAAATCATTCATTCCTATGGCATGGACGTCTGGTTGTGGTATCCGAATGTCGGACGCGATTATCATGATTTTGGGTGCATCGACCGGGAGATGGAAGAACGGCGGAAGGTCTTTTCTGCAATTCCTTATCTGGATGCAATGCTGGTTCCGCTGGGGGATCCCGGTTCCCTCTGGCCGACGGATGCGATGCGTCTGACAGAGCATTTTGTGGAAATTCTGCACGAATATCATCCGGAAGCGGGCGTATGGGTTGCACCGCAGCATTTTCAGCCGGAGCCTGGCTGGTACGATACTTTTTATGAAGAAATCGCAAAGGAGCCGGACTGGATTTGCGGCGTGTGCTTTGCGCCCTGGGAGCAGGACAGCATCGAAGAGCTGTATGAGAAGCTTCCCGAAAAATATCGTGAAAACATTCGGAACTATCCGGATATTTCCCACAATTCGAACTGTCAGTTCCCGGTGGAAAACTGGGATATGGCGTTTGCACTGACGAGCGGACGGGAGGGCTACAATGCGCGTCCGGAAAAAATGAAAGCGATTCACAATATGTTAGAGCCGTATACCATCGGTTCGATCACCTATTCCGAGGGTATCCATGACGACGTCAACAAGATCCTCTGGGCGGATCAGGATTTTGACAGCTCGGTGGCGGCAGAGGAAACGATGGCGGATTATGCAAACCTGTTTATCGATTCGGAAACCTCTGAGCAGGTTGCGGAATTTTTGATGGACGTGGAGCATAACTGGGATGGCCCGGTTCTGGAAAACGACGGAATCGATGCACTGTATGAATCCTTTACAGCATTCGATAAAACCGTATCGAAACAGGTGAAAAACAATTACCGCTATCAGATGTTAAAGCTGCGGATTCTGACGGATTACTGGACGAAACAGAAATATGCAAAGGATCAGGAGCTGGAGCAGCAGGCGCGTGCGGTGCTCGACCTGGCGGATATTACCGGAAGCGAAGCAGTTATCCGGGAGGCGCGAACGATCCTGAATCTTTCCAGGGACGTTCCGGCAGCGGAGGATGTGCTGTTTGAAATGCTGAAGCTGGCAGACAGCCTGCGGAATTTGTGCGGTATTCAGCTGACCGAAAATCATCACGGCGGGCAGTGCTGGATTCGCGGCGCGTACCTGCAGACGAGAAGCATGCCGTTAAACGATTATCAGTATTTGATGCAGAGCTTTAAGCGGATTGAAAAGATGCAGAACGAAAAGAACAGATGCGCAGCGCTGCATCAGCTGAACCTGCGTCAGGATCCCGGCGACGGAAACCAGTTTTGCGCGCCCGGCACTTACGAAGGCTTTTCACATGTTTCCGTATGGCACAGCTGGGAGGAAGATCCCGGATATTTAAAAACTCCATTCATCGATCACAGCGTGTATACAATGGTCGGCCTGCTGCATGAGATCGACGGCTGGTACCACGAGTTCCCGATGCCGCTGACCTGGGCGCTGAATGTGACGGTGCTGTATGGAACGCCGCTGGAAATGACATTTACCGGACTTGATCCGGAAGCTTCTTATGGGATGAAGGTATTTTATCCGAATTCGTTTTTCCGGGCATTTGTGGGACAGACCGCGCTGAAGGATGAAACACTGGTCAATATCCGTGCCGGAAAAGTCCTGCTGGCAGACCGGATTGCGCAGAATCCGAACGGAAAATCTGTCCGCCGGGAGATCGAGGCTGGAAGAGAGCCGTTCTGGGAATACGACCTGCCGAAGGAATCCTATCAGGATGGCACGCTGAAAGTCCGTTGGGAGGTTTACGATACCTTAAAGGCGCTGGCAGTCAGCGAAGTATGGATTATGAAAAAAGAATAAACAATAGAATGCACGCTCTGCGAGCATTCTATTGTCATGAACTGCAAAAAGAACCGGTCTTTTATGACTGGTTTTTTTATCGTATAGGGTTCAGGAAAGGGCAGCTTTTTGTCTTGCTTCACGGCGGCGTTTGTATTCTGCCTTGTCGAGGGGTACAATCATGCCGCAGCTTTCGCACAGGATGCCGCGTTGTTTTTCAAGACTGACGATGGGGATAAAGAAAAGTGTTACCTGATCGAGCTGGCGGCAAAGGGTTTGGGGAGCATCATGTCCGCAGTTTTTACAGATCGCATGTCCCCATGCGCCTTCCCGCTTGAATAAGGTTCTGGTTCCGTAAGTGATCACCATTGCATACCTCCGTTTACAGACTGTTTCAGCATATCCAGTGCAGTGTTAAAGCTCTTAGATGCATTCGGGCAGGCTGCAACAAGGATCCGCTGTCCATTCTTGAGCTCCAGAGCAATGTAATTGGATGTTGTAGGCTTGCCGTTCACCATGTTGCATTTAAAAACATTATAAAACTGATCGAGGGGGTATACAGAAAAACCATACTGCAAATTGGAAAAGTCAAGGAGATAATGGGGAGAGACAGCGAGACCTAATCCGTCATAAAAAGCAGCGTCAGTTGACTGGAAATCCTGACAGAGTGGTTCGAACTCCCCGCTTTGCATAAGCTCCTGGATACGGGTCTGAATGTGGTTGCCGTTTTTCCTGAAGGAGATCAGGACGATCACACCGAGGATGAAAAAGATTGCGGCAAATGTAAAGAGTACAAGGCTGCTGCCCATCAAAGGTACAGTGGTATCGAGATAATGATCCCCGAGGTATTGCTCATAGTCAGAAAGGGAGAGCTCAAAGCCGTTGTTATTAAAGTAGTCTACAAGGTATCCGGCAAGCTTTTTGGGGATCTTTTTGCTTTGACCGACAGCGGTCTGAGGAACCAGTGTTTTCAGATCGGCATCGGAAATGGTTTCATTGTAAACAGGAAAGGGACAGGAGCTTTCGGCGCCGACGATAGACCAGTAACCTTTGTCGTTTTCGGCAACATAATATTTCTTTACAGTCCTTCCATCAGAGGTTTGCTCTGCAAAGGGTCCCATAACATAGACGATATTGAGGGAAGCATAGCCGCCGGAGGTCGGGTCAAAGGGCCGATCTTTGCGGGGAATACAAAAAAAGCCGAACAGCAGAAAGAAGGCGGCAGCGATCAGTAAAACCGTCGGGACAGTCCGGTTCGTTTTTCTCATTTTAAGCAAATTCTTTTCAAAATCTTCCATTAACGATAACTCTCCTCCCAGAGCTGAAATTGAGTGGGATTTCAGATTGATCTGTGTCATAGGAACAGCATAACAAGTTAATCGCGGAAGATAAAGCAAGAAATTTAAGCTGTGATATCAGTTTTTTTAGATAAACAGCTCAATCAGGAAAACCAGTGCGCAGCAGATCACGGATACCGGAAATAATCCGGCGCCGAGCCATGCGGCGATGATTCCGGCGATCAGGGCAACTGCACCGGAAATCGGCGACTGCGTTGCGTGCAGGATGGCTGGAAAGGTCATCACAGCGAGCGTAACATAAGGCACATAATAAAGAAACGACTGGATAAATGTGTTGCGGATCGGTTTGCGGATCAGCGTCAGCGGAAGGACGCGGATTGTATAGGAAACCAGCGCCATGACGGCGATATAAAGCACATTACGACTCATGTTCGGATTCCTCCTGTGTATTTTTGAGCGGGAAAAAAATTGCTGCGGCAGCGGAAATCAGCACGGTAAGCAAAATCGTGCGGGTTCCGTCGGACAATGCAGAGATTCCGGGCACATAACTGCCGAAAAAGCTCAACGCAAAGCTGATGACGATCAGGACAGCAACGATTTTATTTTTCCGTGCCGGGGGGATGATGATTGCGAGGAACATGCCGTAAAGGGCGACGCTGAGCGCACTGACAGCGCGCAGCGGAAGCGCGTTTCCTGCCATGATGCCGAAGGCTGTGCCGAACGCCCATGCAGGAGCGGCAAGTAAAATCGCACCATAGGTATAGAACGGATTCAGGCAGCCGGGGCGGGAAATCGTGATGCCGAACAGCTCGTCCGTTACATCATAAGCGATAATCAGTCTGTGGAAAAACGGTGTGCCGGGTGCAAAGCGCTGCGCGAGCGCACAGCTCATCAGCAGATACCGCGCATTTGCGATCAAAGTAATAAGCGCTACCTGGAAAAGCGTCGCATTGGCGGCGATTAAGGTGAAGGCAGCATATTCGCCGGCGGAAGCATTGTTTAACAGACTGGCAAAAAAACCCTGCAGCGGCGTCAGACCGGCGTTTCTTGCGGCGATGCCGAGGGAAAAGGAAACGGCAAAATAGCCCAGTGCGATGGGAACGCCGTCGCGCATGCCGTTTAAGAAAATCCTGCGGTCGAACGCCCAGGCGGGGCGGCCGGACAGCCGGGAGGTTTCGGAACTGGAAGTCATGATAATAGAAGTCCTTTCTTTGGTGCGTGTGAACTGCACACCAATGGCGTGCAGAATTTATTATAGCGCACCCTATCTTTGAAAAAAAGAGGAAAAAACTGAATTCACATTGAAAATAGAAGGTTTTTTTCTACAGGAAATGATTGACGGAAAGGAAGAAAGAGACTACTATAGAACAGAAAAAAATTTATAGGAGGTTTATAATGGAGGAGAAAAGTGTGGCAATTAAAGACGCCAGAACACTTGGTGTACCGAAGATGCTGCTGTTAGGTCTGCAGCATATGTTCGCAATGTTTGGTGCGACGATTTTGGTACCGATTCTGGTCAACAACTATTTTGAAGGAGAAGGGCTTTCCATTCAGGTAACCCTGATCTGCGCGGGTCTGGGAACTCTGTTTTTCCACCTGTGTTCCAAGATGAAGGTACCGGCTTTCCTTGGTTCGTCCTTCGCATTCCTGGGCGGTTTTGCTACGGTAGCAAATCTGGACACCGGAATTTTCGCGGACATGACTATGGGGGAAAAGTTGCCTTATGCCTGCGGCGGTATTGTTGTAGCTGGTTTATTGTATCTGGTGCTTGCCCTGGTCATCAAGATTGCAGGTGTACATCGCGTTATGCATTATCTGCCGCCTGTTGTAACCGGTCCGATCATCATCTGTATCGGTCTGTCCCTTGCACCGTCTGCAATCTCCAACGCATCGACCAACTGGCTGATTGCCCTGATTGCACTTGGAACCATTATCGTATTTAACATCTGGGGAAAAGGAATGTTCAAGATTATCCCGATTCTGATGGGCGTTGTGGTTTCCTATGTTGTTGCAGCTGTTTTAAATGCAATTGGCCTGACAAATCCGGACGGAAGCGCTATCCTGGATTTCTCCAACATTGCATCTGCATCCTGGGTTGGCCTGCCGCCTTTCCAGCTGTGCAAATTTAACCTGACTGCAATTTTAGTTATGGCTCCGATCGCGCTTGCTACCATGATGGAGCACATCGGCGATATGTCCGCGATTTCCGCAACAGTCGGCGAAAACTTCATCGCTGATCCCGGTCTGCACCGCACTCTGGTAGGCGACGGTCTTGCAACCGCTCTGTCCGCTCTGGTTGGCGGTCCTGCAAACACCACCTACGGTGAGAACACCGGCGTTCTGGAATTAAGCCATGTACATGATCCCCGAGTGATCCGTATTGCAGCTGTATTCGCAGTAATCTTAAGCTTTATTCCGAAGATGGCTGATGTAATCGGCTCCATGCCGTCCGCAATCATCGGCGGCGTAAGCTTCATGCTGTATGGTATGATTTCCGCAATCGGCGTCCGTAACGTAGTAGAGAACCATGTAGACCTGACAAAGTCCCGTAACCTGGTTATCGCAGCAGTGATCCTGGTCTGCGGCCTGGGCTTCTCCAGTGGTCTGACCTTTACGGTATTCGGCACATCCATCACGCTGACCGGTCTTGCAATCGCAGCTCTGGCAGGTATCATCCTGAATGCAATTCTGCCTGGCAACGACTACGAGTTCGGCAAGGACTTAAAGGGCGATATCAACAGAGGTGTTACCCTGAAACCGAATCCGGAAGAAATTAAGTAAAAATCGAAGGCGCGCCCCCGTTATAAGAGGTGCAAAGGAACAGCCCCGACAGTTTTCAAACAATAGAATGCACGCTCTGCGAGCATTCTATTGTCATGAATAAAAACTGTCGGGGCTGTTTTTTGTTTCATAGGAAAATGCGTCCTATGAAATAAAAACGTTCCGCGAGAATGTGCCAAGGCACATTCTTTTTTACATCAGCTTACGGAATAATGCGGTCAGATCTTCGATGCTTGCATCCTTCGGGTTGCCGGGTGCGCATGCATCTGCATGGGCAGATTCTGCCAGGAACGGAAGATCCTCTTCCTTGATGGCTTCGAGCTTGGACGGAATGCCGACATCCTCGGAAAGCTTGCGGACAGCATCGACCGCAGCTTTACGGTAAGCAGCCTGATCCATCTGATCAACGCCTTCTACGCCCATTGCGCGTGCGATTTCACGGTATTTTTCACCGGTGCAGTCTGCGTTGTATTCCATAACGATCGGTAGCATCATTGCGCATGCAACGCCGTGAGGGGTGTCATAAACAGCGCCCAGGGTGTGTGCCATGGAATGAGCGATGCCGAGACCGACATTGGAGAAGCCCATGCCTGCGATATATTGACCAAGAGCCATGCCTTCACGGCCTTCTTTGGTGCTAGCGACGGCGTTACGCAGGGATTTGGAAATAATTTCGATTGCCTTTAAGTGGAACATATCGGTCATTTCCCATGCAGCCTTGGTGGTGTAGCCTTCGATTGCGTGGGTCAGAGCATCCATACCGGTAGAAGCGGTCAGGCCCTTTGGCATGGAGGACATCATATCGGGATCAACGACTGCGATGATCGGCATGTCGTGGGGGTCAACGCATACGAATTTGCGCTTGCGCTCTACGTCGGTGATAACGTAGTTGATGGTAACCTCTGCAGCGGTGCCGGCAGTGGTAGGAACGGCGATAATCGGAACGCAGGGCTTTTTGGTGGGAGCAACGCCTTCGAGGCTGCGGACGTCTTCAAATTCCGGGTTGGCGATGATGATGCCGATGGCCTTGGAGGTATCCATAGAGGAACCGCCGCCGATTGCGATGATGTAGTCAGCGCCGGAAGCCTTGAACGCTGCAACGCCGTTCTTTACGTTTTCGATGGTCGGGTTTGCTTTGATATCGGAGTAGATTTCATAAGCAAGACCTTCGCGGTCTAAAATATCCGTTACCTTTGCGGTTACGCCGAACTTGATCAGATCCGGATCGGAACATACAAATGCTTTCCGGAAAGCATGAGCCTTTGCTTCGTTTGCGATTTCTTCGATTGCGCCAGCTCCGTGATAGGAGGTCTGGTTGAGCATAATTCTGTTTGCCATTGGAAAAACCCCTTTCTTTCGATCGAATTTTGATAATTTCATTGTAATACAAAAAAGGAAAGAAAAAAAGGAAATTTTTATAAAATCGACATTATTCTAATGGGAAAAAGGAAGAAATGCTATTAAAATTTACCAGAATTTGCTTTCTTTTCAAAAGTTTTTTAGCTTTGTTGACAATCTACGATTCTGCAGATGGAAATTCCTTTTTGCAGTTTTTAGAAGCTGCGTCGTCCGGCGCTTGGGGGGTGCAGCAAAAGCGTCTGGAATATTCCAGGTTTGCCTGAATCAGGTTGTATTCCAGTAAAAGACGGAGCGTGCAGGAGAGACATTCGGGAGATTTGGCGTGTGCTTCGCACACGTCCTTGAAAGAGTGGGACAGATTCAGAATATCCAGAGAAGAGACTGCCATGCAGATCACCTGAAACGCTCCGTTTCTATATAGTATGGCGCGCGTGCCGCCGGGGTGCGCAAACCGCTGCGGTGGATACCTCTTCTTTCCGGATAAAAACAGCAATGACCAGACTTTCCTGCTTGCATCCTGCCCTACAGATGATAAACTGGGAGTAAGAATCGAAAGGGACAGGAGGCACACAGCATGAACCTAAATCCGCTTGCGGCAGAGGAACAGTTTTTAAACCCATTGGATCGCGTCAACGGATTCGATATCCGTCCGGGGCTATATGAAATCAACGGAGCGACTTCCTTCGGAAGCTGCGTCAACTTTACAATTCATTCTCAGAATGCGGTTTCCTGTGAGCTGCTGCTGTTTCACAGAGGGGAAAAAGAGCCTTACGGGACGATTCCTTTTCCGGAAAATTACAGGATCGGGCGGGTATATTCGATGATCGTGTTCGGTCTGGATATTTACGATTTTGAGTACGCCTATCGGATGGACGGGCCGAACGTCCCGGAAAAAGGGCTGATTTATGATAAAACAAAAGTGCTTTTGGATCCGTATGCGCGGGCGGTGACGCAGCAGAGCATCTGGGGAAAAGAGCCCGACCGGGAGAAGGGTTATCATGGGCGGGTGGTGTTCAACGATTTCGACTGGGGTGACGCCAGAGAGCCGAAAAAGCCGATGCAGGAGCTGATTATTTATGAGATGCATGTGCGCGGTTTTACAAAGCATGCCTCCTCGGGCGTGCAGTTTCCGGGAACGTTTGAGGGTATCCGGGAAAAAATCCCCTACCTGAAGGCGCTTGGCATCACTGCGGTTGAGCTGATGCCGGTGTTTGAATTCGACGAGACGATGGGAAAACGTGAAATCGGCGGCAGAACGCTTCTGGATTACTGGGGCTACAACACGGTTGGATTTTTTGCACCGAACACAGGATACACGGCGCGTCAGGAGTATAACCGGGAAGGGACGGAGTTTAAAAATCTCATCCGGGAGCTTCACCAGAACGGAATCGAAGTCATTTTAGACGTGGTGTTCAATCATACCGCGGAGGGAAACGAGCAGGGACCGTTTTTTGAATTTAAGGGAATCGACAACCGGATTTATTATATGCTGACGCCGGAGGGAAACTATTATAATTTCAGCGGATGCGGAAATACGTTAAATTGCAATCATCCAGTCGTACAGCAGATGATTCTGGAATGCCTGCGGCATTGGGTAATTCATTATCGGGTGGACGGTTTTCGCTTTGACCTTGCGAGCATTTTGGGACGAAACGAGGACGGGACGCCGCTGTTACAGCCGCCTCTGCTTCGGAATCTGGCGGAAGATCCGGTGCTGAAGGACGTCAACCTGATTGCGGAGGCATGGGATGCGGGCGGTTTGTATCAGGTCGGAAATTTCCCGGCGTGGAACCGGTGGGCGGAGTGGAACGGCAAATACCGGGACGAGCTGCGCAGCTTTTTAAAAGGAGAGTACTGGTTCGCTGCACAGGCAGCAAAGCGGATTACCGGCTCTCCGGATCTGTACGGCGGGCAGTATCGGGGCTACAATTCGTCAATCAATTTTCTGACCTGTCACGACGGCTTTACGCTGTACGACCTGTATTCTTATAATGAAAAACATAACGAGGAAAACGGCTGGAATAATACTGATGGTGCAGATGATAACCGGAGCTGGAACTGTGGGTACGAGGGAAAATCCGACAACCCCGGAATAGAAGCGCTTCGGAAAAGAATGATTAAAAATGCCTGTGCGGTGTTACTGTGCAGCCGCGGAACGCCGATGTTTCTGGCGGGAGACGAATTTTGCAATACGCAGTTTGGCAACAACAACGCCTACTGCCAGGACAACGAAATTTCCTGGCTGGACTGGTCGCTGTTGGAAAAAAATAGAGAAATTTACGAATTTTTCCGGTATATGATTGCATTCCGCAAAAAACACTCTGCAATCCGCGGAGAATGCAGTCCGTCCGGGCTTGGGTTCCCGACGGTCAGCGTCCATACGAATCAGCCCTGGGACAATAATGTGACCCAGGAAAGTAAATTCCTGGGCGTGATGTTTGCGGGGGCGGTTCCGGCCGGAAGCAGCCAGAAAACAGGACGAAATCAGGAAAACGCGTGGAGTCAGGAAGCAGAGAGACGCCGGGAATCCGTGTGGAGTTTGGAAACGGAGCGAACCCGGGAATTGGAAACGGAAGATCTCGTGTACCTGGCGGTCAATGTTTTCTGGGAGGATCAGCAGTTTTTTCTGCCGAAGCTTCCAAACGGCTTTGTATGGAGGCTTGCGGTCAATACGGACCAGCCGGAAATGCCCGAAAAGGAGTCACAGATGACTGTCATTGACAGTGAATTTATCCTGAAACCGCGCAGCGTCGCCGTTTTTGTGGGAGGCCCATCCTTTTAACAAAATGCCGCGAAATGGAAAGAAAAGCTGATGATGTCTCTACATTATAAGCCAAACATTTCGCGGCAGATTTTTTTCCCGGTCTCTGTGCGGAAAATATTGTCATAGGTCGCCCGGATATGGGCTGTGTCCGTGTTTCCTTCAAAGAGGTTGACCAGAAAATCCGCCTCCACCAGAATCTGATAATCGAGACCGTCGATGCCGGTATAAGTATGATGATGACCGACTAAAAAGCTGACGCGCTCTATCACATCTTTTTCAAATCCCAGCTCGGAGAGCATCTGCTCTGCCAGGGCAGGACCTTCTTTTTCCTGCAATTTTCCGTTTCCGTCTCCGTATTTTTCCAGACACAGCCGGATGCCGATATCGTGCACGATGGCGGCAGCTTCCGTAATGAACAGTGTTTTTTCATCGAGATGCTCGGAAACAGCGATCGTCTTTGCAAAGCTGTGCACCTTCAGAAAATGCTGAATGCGCTCCGGGCTGCCGTGATCGTAGGAAATCATTTTTAAAATAAGCGGTTCTAAAGTCATATGAAGCTCCCTTCTTTGTGTGATACATAAGTCAGTTAAAAACATCATAGCGCGGTTTTCCGGATATTTCAAGCGCAGGAAAACGGTTGACAGTTCTCTGCAGATAAACTAGGATGAAAGAAAGATGTAGGTACATCCATTTTGAAAAACTATCGTGCTGGAAAGTCCCTGCAACTTAAATTCAGGAGGACGATTGCGATGGATAAAACCGAACGGAAAATGACGAAAATTGCGCGGGAGTTAAATAAGCTGACGGTACAGACGATGAAGGAGGAAGGAATCGGGACGGCGGAGTTCGATTTTATCCATCTGGTGCGGCACCATCCCGGCATCACACAGGCGCAGCTGCGGGAAGAATTAAAGATCGACAAGGGAGCTGCGGCGCGCCGGGCGGCAAGCCTGGAAGCGAAGGGCTACCTGATTCGCCGGGACAATCCGGAGGACAAAAGAAGTCAGCTTTTGTATGCGACAAAAAAGGCGGAAGGGCTGAAAAACTCCAAGGTCAGCATTGAATCGACGTTTTATGAGTGGCTGATGGAGGAACTGGACGAATCAGAAACCGAGCACTTTTGCGAAATGCTGGATCGACTGTATCTGAGATCGAAAAAAGAAAGCCGGTCTGGATTTTTGCAGGTAAAGGAACGGATGGACAGAGGAGAAAAGGATGGCTGAAGGGACGACGATGTGCGACAGGAAAGAATCGGGAATCCGGACTGCCTGGAAAAAACCGGATCAGATCGGGAGCTACTTTGTGACGGAGTGGAAGCCGCTGCTTGCGGTGACGGTTTCCGGCCTGATTTATAATATCGGACTGCTCGCGGGACCGTGGTTTGAAGGACGGCTTGCACAGTGCCTGCTGGATGTATTTACAGGGAAAAAAATTTTTACCGATATGCTGCTTTTGGTGTGCGCGTATGTGGCAGTGATCGGATTCGTGCAGGGCGCGCGCTACATCAAGCGGTTTTATGTGCGCCGGTTTGCAAACGATATCAACCGGAGCATGAAGCAGGTGCTTTACGGGAATCTGGTACATAAAAGTGTAGGTGAGCTGGAAAAAGAGGGGGTCGGAAGCCTTCTGACAAAAGCGGTGTCTGACGTGGATGCGTGCGTAGAAGGAATCCGGAAGTTCACGACGGAGATTTTTGATACCGGTATTGCACTGCTTGCCTATGCTGCGATGCTGTTGTGGTACGACTGGCGGCTTGCACTGCTGTGTCTGTTGTTCCCGCCGTTTTCCTATTTGATGGCGGAAAAGATGAAAACCGTGGTAGAGCGCAGCAATGCCGCATATAAGGAGAGCGCCGGACGCTTGAATACAGCGACGCTGGACCGCGCGGGCAACGCGGTGACTTATCGGATTTACGGCTGTGAAAAACAGCGCAGCGGCATGTATGAAAAACAGCTGGACGATTACGAAAAAACGGCAGTCCGTGCAGGGATGCAGGTCGTAGCGATGCCTCCGCTGTATCAGGTGATTTCCATGGGAAGCACCGTGCTGATTTTGTATTTCGGTTCGAAAAATGTGTTAAACAGCGGATGGACGGTTTGGAACATCGCAGCGTTTACGACATTTTTATCCTGCTATGGAAAGCTTGCGGTCAAGTCCTCGAAGGCGGCGAAGCTGTTTAACTCCGTACAGAAAGCGAACGTTTCGTGGAAAAGAATCCGTCCGCTGCTGACAGAGCCTCCGGAAGAAACAGAAGAAAAGACAGCCGGGGCGGTCAGCCTGAAGCTGGATCAGGCGGGCGGCGCATATCCGGGTGGAAAGCAGATTTTTGACGGATTGACGATAAGTGCAAAGCCTGGACAGATCATCGGGATCACGGGTCCTGTTGCGTGCGGCAAATCGACGCTTGGTAAAATTTTTCTGGGAGAAGTGCCTTATACCGGACATGTTTTGTTAAACGGGAAAGAATTATCTGAATATTCAGATAAAGAACGCAGGAGCATGGTCGGATGGCAGGGACACGATCCGGAGCTTTTGGCGGACAGTGTCCGAAACAATGTCGCCCTCGGAGAGGAGCAGATCGACGTCGGCAGGGAGCTTTCGCGCGTCTGCCTGGACCGGGAAGTGTCCGAAATGGAAAACGGCATCGATACACTGGTCGGCAGCCGCGGCGTGCGGCTTTCCGGCGGGCAGCAGGCGAGAACGGCGCTTGCACGGACGCTGTCCCATGCAAAGCCGCTGATCGTTCTGGATGACCCGTTTGCGGCGCTGGATCGGAATACGGAGGAGGAGATTTTCCGGGAATTAAAAGCGATGTCAAAGGATCGGATTATCCTGCTGATTTCGCACCGCCTGTATTTGTTTGATCAGACGGATCAGGTCATCTGGATGGAAAACGGACAGACGCAGACAGGAACGCACGAAAAAATGCTGCAGATAGTTCCGGAATATGCAAATTTGTGCAAGGTATGGAAGGAGGGAGCAGACCATGCGTGAGCGTTTGAAAAAAACGATGCCGTCAAAGGCGCATCATGAAATTCTCACTGCGGTGGGATCAATCTGCACACAGAATCTTCTGCTTCCGATTGCATTGGTCATCACCGTAGTCGGCGCAGTCGTCACTGCACTTGTGCCGCCGCTGATTCTGGAAAAAATCGTGGACGAGCTGACTGCGGGAAACCCGATGCCGATTGTACAGGCGTTTTCCTATTTCGGCGTGGTAGCACTGGCGGGATTGCTGGAATCTACGCGGGAGAGCCTTTTGATCGTATTCGGACAGAAGCTGACCCACGGTCTGCGCAGTCAGATGTGCGAAAAGCTGTCGCAGCTGTCCGCAGATACGTTGAGTAAAATGGACCCGGGAACGATCGCATCCCGGTTTGTCGGAGATGTTGATACGCTGGAAACGCTGTTTACCTCCGGTATCATCAGCATGTTTGCAGACGCTTGCACGATGATCGGTATTTACGCAGTGCTCTGGCAGAAAAACCGCGGACTTGCGATTACTCTGCTGGCGATTCTGCCGCTGATCGCACTATTTACAAGACATGTTCAGAAAAAAATGCTGGCTGCGCAGGTGGACAGCAGAAAGGCTGCCGCGCGGACGTCGGGGCTTGTGCCGGAGACGATTCATTGCATCCGGATGATCCATGTTTTTGGAAAAGAAGGCTTTATGCGCAAACGCTATGACCGCACGCTGCAGGAGGGATATGCTGCGATGGAGCGTACAAATTTTTACGATGCACTGTATTCTCCGGTTATTTTGATTACGGATGCGCTGGTGACGGGCGTTGTCATGCTGCTGTCGGCTTCGTCCGACCCGGAAGTCAGAATGTTTTTCGGCATGTCAGTCGGTACGGCGGTTGCGGTAATTTCCTATATTTCGAGAATCTTTTCCCCAATCGAAAGCATCGGCATGGAAATCCAGACGATCCAGGAGGCGCTGGCAGGCGCGAAGCGTGTCGGAGAATTTCTGGAGCTGCCGACGCGGCTGGAAACCTCCGTGGAGGCGGGAGAAAAAGTGATGACGGAGCTTGGCAAAGCCAGCGCAGGCACGGCTTCGCCGGTCGCATGCATTTCTCTGGAAGACGTCAGCTTCGGCTATGAAGAGGAAAAGATGGTTCTGGAGCATTTGAGCTTCGAGATAAAAACCGGCGAGCAGGTAACGATGACCGGGCGCACCGGCGCAGGAAAGAGCACAATTTTTAAATTGCTTTTGGGGCTGTATCGTCCGCAAAAGGGCTGCGTAAAAATATATGGACAGGACGCTTATCTGCTTCCGGACAGTATCAGACGGCGTCTGTTTGGCTGCGTGGAGCAGAGCTTTAAGCGGGTTCCCGGAACCGTTCTGGAGCAGATTACGCTTTCTGATCCGACGATTTCCAGAGAGGATGCGGTCGAAGCGGCGAAGCTGGCAGGACTGCATGAAGTGATTGCCGGAATGGAGCAGGGGTATGATACGCCCTGCACGGATGCACTGTTTTCACAGGGACAGTGGCAGCTTTTGTCCATTGCCCGGGCGGTTGCAGCGAAGCCGTCGATTCTGCTGCTGGATGAAATCACGGCGAACCTCGATGTAGGCACAGAGCAGGAGGTTTTGTATGCGCTCAGGCGCGCCGGAGAAAACCGGACGGTGGTTTCCATTTCTCACCGTTTGTATGAAAAAATGGGCGGCAGGGAGCTTGTGATCGGGTAACCAGTCGCCTCTGCACGGCGGAAACATTCTTGTCTTTTGCCACAGAAATGATATACTGGGACTGAAATGATGTCGGGATCAAAAAGGTCTTTTGTCTCCTATGATACCGGATCAGGCATAAAAGCGATGACAGACAGGAGTGGTATACGATGGACATGCAGGAGAAATACAGACAGCAGTTGGATATTTCCTATTCCTATCATCTGGCGAAACGGATGGAAAAACACCGCACCAACGAAGAACTCGGCTATCGGACGGCGGGGTCGAAGGCAGAGCTTGCAACCGGGGAAATGCTGGAGCAGGAGATGCACACAATCGGTTTTCCGATTATCCATAAGGATGCGATTACAGTAGATGCGTGGGAATTTGAACGCGCGAAAATGACTTTTTTAAACGAAAAAGGCGAAGAGGAAACGATACAGCTTGGCGCGTATCAGACGAATTTTGTGACGGACGGACCGGAGTGCTACTCGGTTGTGTATGCAGGCAGAGGAACTCTGCAGGATTATGAAGGAATGGATGTGACCGGAAAGCTCGTATTAGTGGATATCAACCAGCGGGATGAGTGGTGGATCAATTATCCGGTTTATCAGGCGCATTTAAAAGGCGCGGCAGCTGTCATTGCTGCACAGACGGGCGGCTACGGAGAGGTAGACGAACGCGCACTGAACGCACAGGATATCGCGGGACCGTCGAATGCACCGGCGTTTTCGATTGCCCGGCACGATGCAGATCAATTGAAAAAAATGCTGCAGGGCCGCAGCGAGGTAAAGGTGCTGTTTGACGCTTCGACAAAGGTGATCCCGGCGCAGACGACCTATAACATCGTCGGGGAGATTCCCGGAAAAACGCACCCGGAGCGCAGAATTATGCTTTCCGCACATTACGATTCCTATTTTGACGGTTTTCAGGATGATAATACCGCAATTTCGATGATGCTTTCGATGGGAAAAACGCTGCTGGAAATTGGATATCAGCCCGAAAATACGCTGATGTTCTGCTGCATGGCGTCCGAGGAATGGGGCGTGGCGGATTCGCAGTTCGACTGGTCGACGGGCGCGTATGAACAGGTATTTACGGTGCATCCGGAGTGGCGGGGAAGCGTGATTGCCGACCTGAATTTTGAGCTCCCTGCGCTGGCACACGGGACGCGGGCGAGGATTCGGAGCACGTTCGAATACGTTTCTTTTCTGGAAGAATTTCTGGAAGAGCTGCCGAGCCTGACCGGCGCATATCCGGAGGAAACGAGGATTACCGCGCCGATTGAAACCTGGTCGGACGATTTTTCCATTGCGATTGCCGGAATTCCGTCGATGGTAAATGATTTTACGGGCGGAAGCTTTATGGAAACGAACTATCATTCACAGTTCGACAACGACGGCTTTTACGATGAGGATGTTTATCGGATGCACCATGAGCTGTTTGGACTTTTGCTGATGGCGATTGACCGTACGGTTGTTGTTCCGCTGGATTTTTCCAGAGTATTCCGAAAAGCAAGGGAGCGGCTGGACAGCGAATGGTGTGAAAAAACCGGCGCGGATGGACAGCGGCTTTTGCGGGTGTTGGAGCAGGCAACGGCGACGGCGCAACAGCTGTATGCAAAGGTAGAGAAAACGAACCGGAACGCGAGGCACGCTGACGCATCGGCGGCTGGTGTGGAAAATGCATCTGGACTGTGCACGGCGGAGAATGGCGATGCCGGGGCGGTGAACGGAGATTTTACCACATGTGTGCAGGGAACGGACACTGCTGCAGAAGTACCTGCGGCAGACACCCGGAAGCTGGAACGATCGCTTTTACAGGTTTTTCAGCAGGAGCAGGACGCCTATGTGCGGATCGACTGGTATGGAAACGTGTTGTTCCCCCATGGAATTTTGCAGGATCGTTTGCAGCTTCTGGAAGGTGCAGTGCGCAATCTGAAAGAGGGAAGGCTCTCGGCGGCACTGCGCAAGCTGTATGAGATCGACAGCAACCGGTACGCATTTTTGTTTGAAGAAGAGGTTTATCGACATTTTACATCGTATGCATTGGATCAGAGCGCAGATCGGCTGAAATGGGGAACCGGAAGAATTATCGGGTTTGAAAACTTTTTCCCGGTTGTGACCGGACTTCTGGAAAAAGAAAAGATGGGTTGCAGTGATTTTACGGAAGAAATTGCACAGCTGGAGGCTGCATATGAGCGCCAGAGCGATTTGTACCGGAAAGAAATCGATACGCTGTGCGTGCAGACGGAAAGGATGGAGCGGCTTTTGAGAGAAGCCGGAGTGGAATTTTATGGACAGTGAAAAACTGTATCGGGTACAGGAAGAGGATTTGCCAAAGCTTGAGGAGCTGTTGTGCCGTTCGTTTGCGGCGGATCCGCTGTATGTGGAGCTGATTCCGGATGAAGAGGTGCGGAAACGGCTGATGCCGGAGCTGTTTCAATGCGACCTGACGGAATTTTATGAGACGTGTGAAATTTTTGCAGACAGCAAGGATTTAAACGGCATATTGGTCGTTTCGGATGAAACGGAGCCGTATCATCTGCTGCACCGTTATTTTACGGAGGTGCAGGCGACGCTGCGCACGGAGGGCTATCTGATCCGGGAGGATCACAGCCTGAAGACATTTTTTAATTTCGTGCTCGGCAGGGATTACCTGAATTCCAGCTGGACGGATCAGCTACATCAGGATCGGAGACTACATATCATTTATCTGGCGGTTGATCCGGAAATGCAGCATCACGGAATCGCGGCGACGCTGGTGGAAGAGGCGGTTGCATATGCGGAACGCAACGATCTGATGATTTCGCTGGAAACGCACAACCCGCGTAACGTTGCGTTTTATCAGCAGTTCGGGTTTAAGGTGTACGGAGTCGTGGAAAAGCATTTTTCCCTGAAACAATATTGTCTGGTGCGGGAAATCCAGGCGTAATATTCTAACAGTTCATCGCGCCATTTCATGAGCAAAAGCGCATCTTCGATGCTTTCCGCTGCTTCGCAGCTCCTTTTGCTCATGAAATGGCGCTCCCTTCGTAGTTTCCTGGGAGCAGATTTTCCCGCAAGCGCGAAATCTGCTCCCAGGAAGCTACGAGTGAACTGTAGTACCATATTTGGATCGGCTTGAAAGTCATACCGTTTACGGTATTCCCTTTCAAGCCGATTGTGCTATATAATGAGCACGAAAGAAAAACAAGCGACGCTGAAAGCGGCATTTGTTTTTCTCGTGCCATTAGAGAACGAGCAGCCTGCGGAAGCAGGCGGTAGAGCGCGCCAGCGCGGGCTCGTGATCGAAGGAGAGAAGCGCGAGCACGAAAGAAAAACAAGCGACGCTGAAAGCGGCATTTGTTTTTCTCGTGCCATTAGAGAACGAGCAGCCTGCGGAAGCAGGCGGTAGAGCGCGCCAGCGCGGGCTCGTGATCGAAGGAGAGAAGCGCGAGCACGAAAGAAAAACAAGCGACGCTGAAAGCGGCATTTGTTTTTCTCGTGCCATTAGAGAACGAGCAGCCTGCGG
>ENA-UEPL01000189-UEPL01000189.1-human-gut-metagenome-genome-assembly--contig:-NODE-189-length-59944-cov-35.817963_pt1 | contig 59944 bp, 40 predicted proteins | sample MGYA00242896_ERZ507908 | MGnify/ENA primary metagenome ERZ507908 (study PRJEB26167, sample SAMN06115518) | human gut metagenome | host: Homo sapiens | place: China:Chongqing | collected 2015-08-20...
GAAGTCGAGGTGCTCGCCGTCACGACTTCGGAAGGCGCGCTGCTTCCCGACAGCGCCGCCGTACGTGTGCGTGCGCTGCTCGACTCCTTCCACCACGAAGGCGTTCCGGTCGGCGCGGGACGTGCGGCGAATGCCCCCGCACCGATGTGGCGCGCCCACTCCGAGGCCGTGGACTGGGGCGATGCCGCAGCCGCTGCAACCGCCGGAGCCGGCTTCCCTGCGGCGTCGGCATTGATCGCCGAAACCCTCGGAGAAGAGGAGGAGAAGGTCGTTTTCATCGCCCTCGGGGCTTTGACGAATCTATGCGACGTTCTGCGGGAAAATCCCGCTTCCGGCGCGCGGATCGACCGGGTCGTCTGGTACAACAGCCGGACCGGGCCGCTCTCCGGAGCCAATTTCGAAACGGACAGCGCCGCCGCCCGTTATGTGCTGGCGAGCGGCGTGCCCGTAACGGTCGTATCGGCGAATCCGGCCTGCCCGGTCGTCGTTACGCCCGCCCTGATCGACTCGGTGGCGGCCGTGCCGAACGTCTACGCCCGGAAAATCGCCGCGACGCACCGCACTCCCCCGCTGGCGAAACTGGTCGGCGAACGTCATCTGGAAGCCTGGGACGATCTGGTCGCGCTCTGGCTGTTCGCCCCGGAGCTGTTCTCTTCCCGGAAGCTGAGCGGAACGGTTCAGGCGTGCGAACTGTCGGACAAAGTCCCGGCGGAGGAGGTGCAGACCCGGCTGACGGCGATCCTCCGGGGAAAACCCGACAGCGAGAGCCGGGTGTTCTACGGCTTTCCGGTACGGCATGCGCTGTATGCGGCGGATGTCGTTCCGATCATCGACTCGGCGATCGCCCGCCACGGAGTGAGCGAATGGCGTGCGGGCGTGCTAACCAACGAACTGCACGGTCATCTGGGAATATACGCCACGATCGGCGTCAAGATGGGAATCCGCGCCCGTGAATATTTCAATATCGGAGTGGACGATATTCTGGTGACGACTTATGCGGGGCATAATCCGCCGATAAGCTGCATGAACGACGGTTTGCAGGTAGGTACGGGGGCCTCCGTGGGACACGGGCTGATTACCGTCGCGGAAAACGTCACGCCGCGGCCCGAAGCCCGTTTCACCTTCAAGAACAAGACGGTACGGCTGGTGCTGAAACCCGAGTACGCCGACCGTATCCGCCGGGACGTGAAACGGGGAATCGAACTTTACGGCAATCTGACAGAGCCCTACTGGCAATACGTGCGGGCCCTGGCGCTGCAATACTGGCTCGACTTCGACCGGCACGAGATATTCGACATGTACGTCGGGGAGAACACGCCCTGAAAACGGGCCGAACCCCGGATACGAAACATTCCCGGAGTCCAGCCCGCTATGCAGCGGTCTCGCGGCATCGCAAACTCGACCAGCAAGATGTCGCAAAGAAGCCCGGGACGATGCGGCGGAAATCCGGAAACAATCGTACGGCGTTATTCGGACGCCCGGAAACGTCCGGGCAGGAACCGCTCCTGCAAATATCGGAAGATGATGAACAACGCCGGCACGATAAAGAGCAGTGCCAGCGTGCCGGTCAGCATGCCGCCGACCGTACCCACGCCGACCGAAATGTTGCCGTTGGCGCCGACACCCTGCGCGAACATCAGCGGCAACATGCCGAAAATCATCGTGAGCGAGGTCATCAAGATAGGACGCAGCCGGGCTTTGGCCGCCGACATGGCCGCCGCCGCGATTCCCATGCCCTGCTGTCGGCGGTCGGAGGCGTACTCCGTAAGCAGAATGGCCGTTTTGGCGAGCAGGCCGATCAGCATGATCAGCCCCGTCTGCATATAGATATTGTTTTCAAGCCCCCACAACTGCGCGAAGACGAAGCTGCCGGCCAAACCGAACGGCACGGCGAGGATGACGGCGAACGGGATGAAGAGGCTTTCGTAAAGTGCGCAGAGAATCAGATAAATGAAGAGGATGCAGACGATGAAGACCATCGTGGTGGCATTGCTCGTCGAAGCCTCCTCACGCGACATGCCGCCGAACTCGTAGCCGTATCCTTCGGGCAAGGCGCTCTTCGACACCTCCCCGATCGCCCGAATGGCCTGTCCCGAACTGTACCCTTCGGCCGGTGCGCCGTAGACGGCGACAGCCGAAAAGAGGTTGAATCGCGAAAGGCTCTCCGAGCCGTAGACCTTCGTGAGCGTCAGGTATTGCGACAGGGGCGACATCCCGCCCGCGGCATTGCGCACGAACAGATCGTTCAGCGCCTCGGTGTCGAGCCGGTATTCGGGCGAAGCCTGCACCATGACGCGGTAGAGTTTGGTGAAGCGGTTCAGATTCGACGAATAGCTGCCGCCCACATACCCCGCAAGGGTGCTGAGGACATCGGCGGGCGACACGCCGTTGCGCTTGCACAAGGCCGCATCCACCTCGACCCGGTACTGCGGGAATTTGGTATCGAACGTCGTGTAGGCGCGCGATATTTCCGGCCGTGCGTTCAGAGCGTCGATAAATGCTCGGGTATATCGCAGCAGGTCTTCCACGCTGCCGCCCTTGCGGTCCTGCACGTAAAGTTCGAAACCGTCGCTTTGGCCGTATCCGGAGATCATCGGAGTGGTGGAGACACGTATCTGCGCCGTCTTGATGCCGTCGGTGCGGCGGTAGATCTCCGCCATGACCGAGGCTATGTCATCGCCCTTCTTCGTGCGCTCGCTCCAATTTTTCAGCCGGACGGAAAACGATCCGGCCGACGACGACTGGTTGTGCCGGGTGTCCTTGCCCGTAACGCGCGAATAGATCTGGATTTGCGGAATGTCGCGGATGGCCGCTTCGATTTCGTCCATGATGCGGTCGGTCTCTTCCAGACTGCTGCCGGGCGAAGTCTGCACGCCCACGTTGATCGTGCCCATGTCCTCCTGCGGCACGAGGCCCGTTTTGGTAACGCTCATCAGCCAGACCAGCACACCGCACGCCGCGACGATGCTCCCGACGGCGATTGCCTTGCGGCGGAACAAAAAGGACACGCCCCGCAGGTATTTCTGCTGTACGCGGCGGAACGAGCGGTCGAAAGCCGCATGGAATCGGTCGGAGAAACCCGGCATCTCCCCGCTCGCGGCATCGGCGCGGGGCCGCAGGATGAGCGCGCAGAGCGCCGGGCTGAGCGTCATGGCGTTGAGTAGCGAGATGGCGACGGCGACGGCCATCGTCAGTCCGAATTGCGTGTAGAACGTTCCGGTCGTGCCGCCCATGAAGCTGACGGGGATGAACACGGCCATGAAAACGATCGTCGTGGTCATCAGTGCCGAGGTCAGCCCGCCCATCGCATCCTCCGTGGCCCGATAGGCGGAGACGTATCCTTCGTCGAACTTCGCCTGCACGGCCTCTACGACCACGATGCTGTCGTCCACCACGGTGCCGATGACCAGCACCAAGGCGAAAAGCGTCAGCAGGTTCAGGCTGAACCCGACGACGTAAAGGAATGCGAACGTTCCGATCAGCGACACGACGATGGCCAGCGACGGAATAAGCGTGGCCCGCAGGTCGTGGAGGAAGAGATAGACCACCAGGACCACCAGAACGATGGCGATAAGGAGCGTCTCGACCACATTGGCAATCGAGGCGTCGAGAAAATCCTTCGTGCTGGTGATGTCGGTCAGCACCATGCCTTTGGGGAGCGACGAGGCGATGTCGGCCGACACTTCGTCGATCTCTTCGATGATCTCGTTGGCGTTCGAGCCGGAGGTCTGGGCCATCATGCAGTTGGCGCCGGGGTGTCCGCTCGTCTGACTGAGCATCGTATAGTTCTCGGCACCGAGTTCGATGCGGGCCACGTCTTTCAGCCTCAGCACGCTGCCGTCGGGCAGCGAGCGTATGACCATGTTCTCGTAGTCGGCCTCCTCCTCGTAACGGCCGCGGTATTTCAGCACATACTGAAACGTATTGGCCGATTCGGCCCCCAGCGTCCCCGTCGGGGATTCCACATTCTGCTCGGCCAGCACCGCGGCGATGTCCGAGGGCATCAGTCCGTATTGCGCCATCTTCGACGGATCGAGCCAGATGCGCAGTGAATAGCTGGCGCCCCAGATATTCACCTCGCCCACGCCCGCGATACGCGACATCCGAGGCTCGATGTTGATCTTCATGTAGTTGGTCAGGAAGTTGGCATCGTAACGGTCGTCGGGCGAATAGAGCGATATGGCCTTCAGCGAATTGTTCTGACGCTTGCGCACCGTCACGCCCGCCTTCGTGACTTCGGCCGGAAGCAGTCCCTGCGCCGAAGCCACGCGGTTCTGTACGTTGACTACCGACATGTCGGGGTCGGTGCCCTGCCGGAAGTAGACGTTGATGGTGGCCACACCGGTGTTGGTGGCCGTCGAGGTCATATAGATCATGTTCTCCACGCCGTTGAGCTGCTCCTCGAGGGGCGTGACGACGCTCTTCATCACCGTCTCGGCGTTGGCTCCGGTATAGGTGGCGCTGACGCGCACGGTGGGAGGGGCGATGTCGGGAAACTGTTCGATGGGCAGACGGCTCAGGCCGATCAGCCCGACGATGACGATGGCCACGGAGATGACGCCCGAAAGGATCGGACGGTTTATGAATGTGCGAACGTCCATGATTGCATTTTTTGTCGTATGACAAAAATAGTCATAAGCGTCACCTCCCGGCCCGCGATCCCGCGATCCGGGGGTAAAGCGGCCCGATCCGGGGGTGAACGGCCGGACGCTTTTGCCGGCTTTCCTGAAAAAAGGAAGTATCTTTACATCATAGGATGCGTCATTCAAAATTACGGAACCATGAAAAAGAGAACTATTTTCACGCTGCTCCTGACAGGAGCCGCAGGTTTGGCGCAAGCCGCCGCCCCGACCGGACACGTACAATCCGCCACGGCCGTCAGCCGCGTACTGGGCGACGGCCGCAAGGTGGAGACCGTCGTGCTGGAGTACGACGCCCCCGTCCGCGACAAGAGCCTGACGGCCGAAAGCTATGCGGTCGAGGGCCGGGAGGTGACGCGCATTTACGCCAACACAGTCCCCGAACGGGCCGAAAAGGGGACGGACGGACGCTATGTCGTTATCGAACTGAAGACGGAAGTCGATCTGAACGCGCAGCCCGAGCAGCCCACCGAAGCCGACATAGAAAAGAAGCGGGAGCGCGACCGGATGCAGGGAGGCCCCGGACTGCAGGCCGGCTGGAGCACGGGCGGCGACGACGAATACCCGGGCGACGCCACGGCGTATCAGGTTGCGGACATCAGGACGGCGAAGGGCAAGACCTATGCGGCGAGCGACGCCCCCATCAAGACCACCGAAGAGATCTGCCTGGTGGCCGACGACTTCCGGCAGGAGGAGTTCGTGAGCCCCTATACGGGTCAGACGCTGCCCTACAACATCTACCTGCCCGAAGACTACGACCCGGCGGAAAAATATCCGCTGGTGCTCTTCATCCACGACGCCGGGGCGGCGAGCGGCCCCGTCACGCAGACGCTCTACCAGGGCAACGGCGCGACCTCGTGGGCCGAGCCCGAAGCGCAGGCCCGACATAAGTGCATCGTCGTGGCTCCCGAATATCCGGTCATTACCGTTGACGACAACTGGAATTACAGCCACCACCTCGACACCACGATCGAATTGCTGAAAGACCTGCAAACGCGCTATTCCGTCGATCCCGACCGGATCTACGCCACCGGACAGTCGATGGGCTGCATGTCGTCAATCGTGATGATGCTCAAGGAGCCCGACCTCTTCGCCGGAGCGCTGCTCGTGGCCGGCAAATGGAATCCCGAACTGATGGGCCCGCTCGCCGACCAAAACATCTGGATCATTTCATGCGAGGGCGACGCATCGTCGAACACCCTGCAAAGCCGGGCCGTCGAGAAGTGGCGCGGGCAGGGCCATAGCGTCTCAGAGGCCACGTGGGACCTGACAGCCTCGCCCGAAGAGCTCTCCGCCGAAGCCGACAAGATGCGCGCCGGGGGCGACCACCTGCTTTTCACCCACCTCACGGGCGGCAGCCACCGCGCCACGTGGTTCGTGGCCTACGGCATCGAAGGAGTGCAGGAGTGGCTTTTCGAGCAGCACAAATAGCTTTCTCCGGACGATGAAAAACGCCTCTCTGTATATCGACCTCGCTTTTTGCCTCGGGTTCCTGCCGCTGATGATCTTCGCCTTTCCGGTGGAGCGGTGGTGGGGAACCTATCCCGTGTTTTTCTGCTCGTTCGTCGGCTGGCTCTATGCCACCTATTTCTCCTACAAATACTTCATCGTTCCGCGGCTGTTCCACAAAGGCAGACCGCGCATGTACGCCCTGACGGCGATTGCCGTCTCCCTGCTGGTCACGTTCCTCTTCTCGTCCTACGAAATATCGTCGCCGTTCTACCATGTCCGGCAGCAGCTGGCGGCGATTCCCGTTCCGAGCTGGGGCGCGCGGCAGAATCAGCAGGCCATCTGGCTGCATTATATCATCGTCGTGATCTTCTGCTTCGCCGTCGGCATGCTGACGGAAGCCTACCGCCAGCGGCTGGCCCGCGAGGAGGTGGAGTACGAACGCAACAAAGCCGAACTGGCGCTCTACAAGGCGCAGATCAACCCGCATTTTCTGTTCAACACGCTCAACGCACTCTACGGATTGCTCATCACCCGTTCCGACAAGACCGAAGCGACGCTGGAACGCTTCATCAACCTGACGAAATACATGTACAACAACGCCAATCGCGATTTCATACCGCTCGGCGAGGAGGTGGAGTACATCGACCAGTATATCGCCTTGCAAACCTTGCGGCTGAACGGATTCGCCGAGGTCCGCTTCGACCGCACGGTCGAGCACGACGCGATGTCAGTGCCGCCCATGCTGCTGATTACGTTCGTGGAAAATGCGTTCAAGTACGGCATTTCGTCCAACGAACCTTGCTTCGTCCGTATCCGGCTCCGCCAGCAGGGTTCCACGCTCCGCTTCGAAGTGGAAAATTCCGTTTTCGGGCGGGAGTCGCAAAACTCGAAACGCATGGGCATCGCCAACTGCCGCAAACGCCTCGCGCTGCTCTATCCCGACCGGCACCGGCTGGAAACCGGCACGGATGCCGACGGTCTGTTTCGCGTCCGGCTCGAAATCCAATCCCCCGCCCTATGATCCGCTGTATCGCCATCGACGACGAACCCATCGCCCTGAGCATCGTCCGCCAGTACTGCGAACGCCGGGGCGGCATCGAGCTGGAAACTTACAGCTCGCCGCGGGCCGGCATGGCCCGCGTGAAAGAGTGGCGGCCCGACGTGGTTTTCCTCGACATCGAAATGAACGGCATGTCGGGCATCGAACTCGCCCGCGAACTGCCGCCCGCCTGCTGCCTCGTCTTCACCACCGCATACGCCCATTACGCACTCGACGGCTTCGAGGTCGATGCCGTCGATTTCCTGCACAAGCCCTATTTCTACGAACGCTTCGAGCGGGCCATGCAGAAAGCAGAAGAGTGGCTGCGGATGCACGACCTGCTGCGGATCGCGGAGTCGGCCTCCCGCAGCCTGGTTCTGAAAGCGGATTACAAGAACGTATCGGTCGCTGTCGATACGATTCTCTATATCGAATCGCTGGACAACTACGTCCGGGTACACACCATCGACGGTGCGACCGTTACGTCGAAAATCTCCCTGCGCGCCGTCGAGGAGCAGCTCCCGGACGGGGAGTTCATCCGCATCCACCGCTCGTTCGTCGTGCCCGAGAAGCGTATTGCGAAGTTCTCGAGCACCGAAGTCGTGCTGTCGAAATGCGGCAAACGGCTGCCGGTGGGCAAAACCTATTCGGAAGCGGCAATGGCCGTCTTGAGCCGGGAAAAGTGATTTTTCAGGCCCTGATGCTTGGCGGGTCGAATATTTTTCGTTACTTTTGTGCCGCAAAGCAATATGTAGTGTCCGAACACGTAAGTCTAATTGGCTTTTATGTGTTCGGACACTCTTTTTTTGTCGGAACCTTTTGATAAACCAAAATAAACAACGAACATGAAATCTTGGATTGTAAAGATTTTAGGAGCCATGTCGTTGACATGCCTCCTTGCGATGTCGTCGTGCAGCAACGACGAGCAGCCGATCGTGGAGAACGGGACTCTGCCCGAGAATGTTCCCGCATCCGTTTATGAAGATTTCCGGGCCAGCTTCCCGGATGCTGCGGATGTCAGCTGGTCCGTGGCCGACGGCTATGCCGTGGCTACTTTTACACTCTCCGAGACCCGGAGCGCCGCCGGCAAAACGTCCGTATGGTACGAACTGAAAGATGCGCAGAAGAAGATGCAGTGTCGGACGATTGCGTTCGAGACTCTGCCCGAAGCGGTCAGGGCCGCTTTCGCCGGAAGCGAATACGGTGCGGATGCGGAGGATGCGACGGCCGGCATGCTGACGCGTTACGCGGCCGGGACGGTGGAAACCGTTTACTTCCTGCGGGTGACGACGACGACCGACGGCGCCGAGACGGCGGAAACGACACTGTATTATACAGCCGACGGCGTTCTGGTGAAGCTGACTTCCGAGGTCGTTTACGACAGCAACTACGACGACATGGGTCCGAACCACCGCGACTGGCTGCCTCGGACTTCGCCCGACTATGTGGCTGAATTCGTGAGCCGCAACTATCCGCAGGCGGAATACCTCTATATCTACGAGGGCAGGGAGCTGACCAAAGTGAAAATACTCGACGGACGGAAAGCCCGCATGCTGCTGTTCGACGCCGAAGGGAACTGGCTCTCTACCCAGACGCAACTTCATACCGACGAATTGCCGGAGGCGGCGCTCGCCGCTTTCCGCTTTTCGGATTATGCCGATCGGCGGATCGACGGTGCCGAGGAATACTTCACGGCCGACGACGAGCACTACTATGTGCTGACGGTCAAGGATCGTTTCGGCAAGCAGGAGATCCGCATCGACGAGGACGGTACGTTGAGTAACCGGGGAGACCTGAATGATCCCGTGCAACCCGATGACGACGGGCAGGCCGGAAGCACCGGTTATCTTTCGAAAACGGAGATCGGGGCGTTCGTCCGGCAACGCTATCCCGAAGCGACGATCGTCGCGCTGACACACGATGACAAGGGAGCGGAAGCAGAGTTGTCCTGCCCCGGAGCCAAAATTAAGGTTCGCTTCGACTTCCGTCCGCAGGGTTATCTTTGGACAGAGAGCGAATGGGATCTGGATATCCGCGATACATCGGCCGTTCCCGCATCCGTCCGGGCGACGCTCGATGCCTCTTACGCCGATTATCGGCTCAACTTCCTCAAATATGTCGAACCGGCATCGGCCGACAACTATTACGAAGCCGGACTGAAGTCCGTTCAGACGAAACAGACCGTCAAGGTGAAATTGGACGAACAGGGCAGCATTCTCGTCGAATATGGAAAACACTGATCGGATGAACAAAAAGAGACTCGTTTTCATTTTGGGCAACCTGACGGCTTTCGGGCCGTTCATCACCGATTTCTACCTCCCGTGCCTGCCCGAACTGACCGCTTATTTCGGAGGTTCGGCCTCCCTGATCCAGCTGAGCCTGACAGCCGGCATGCTGGGGCTGGCCGCCGGACAGCTTCTCGTCGGCCCCGTTACGGACAAATACGGCCGCCGGCGCCCGCTGCTGTGGTGCCTGCTGCTGTTCGTACTGGCCACGGCGGGCTGCATGCTCTCCACCCGGATTTCGGCCTTTATCCTCTTCCGGCTGTTGCAGGGACTGACGGGAGCCGCCGGACTGGTCATCTCGAAAGCGATCATCGCCGATTCGTTCACCGGGCAGGACGTGGCCCGCTACTTCGCCGTGCTCGCCGCCGTGCAGGGCGTGGCGCCCATCGTGGCACCGGTCGTCGGGGGCGTGGCATTCAGCCTGACCTCCTGGCAGGGAACGTTCGCCGTGCTGGGAATTTGGGCCCTGGGGCTGCTCGCCGTATGCCGCCGCATGCCGGAGTCGCTGGCTGAAAAAGACCGCCTGCAAATGCCCGTCTGGAAAACCTTCCGATGCTACGTACCCGTGGTAACGAACGGCAAATATCTGGTGATGAACCTGCTGCAAAGTTTCTCGGCGGCCGCGCTGATCGCCTACATCTCCGCCTCGCCTTTCATCTTCCAGCAACATTTCGGACTGACGCCCTTGCAGTACAGCATCTGCTTCGCCGGCAATGCGCTGGGACTGGTGGTCGGCAGCAGCGTCGTGATGAAGATCCGACGTTTGTCATCGGCTACGCCGTGGTGCTCCGTCGGGTTGTTCGTCACGGGACTGCTGATGTCGGTCGCCCTGTGGCTGGAGTGGCCGTTCGTTCTCTTCGAGCTGGTTCTCGTTCCGATGCTGTTTTGCGTCGGCATGATTACGCCGGTGGGCATCACATTGGCGCTGAACTCCGTGACGGAGCACCGGGGCATCGCCTCCGCCCTGCTGGGGGCCCTGCCGTTCCTGTTCGGCGGCATCGTGGCGCCGCTCACCGGACTCGGCGATATGATCCGCTCGATGACCACGCTCGTTCTGCTCTGCTCGGTCATCTGCCTGGGGCTTTATCTCTGTTCGCGCCGGTGGGACTACTCGGCGCCGGAGAACTGACCTCCCGGCACCTCTAAAATACCCGTTCCGGGGGAAGGTCATCTGTTTCGCAACCGTAGAACGGTGCATAGCGTTCGATCGCACAAGTCCGGCCGACTTGGCGGTCGGACGTTTTTTTTGCGCCGTATCCGCCCCGCCGCGGACCGGACAAAGCGGTCGGTTATAAATTCGTTCCGGAAAAAGGGCCTGAGATAAGAGATCGAATCTCCTTCTAAGAGATATGATTTCACGGGCAAAAATAGGCAAAAAATCGTTACGATCAATATGCGGACTTATAATTTTGAAGCTCCGGTTGCAGAAATGTTCGCATTAAAGGGCGATTGTTGGCCCAAAATCGGCCTCTGGAATCATTAACAGCCGTCCGTTCAGCGCTTACAATCCGTAATCATATCTCTTAGAAGGAGATATTAAAGGTTTATTAACTCAAACTTCAGGTTTATGAGAAAATTTGTACTATTCTTCATGGCCGTTTTCGGATGTTGCGTCTGCGCTCTCGCCCAGAACGGCAAAGTTTCCGGTACGGTCACCTCAGCCGACGGCAAGCCGATCGCAGGCGCTACGGTCGTCATCGAAGGTTCCCATGTCGGCACCAGTACGAATGCGGACGGCAAATATACGCTGAATGTCCGCCCCGGCGATGTTCTGCAAGTTTCCTTTATCGGCATGCAGACTCAGCGCATTCCGGTCAACGGCAAAACGACCGTCGATGTCACCATGCAGGACGATGCGATAGGACTGGACAACGTCGTCATCACGGCTTTGGGCATCACGCGGCAGGAACGCACGCTCGGCTACGCCTCGACCACGATCAAGGCGGATGAGATCGCCAAGGGACACGCCGCCGACGCCATGACCGGTCTGATCGGCAAGGTCGCCGGCATGCAGATCTCCTCGTCGGGCGGCACGGGCACCTCGCAGAAGGTCATCGTCCGCGGCTATTCGTCGCTGGCCGGCAGCAACCAGCCGCTCTATGTCATCGACGGCGTTCCCGTATCCAACTCCACGATGGGAACGCAGGATCTGAACAACTCGATCGACTTCGGCAACCAGGCGGCCGATGTCAATCCGGAGGACATCGAGTCGATCACGGTCCTGAAGGGAGCCTCGGCGACGGCGCTCTACGGCTCGCGCGCCGGCAACGGCGTGATCATCATCACCACCAAGCGGGGACGCCAGAACGAGGATGTCACCGTCACCTACGACGGCTCGTTCATGGCCAGCACCGCGCTGCGCATCCCGCAGTTGCAGGACAAGTTCGGCCAGGGATGGTACTACGATTACGACGGCGGTTATTTCGGCAACTTCTCGCCCACGGAAAACGGCTCCTGGGGCAACATCCTCGACGGCCGCGAAAACTACTGGCGTCCGGGAGCGACGTGGAACAACGGGGCCGAGATGTCCTACAAACCTTTTTCCTATGCCAAAAATTCGCTGAAAAACTTCTACGACACGGGCTTCGAAACGAACAACACGATCACCGTGCAGGGCGGCACGGCCAACAGCGGATTCGTGGCATCCTACGGCAACACCTATTCGAACGGCATTCTTCCGGGCAACGACGACTACTTCAAGCGCAACACCTTCTCGTTCCGCGGCAACACGAAAATCAAGGGAGGTCTCGCATGGCTGAACTACGGCGTGACCTACGTCCGCAAGGATGTGCGCAACGCCATGACGGGTCAGGGGCAGAACGGTTCGACGATCTATCAGGACATTCTCCAGTATCCGGTTGACATCGACTACGGCGATCTGAAAGACTACAACAGCATCTACAACAACGCCGACAACTATTATTCGCCCTATGCCCAGAACCCCTGGTGGACGCTCGACCACAACTACTCGACCTTCCAGGACGACCGCGTATACGGCAATATCGAGGTCGGCTTCCAGCTCTACAAAGGGCTGTCGCTGATCGGACGTTTGGGCGGCGATTTCAGCAACTCGCTGGAGAAATACTACAACGACATCTGGGTCTTCTCGCCCGGGTCGTATACGGAGACCGAGGGCGGCAGCGCCGAACAGGGCTCCTACGAGGAGATCTCGCGCAAGAGCAATCAGATCGACGCCAACGTGCTGCTCAACGCCGATTACCGCTTCGGCAGGGACTGGTCGCTCCACGCCGCAGCCGGCTGGAACCTCAACCAGCGCACGGCTTCCTACCTCGACGGCTCGCTGACGGGACTGGCCGTCGAGAACTGGCCGAGTTTCGGCAATACGAGCGGAGCCACTCCGACCTCCGCCTCGCTCTACCAGCGCCGCCGTCTGATCGGTCTTTACGGACAAGCCGATCTGGGCTGGCGCGACGGCATCTACCTGACCCTCTCGGCCCGCAACGACTGGTCGTCCACGCTTCCTATCGACAACAACTCGTTCTTCTACTGGGGCGTCAATGCCTCGGTGGTCCTCACCGACCTGTTTCCTTCGATGCGCAGCGACGTTTTGAGTTTCCTCAAACTCCGCGGCGGTTACGGAAAAACCGGTAACGACGCGTCCCCCTATTATACGTCGGGTTACTATGTGCTGGGGAGCGCCACGGGCGGCTTCGGCGACCTCACCTTCCCGCTGAACGGCTACTCCGGCCTGCTGCGCTCCACCCGCATGCCGGCATCGGACCTCAAACCGGAAATCTCGACCGAATGGGAGATCGGCGCGGACGTACGTCTGTTCCAGAACCGCATCAACCTCGACGTCGCCTACTACAACAAGGAGACGAAGAACCAGATCATCTCGGCGACGCTGGCTCCCGAAGCGGGCTACACGACCCGCGTCCGCAACGTGGGCAAGATCCAGAACCGCGGTGTCGAACTGACGCTGGGGCTGGTTCCCGTGCGCACCAAGGACTGGGAGTGGAATTTCACCTACACGTTCTCCAAGAACAACAACGAGGTGAAGGAGCTGTGGGACGATGTCACCGAAACGACCATCTACGGCCTCACCTCCGGTCCGCAGCTGAAAGCGATCGTCGGCGAGTCGCTCGGCACCTGGACCTTCTACAAGACCGAGACCGTGCAGGACGAGTCGAGCCCCCATTACGGCAAGACGATCGTCAACGCCACGAGCGGCTATCCGGTCGTCTCCACCACCGAGACGGAGATCATCGGCCATGCCGATCCCAAATTCACGATGGGCTTCAACAACACCGTCCGCTGGAAAGACCTTTCGCTGGGATTCTCGTTCGACTGGCGCTACGGCGGCAAGATGTATTCCGCGACCAAGAGCGTCATCTACTTCAACGGCAATGCGGAAGAGACCATGTACAACATGCGCGATCCGTTCGTCGTGCCCAATGCCGTATATATGGGATCGGACGGAGAGTACCACGAAAACAACATCCCGGTCACCGCCTACTACAACATGAACTACTATTGGTATTCGAACACCAACAGCGAGCGTTACCGCGACGATCTGATCGACAAAACCTATCTGAAACTCCGCGAAGTGAACCTCACCTACCGCCTGCCCCGCAAATGGTTCGCCGGCGTGAAATGGCTGTCGGGCATCGACATATCGTTCGTGGGACGCAACCTGCTGATGTGGACGCCGTCGCAGGGGCTGGTCGATCCCGACATGACCAACTATGGCAATGACCTCGAATCGCAGTTCGGCGAGTATTACTCCGCACCCACGACCCGCACGTTCGGAGGCAGCATCAAAATCGTATTCTAACGGCTAAATTCAAGGAGACTCAATCATGAAAAAGAATATCTTCACATTGCTCGTCTTCGTTTCGTTGACTCTGAGCGGTTGCCGGGATTGGTTGGACATCAACGAAAACCCGAACTATGTCAGCAAGGCGGACAAGACGACGCTGTTACCGACCGTAGCGCTCATGACCGCCGACAAAGTGGGCTATGAACTGACGCTGACGGGCTATTTCTGGGCACAGTACACCGTTCAGAACAGGAACACCAGCCAGTACACCACCGTCATGAACTACGACCTGAACACGCAGTCGGCCTATTTCACCAGCCCGTGGTCGTATCTCTACGTCCGCGTACTGCCCTCCGTCAGGACGATCCTCGAACAGTGCGAGGGCGAGTCGGGCGTTTCCAATTTCGTGCTCGAAGCCAAGACGATGCTGGCCTACAATCTCTATCTGCTGACCAGTCTGTACGACAAGGTCGCCTATACGGACGGCTATCTGAACCCGGAGAACACAACCCCCGGATTCGACAGCGGCGAACAGATGCAGGGCATCATCACCGGCATCCTCGAAGAGATCCGGTCCATGAACGCCGGGCAGCTCGCAGCCGACGAACAGGCCAATACGTCCGTGAAGGCGGACATGATCTTCGGAGGCGATGTCGAACAGTGGGTGAAATTCGCCAATACGCTCTACCTGCGGGTTCTGCTGCGCGATTTCGACACCAACCGCAGCAAGATCCAGTCCCTGCTGGCGGAAAACAACCTGCTCGACACGCAGGATGCGGCCTTCGACAACTTCTCCAATGAAGCCGACAAGTCGAACCCGCTCTACGAGAGCGACCGCCGCCAGCTCAATACGGATCAGAACATCCGCTGCTGCTCGGACATACTCGGCGTACTGAGCGCGACCGATTCGCGGCTGTCCTACTACTACGAGGGCGGTGCAACGGGCGTCGCCTACGGAACGACCCCGACGCCTGCCGAAGCGAACCGGCTGCAACTCGGCGCCACCGATCCGGTCTATTTCGCCACGATCGACGAGGCTTGTTTCCTCAAGGCCGAAGCGTACGCCCGCCTGAACGATGCGGCCAATGCCAGGAGTAATTACGAAGAGGCCATCCGGGCTGCCTTCGCGCGCTGCGGCTGCACGGGAGCCGACGAGCTGATCGCCGGCGACTACGCATTCACGGGCGGAACGACCGAGCAGATGGTGGAGCAGATCATCAATCACAAATGGGCCTCGAACGTACGCTGCATGCCCATCGAATCGTGGTTCGACATGAACCGCACGGGCTATCCGACGCGCGGCACGACGATCACCGCTTCGGAAGGCGTGCTGGGCGGATTCCCCTGCCGCTTCCTCTATCCCTACAATTCGACGGACTACAACCCCAACGCTCCGCAGGTCGAACCGCTGACGGCCAAGATGTGGTGGCATAAATAGCAGCGACGAAGATTAATATCAAAAATGCAAGGATTATGAACAAAATACTGAAAATGCTGTTTGCAGGCGCTCTCGTCGCAATGGGATGCGCATCCTGCGAAACCTACGACATGGATGATCCCGACATGACGGCCGTTGCCGATCTGGACGGCCAGTGGATCTGCTTCGCCTACGAATCGTCCGCTCCGGACACCCCCGTTACCGTATTCGACATTCTGGTGACCAATACGACCGACAACGCGGCGGATGCCATGTGGATGACCATCGCCGACTGCGATTATTCGGCAAGCGGAAACCCTCGCTATCTCGACGCCCTGCAATTCAAACTGAGTTGCGACAACAGCGCGCTGACCTTCTCCTGCACTTCGGCAGAGGCCGTTCAGCCCCGGACCTGCCACAACATCTATCTCGGACAGGGCTACTACACGGCCGGATACGCCGGAGCCGTCGCCTCCCAGGGCTATACCGTAACGGTGACCGGGGGCAAGGTGACGAAAAACGGCGTGGACACCAAGACCGGTTACAAAGCCGATGCGATCGAGTTCGGTTACACGCGCACGAATCCGGACGGCTCGACGGTCAGCTATACCGTCAAAGGCATGAAAAACACCGGCTGGGAAGAGGATATGAAAGATTACAGCGATTTCATCGATGCGAACTTTTAGAACGAACTGAACATTTCTTACCATAAGCAATCAAATAAAAAGTTCAAATTTGCAGAAATGTTCATCCGGAGGGGCGCCGCGACGGTAAGCCCCTCCTCTTTTTCATGTCATGGGATATGAGCCCGTACGCAGGGTGCGGCAGCCTACGTTTCCGGCCCCGGGAATCATCGGCTCAATAAAGCCGATTTTGCGGAGCCGGGACGCTTTTTCCGCCCCGGAAATATATGAGTCGCGGTTTCACGCCATGCGGCCCTAAAAGTCCGCTCCGGCGAGCTTCGCTTCGAGCCGCCCGACAGAAGTGTCTTTGAGAAGCACCCGCTTTTCACGATCCAGCAAATAGAGCGTCGGCATGGCTTTCAGGTCGTAAACCGCCCCGCGCACCAGCCGCTCCCCGACATCGCAGCCGTCCGTCCAACCCTCCGGGACAGCCGCATCGCGCCACGCCCCGCTGTCGCCGGCGACGTTCACCGACAGCACGGCCAGCCGCCCTTCCCCGACCATCCCGCAAACGGCCGGCGATGCCGCCAGCCGCCCTTTCACCCGCCCGCATTCGTCGCAGGAAGGATCGTAAAAGCACAGCAGCGTATATTCCGCCTTCAGATGCGACATGCGCCGTTTCACTCCGTCGCGGCCCAGAAACTCGAAATCGGCCGCCTTGTCTCCCGGGCGATTCTTCGACACCGTCTCCAGCAGGCGGCGCGGCCGCAGTTTGTCGGCCTCACCGATCCGGGGATTGGCCGTCAGCGCCCGCAGCACCAGAATGTAAAGCTCCTCGTCGCACATCGGGGAGTTGGGTTCGTAAAGATACTTGTCGCCCAGCCCGATGAAACAATAGAGCGCCTCGCTCCGCACGGCCGCCCGCGAATAGAGCGTATCGACCGCCGCGGCAGCCTCGCGGGCATGGGGCAGCACGCTCAGAAAATCGACGAAAGCCTGCTCGGTGATCTCCGGACACGAAAGCAGGACCGTATCGGCGAAGTCGAAACAGTCCCAATAGTGCAGGGCCAGATAGTCCGCCCGGTCGGCCGGATCGCGCAGGGCCTCCGGCACATCGGGCAGCCGGAAAGCCCGCCGCCCGGGAGTCCCGTCCGCGCTCTCGGAATCCGCCGTGTCTGCGGCGGGTTCCGCGGTTTCAGAGCACTCCGCGGTTTCGGGGCGCTCAGCGGTGCGGATCTCCGGACATCCGGCCAGCATGCACGCTCCGCAGAGCAGCAACAGCAGCAATTTGTCGGCCCGTGTCATAGGTTCAGTCAATCAGCGGCCGCATTCACCAATGTTATATCGGGCGACTGCACCAGACGGGCCAGCGTCAGCGGATTGTTCTCGTCGATCCGGTTCCGGTAAACCGCGCCGTCCTTCGTATAGCGGAGTTCGATGCGATCGAACCACCCGGGGTCATACTCCTTGCGCAACCGCAACTCGTAGCGGCCGTCCGCCGTCACGGTCATCGACCCGATGCGGCTCCCCGTTCCCGACTGTATGAACGACACGAACGCATTGCGCGGCACGGGAATCGCCCCGGTGCCCGGATCGTAGGTGATCCGCCCCGTGACCGACTCGTTCGCCACACGGAAGGTCTTCCGAAAGAAGACGACTTTCTCCTCGTTCGACGAAAGGGTGATGTCGCCGGCGCTCACCACACAGTTCGTCTTGAACGGCAGCCGCTTGCGCTCTCCCGACTGTGAAGGCGCAGGGCTTCCGGCAGCGGCCGGCGTCGTATCGGGGATCAGCGCGTCTGCGACACCGAATTTGCGCTCCTCCTCGCGCGAGGCATCGACCGTATAAACGAAACGCCCCTCGACCTCAGGGTCCGCTTTGAGTTTATCGGGCGTCAGATTGCACTCGGCCAGCCGCGATTCGTCCACGGTCAGCATCGGCGCGTCGATATAGACCTCGAACGTCTCGCCGAAAGGATCGGCCGACCGGTCGTCCGAACCCCGGAAACTGGTCACGTCGAACTCGATGTCGATGTTCGTTTCGGCCGGATTCTCATAATTCCACGTCAATTCCGTCACCGGCTCCGCGTCGCTTCCGGAGGCATCCCCGCCCGCACCGTCTATGCGTGCCGCAAAACGGAAGGGGTTGTAGTTGGCCAGCTCGAACGAAGTCGAACGATAACCGCGGCCGGCATAGTCCCGGGCGACATCTTTCAACGACTTCTCGCCCGAAATATTGGAGGCTATGCGGACGACCTCGGCACTCTGCGGACGGTTGGTTCGCAGGTAAATCGAATAGACGCCCGTCCCCGACTGCGGCGTATCGCCGCCCGCGCGCGGGTAAAAGAGATACATGCGGCCATTCTCCGTCCACATATCCTCGTTGACGGGCGAGAACGAGCAGTCGAACGTAACGCCGTCGGGCTCCTCTCCGTCGGGAATGTGGTCGAGATACTGCGAATAGATCAGAAACTCGTCGTCGGCCGTGGCGTTGACGAATTCGCCGTAATCGCCGCCGGACGATGTTTCCGCCGAATTATCGTGCAGATGCATGGTGAACTGGACGAAAGCGCCCTTCTTCTGCGGCACCAGCCGGTAGAAGATCTTCTCGTCGTCGGCGAAATCGTCGTCGGGTCTGGCCGTATATTCGTTCAATCCGGCGACCTCGATTACATATCGGAGGCCGGTATAGGTCACCTCCTTCTCCTGCGTGGCGAAGTATCCGGCTTCGACCGAAACCTTGGTCTTCGCTCCGGAACCGCTCTGCGGCAGGATCGTGCGGAAATACACCCGCTGCACGCCCGGCTGTACGGCCGTATAGACGAACTTGTATTCGATCGGCTCCCCCTTTTCGTCGAGGATATTCTCTCCGAAGCCATCCTCGCCGCGGCGGATCACCGGCAGCGACATGCCGGCCGCCGCGCGGACATCGAGATCCTCGACGCCGATCAGCACCCGCAGCGGAAACAGCTCCGCCGGACATGTCTCCGGAACGGTGAACATCAACGTCACATGTTCGCCGTACGTGCCTCCGCTCTCTCCGGCAGAGGGCGTACCGAACACCTGCGACGCCACCCATGCGGGCCGGAACGACTGCGTTTTGATGAGGATGATCTTGATCTTGCGCTGCAAAAGCCCCTTTTTGACCAGCAGCGTCCCTTCGAGTTTTTCGCTGCCGCCCATTTCGCGCAGCACCACGGTGAGTTCGCCGTTCCCCACGCCGTCGCTCCCGACGACGAACGAATTGCCGACATTCTGTCCCGCCACGTTGTTGCCGTCGAGCCACGTCACCGACGGTTTGTCGGCCTCCGAAACCGCCGATCCGTCGTTCCTCCGGAGCGTGTAGCGAAGCGAATACTGCCGACCTTCGTTGCTCTGGTCCAGCACATAGCTCGTCCGATCGACTTTCAGGGTAAAGGTGCCGTCCGAAACCTCGTCGATATTGTCCCGGATCGAGATCCAGACGTTGTTCGTCACGGCGGCATCGAGCGCTTCGCCGAACGAACGCTGCCCGTAGGAAAGTTCGCCCTCGATATGGAGAATGTAATGGTGGTTGCGGCGGATGAGCAGCTGTTCGCCCTGCGCATCGATCAGCATCACGCGGTAATAGAGGTCGTCGGCCTCGGTTTCACCGGGGCGGTGTCCGCGCAGGATCACACTGACGGGTTTGTCGGCCGTATTCTCGCACTCGAAGACATATTGCCGCATGTCGGTCGTCACGTCGAGGATGTCGCTCATCACCGACGTATTTTTCGGCAGCGTCACGAAAGGCTCCGTCCCCGGCCATACGAATCCCTGCTCGGGGTGATAGGGCGCCACGGTGCCGAACGCACTGGTGTTGCAGACGACGAACCCGGTCACGTCCAGACTGCCGTTGCCCGCGGGGTTGTCCACCGAGATCAGCGCATGGTTGCGGACGAGTTCTATCCCGCCCTGCGCTTTCAGCTGCTCGGCGACGGAGCACGGATCGTCCTCGGCACAGGCGAAACGGGCCCAATAGATCATCATGCCCGAAGAGCCTTCGAGCGCGGCCATCACCTGCGCCTCCGACTTGTTGTAGAAATCGCGTTCCTGAAATCCCAGCATGTTCTGGTTGCCCAGGAAATGGATCAGGCGCGTATTCTGCGGCACGCGGGCCGTGAACGTGCCTTCATGCAGGTCGTCCGATGTCGGCGCCAGCGTCGCCTGCGTCGTTGCGACGAAAAGTCCGTAGCTGTCGAAACAGAAGAGCGTCATGTTCTGCACGCCCGTGCCGTCGGGATCGACCGAGCGGGTGGCGACCACGGGCATCGGCGGAATATCGGCGTCGAAACGGATTTCGATGCAGCCGTCGTCCGGAACCTCCGCGCCGGGCAGGCCGTCGTGCGTGCAGGAGGTGCATGCGGCCAGCACGAACGACGACACGGCCGCAGCGTATATGATTCCTTTCATCATGTCAGTTGACTTTTATGATTCCTATTCGATGTCATACGCATCGTGAATGCAGCGGATATTGGCGGAACCGCTTTCCGGCAGATTTTCCCAGTCGGCCCGGGCCACCCGGCCGCTCGCCGACCAATAATAATCGCCGGACATCACTTCGTCCATAGCTGCGGAGGAGTTCTGGAATCTGAGGATGATCCCCACCTCGTAGTGCGTCGGCAGGCGCCAGTCGGTCAGTCTCCTCGTGACCTCCTTCCCCGATGCGTCCCTGGTCTTATAGACCTCGACATACTGTTTGCAATGCTCTTCGGCGGTCGCTCTCGCACTGGTCGCAGAGGTAGTTCCCAGCTGCGAAGCGATCAGGAACGAGGGAGATACGATCACCGAATTCTCGGAGCTCCGGTCCGTATTGCCCTCGTCATTCAGCCGCGGACGCCCCAGCGTATATTCACCCGACGAAGCCGTGATCCGGACATGGTACATGCGGAAATTATCGTTGTTATCGACATTGTCGAACGTCCGGCGATAGGTGTAGGGAGGATTATTCCCCCACCATCCCGAACCGTTTTGCTCCCAGGCATAGCGGCTGATTCCTCCGCTGTTATCGACGGCTTTCGATTTGAAAAGGCTGTTGGAAGTCGTCCGCTTCTCGGATGAGAACTGCTGCGAATCGTAGGACTGCCCCTCCACCTCCTCCGCCGGAATGCCGTCCAGATACTCCCAGTTCGTTCTGCCGCCGTTGAAATCGTCGCGGTACGAATACCAGCCGTGGATATTGGTGATGTATTCCAGCGGATACTGGACGATGACGATCTCGCGCGGCTGAGAGCCGTCCTCGTTTTCCACTTTCAATTTGACATAGCGCGGCGCATTGTTCGTCGGCACCGGGCTGTGCACGCTGATATGCCCGGACAGCCCCTCGTCCGGAGTCGCCGTGATTCCGGCGCTGCCGACATCGACGGACTGCCGGTCGTCGTTCTTGTCGAAATACCAGGCTTCGACAGGCGTCACGGTCACCTTCGACGACGATGCGAATTCGAGCGTCGTATCATCGTCGGCCATGTTGTGCATCTCCATCGAATCGGTATTCACCATCAGGTAGTGCGGACGTTCGGTTTCGCCGCCGATGCCGATCGTCTGCTCCTCCCAATCCCGGACCGAATAGCGGATCGGGCCCAGCTCGACCGGTTCCGACGCATCGGTGGCCCCCGCGGCATTCACCTCGACGGTCACCTCGTAGCAGCGGTTGCGTTCGAGCCGTTTCACCGACGGACGGCAGATCGGAATCTGGTAGTAGCTGTTCGCATGGAAATTGTCATCCTCCCTATCGGGATTGTACCCGGGCTCTCCCTCCCTGCCGTGGTACCACATCGGCAGGTTGACGACCAGACGGGGTTCCCAGTCGAGGGCGCTCCGGCCGTCCCAGTCGTGGCTGTAAGCATAGGCCGTGACGCGCACCTCCCCGATGAAGCTCTTGTCGTCGTCGATGCCCCACTGGAAATAGCCGGCGCTGTTCTTGCCGGGCGTAGCCACCTCGGCATTCTGCTGCGCTTCGGCGACGAGCGAGGTCGAGATCGGCATGTTGCGCAGGTAGTAGCCGCAGCCGTGTCCCGCCGCGGCCTCATAGTCGTCGAACGTGATGCTCGCGCCCTTCCTGATGCGCACCACGATCTTGGCGGCGGCCCGCCGCAGCGTCACCATCAGTTCGGTGTCGTTCGAACGGACTCCGTCGTACAGCTTCACGGGCGCCGGCGCCGCGGGTTCGGTCGAAGCGCCCTTCGGATAGGCGATGCCGTCCATCAGAAACGCCCTGGGGGCATTCTGCACCTCCGGGAGCCCCGTCATGTGGATGTTCGCATCCCGCTGCGTCATCGTCTGCAACCCCTCGCGCGTAGTCAGCGCCTCGAAATCCGCTTCGGGGTGCGACGTGTTGGCGATCAGGTAGACCCAGTAGTCCGCATTCGCCTCGAAATCGGTCCGCCTGGCCCGGAGCGTCACCACACCCTGACTCACGCCGCCGGCCGAAACCCGCTCGTAGTGCCGTTTCACGCCCGCCGCATCGAATATCAACACGTCGAGCCGATCGACGCGCGACTCGACGGCGGTGGATTCGGCGCGCGTCATCCGTTCGATCCCCGAAACGCCGAGGCGGATGCTGTCGCCGCCCGCCGCATCCGCCGGATCGTCGTCCTGCACGCAGGCCGCGAGGCCGCACGCCGCGCAGCAGAAGATCGCCCAATAGGATAAAATACGTTTCATCGTCGTTGAATTGTTTAGTCCCGGGTATCCGGTTCGCTACCCGGTCAATTAGCAACTTGTTTGATCTCGATCAATTCGGGGACCTGCCGGCCGTCGGAGTGGCAAGGCCATTTGATGTCGCCGTCCGAGCCGTTGATAAGCAGGAAACTGCCCGTGCCCATGCCCTCCCATGTCGGCGTGTAGGCGATCCCCAGCCGGATGATTCGGCCCACATAGGCGGGATCGTCGTTCAGCGCGCGCACGACGATCCGGTAGAACTCGTCCGACGCCTCCGGAATATCCGTTTTCCGGCCGGCGGCGTCATAGACCGTCACCGAATAGTCGGCCGCCGAGACATCGAGCAGCGTCGCCGTCCAGACCTGCCCCGAAGGGGCCGACAGCTGGAAAAAGAACGAACAACTCCCCTGCGCCTCAAGCGCCCCCTCGACGAACGTGTCGTCATCCGAAGGGTCGTAATCGGGATTATAGAAGATCGTCGGGGCCTCTGCGGGCACCGTCGAGGCGGTCGGTTCGGCCGAAAGCGGATTGGTGTAGGAGGGGTAATCGAAGATCAGGTCGTCCCACGAATCGCCCTCCTCCCAGTCGGCCACCATGTACTCCACGGTGAATTTGCCCGTGTTGCTGATCAGGCAGCACACCGTATAGTAGCGGTTGCGCTCCATCGCCGGCAGGAAGATCAGCCCCGTGCGGCTCTCGCCCCCGAACTCGTAGTCGATCTTCAGCACATTGCCCTGTTCGTCGCCCGGGATGTCCCAGCTTCCGCCGTTGCCCCACGGGTTCTCGAAGGGGTAGAACGGCGTGTCGAGCACCGGCGTGTAGTTGGCCGGATTCCGGCGGGCCTCCTCCTCGGTCGCGGTCGCGGGAACCGTCAGTTCGCCGACCGCCGCCGTGACCGGGTCCAGTTCCAAGGGCGCCGACATCGACTGCACCTGCTCCAGCACCGCACGATCCTGCGGCATCAGGTAGTTGTGCATGCGCGTGCCCTGCTCCAGCATCGTCAGTCCGGTGATGCGCAGTTCGGCCGCCTCGCCCGGACGCTTGGCGGCGAAAACCCCCAGTTTCGCCACGGGCCGCCGGAGTTCGAATTCGAGCTTCTGCGCCAGCAGCGTATGGTCTTCGTGCCCCGGTTCGGCGGGAGGATTGTTCGGGTCGTCCGTGGCAACGTCGATCGTCTCCGTCGTCATGCAGTACATCGGCAGCCCCTTCGAAAGGTCGAGCTGCGTGAAGCGGAACTGCCTGAGCTGCGCGGGAGTCGTCGTCTCCGACAGGCCGCCGCTGACGCCGAGGGTCACCATCGCCGCCTCGTTGGCCACGACATAGAAATCCACCTTCTGACCGGATGTCGATTTCAGGGTCATATCCATCAGGAACGCAGCGGATGCCTCAAGGCCGCCGTCGCTGTAATAATAACCGACACGCTCGTCGCCGACGAAGGCATAGACGCGGAGCGTGTGCAGAGCCGCCTCCGCGTCCGTCGGCGTGCCGTCCGCCGCATCGACGCTGCGGGTGCCGACCTTCATCAGCACCGAGACTCTCTTTTTCCCGGCAGAATCGGAGTCCGCGTCCTCTTTTCCGCAGCCGGACACCGCCCCGCCGCAACAGGCGGCGACGAACGCCGCAAGCAACAGATATCTGACTTTACGCATGGTCGTAATCGCTTAAAATTCGGGTTTCACCTCCTGAACGAACCAGTCCGGCACCGAAACCTCGACACCCGCCGAGGTGAATTCGATGCGGATCGGAATCAGCACCTCCTGTTTCGAACAATCTATGGCCGGATGCTCGGCCAGGAACTCCGCGAGATTGACCTCGACGAAAGTGCTTTCGCCCGAAGCGGTGCGCAGGCAGACGCTCACCGCCTCGTGATTCGTATGCCGCATGATATTGGTCTCGGAGGTCAACAGCATCTTGTCGGCGTCGTACCTGGTTTCGAGCGTATAGTCGGTCGCCTCTCCGCATACGCGGTTCTCAAAGTCGGTGCAAGGCGCGACACCGCAGATTTCGAGCTTCGGCAGCAGGCCGGCTCTGACATCGGACCGGGGAATGCCGGCCACTTCGACCGACAGATCGTAGTGGGAGCAGACGAAGGGCACGAGGGTGGTCCGATCCCCCTCTTTTCCGGTGAATCCGGTCACCGTGACAGGCACCGACGCATAGTAGAGCGAGTCGTTGCCCGACGCAGCGCCCGTGTCCACATAATCCGCGTCGGCGAAGCGGATCGCATCGAAACTTCCGGCCGAAAGATTCACGGTCTTCGTGTGGTGCGTGTTGCCCAGACACACCACACGGTAATCGCCGGGCGCGAGGGGCGGCAGCTCCGCGGTGCGGGCCGCGACCTGGCCGGCGGGAACGACGAAATCGGCCACGCAGCTGTTCATCGCATCGAAAACATACATCTCGACCCGGCAGATCTTATCGCCGAATATCTCGGTCTTCCCATCCCCCAGGTAGCTCAGCACCAGTTCGTGCGCATTGCGGCACTGGCTCATGTCCTCCCGGATACACGACGCAGCCGCCCCTGCGAGCAACAGGCCCAAAGCGAAAATTCTGAATCTCATAGTCCGTATGTTTTTCGTCCGTAAAAAGTACGGAGGAGGAGGCGGAGCGGCCCCGGCCCTCCCCCGTGAAAATGCCGATGGAAAAATCTCAGAGCTGGGCGATGACCGGTACGACATCCCAGGCAACGACATCCACGCTGACCTCGACGCATTTCTGCGGATTCGCCAGATCGCCGTCGTCGAATTCGAATTTCACCTGATAGATCTTGGCAACGTCGGAGGTCACGGCAGGCGAGAAACCCTTCGTAGCCAGATAGAGCGCGGCCTTGTCGCCGTTGGCCTTCGTCCCGGTCAGCTTCACCACGAGCTGCGGATGGTCGTCCCCGGCGATTTTGGCAGCGTCGGGGAAGAAATGGTAGGCCGGGCGTTTGGCGGCAGCCCCGTACGCCATCTTGTAGCCCGCCGCCTCGTCCAGATTGACTGCCGGCAGGTTCGTGCCGTCCAGCTTATCGTTCGTCCAGTCGCTCGCGGCATTTGCGAAGAATCCGAACACCGAACCGGCGTCGATCGGCGTATTCGTCTTAATCCCCGAAACGGCGCCCGTCACGAACTCAGCCTGGCCGTAGTAGTTGTTCAACACGATCTGCTCGACCTGAATGCTCTCGTAAAGACGCTCTTTCTCCGCCTGCGTGGCATCGTCCACCTCGGCCTTGTACTCGAAGCCGACCACCTCGATACGTGCGACGCGGGGTTCGAGCACCATCGCAGCCTTGTAAAGCGGGTGTCCGGCGGAGTCCTCGCCCACGACCGTAGTCAGCTCCACTTCGTCGTACAGGGCGAGATTCGCATCGTCCTGCTCGGCAGCGACCGTCAGCGTACGTTTCAGGTCGTCGGTGCTCCCGGCGGAAGCCAGGGCCGTCTTCAAATCTTCGGAAAGATTGCCCACGACGATCACCTTGGTCACCTCGGCGGGCAGGAAATGGAACACTTTGTTCTCGTCTTTGAAATCGGCGACCGCGAAATAGTGCTCCGCATCCGTGTTCTGCAACGTCTTGCCTTTCACCAGCGTCCCGTCGCTCTCGGCAAAGAACACCTGGAAATCGTTGAGCGTCACTTTGCTGTCGCCGGCCACGGGATCATCGGCAGCGCGGGTTCCGGGCACGACATTGGACAAAGTAAGGGTCACGCTTTTCGGCGACTTGTCGCCGTCCGCGCCGTTCTCCCCCTTATCGCAGGCTGCGAACGACACCGCCGCCATAAGGGTCAGAGCCAGATAGTTTTTGATTTTCATAATACGAATGGAATTAATGAATGTGAATATTGAAATGTCCGTTATCTCCGATTTCCGGTCGCGGATCACAGCTGGTCGATGACCAGCCGGAGCTGTTCCAGATTGTGACGCGCCTCGTCCGACCCCTGCCCCGCGGCGCGCCGGAACGCCTCCTCGGCCTTCCGCACCTCGCCGCTGCGGGCGTAGGCCACGCCGAGCGTATTGAGCAGCGAGGGGTGTTTCTCCGACAAGCCGCACGCCTCCAGCATGCCTATCGCAGCAGCGGCATCGCCCCGCCCGAGCGCCGCGAGCGCCCGGTCGTTCAGCACGGCCGGCCGATCGGGATAGCAGCGTGCGGCGGTTTCCATCGCCCGCTCGTACCCGACCGATCCCTTTTCATAGGGCCCGGCGACCTTGTACATCTCCTCCAGACTCAGCAGGTCGGGCCGCTCGCCGATCATCCGCCGCGCCTCCTCCAGATCGAAATTGCGCACGTTGTATTCGATCCTGTACTCGTTGCGCCGCAGCGGAGGATAGACCTCGTTCAACAGCCGCCGGTAGATCGCCGGAGGCTCCAGCCGGCGGAATGCCAGCTCGCAATAGTCCCGGTTGCCGGGGTATTTCGCAATCAGTTCGCGGATGCGGTCGAGCCCCAGCAGCTGCGGATAGTCGTCCAATGCCTCGACGAACCCGTCCCAGTCCTCGCCGCGCCATTCGACATGCAGCAGTTCGGGGGCGATGCCGTCGTGACGGCGGATATATCCGGCGAGCGCCTTGGCGCGGTTCTCCGAAAGCACGAGGTTATGCGCTTCCGACCCCTCGGGCGAGGCATAACCGGTGATGTAGATTCCCGTGATCTCCACGTCGCCGTTTCGCTTCACGAGCAGGATCGAGTTCGACACCGTGTCCAGCTCGGCCCGGTTGTTCCTGAACTCCGGCAGGATCGTATAGCTGTCCTGGCGGAATTGCAGCCGGGCGGTACGGGTTTCGGCACGGGCTTTCACCGGTTCGGGCTCGGGAAGAATCGCCGCGAAACGGTATTCGGGGACGAACCCGGGCAATACGTCCGACATGAGCTCCTGCTCCGACTCGCCGGAAGCGCAGTTCACGCATCCGTGAACCTCCTCGCGCAGCTCCACCCGTCCGTCGAGCATCCACCGCTCGTAAGGCAGCGCGGCCGCATAGTCGTAGGTCTGCTCCGTGCCGTTCCTGCGGCGGATGACGACCTCCGCCCGCCCGTCATGGCAGGGCGGCAGCTCCACGCTCTTCAGACGCTGTGCGCGCAGGTAGACCTTGCTGCGCGTGCCGCCGTCCACCACGACCGGCGGAAACGCCGCCTCGCGCCGCCCGTCGCGGGAGACCAGCACAGGGGTCAGCGACACCGTATGCTGGGTCCGGATACGCGCACCGCTCAAATCGACGACCATCGTCAGCTCCACGCTGCGTCCGTTCTTCCGCACCTCCTGATCCTTCATCCCGATCACCGGAAGATAGCTCACCGTCTTTCCGGTTTTTCCGGCATACGCCCGGACCGGGCCGTATGCCAGCACAACCAACAATATGTAAAAGATATGCTTCATCGCGTCGTCCCTCCTAATCTATGATGTATATGATGGAAATGCCGGCTTTCGTCGGTCCGAAATAATGCCGGTCGCCCGTCCCGCGGAATTTGCCGCAGGTCGCACATTCGTAGCGGTCGTAATTCGTATAGACGTATCCCGCACCGACGGTCGCCTCCAGATTCCAGCGCCGGCCCAGCAGCCACGAGTAACCGTAAGAGATGCCCAGTCCGGTCGCCCAGCCCTGATAGCGGTGGTCCTTCACGGACTTTTTCAGGAAAGGGATGCGCACACCGCTGATATTGTATTCGCCGTAGCCGGAGTGCAGTCCGAAAAAATGGCCGTTGAAGCGTTCGCAGAGCCAATAGCGGAACTCCGGCATCACCGACCAGAATTTGAGTTTCCGGTTCTCGTCCCTGTCGAGCGTCCAGGGATTGTAATCGCCGGTCAGTTCGAGCGAGGTCCGCTTGCCCAGGCCGGCTTCGAGGCCCGCATTGAGCGTTCCGGCCGTCGCCCAATGCAGCGCATTGGTCTTGACTCCGAAGCGCTGCGCAGCAGCCGGACCTGCCGAACAGCACGATAGAAACAATAGGATAAGAAGTTTCCTCATAGATGAATTTATTTGCATCATACGACAACAGACGACACCTTTCCGCCCGGTAACGCCGGGAAAAGACAAACCAGCCGAATGCCACAAAACGCGCCGGACGAACAGATCATGTCCGACAGTCTTTTCGGAAAAGACTGTCGGATGCGAGGACTCCGATATATACTGCTGAGAATCAGATTATTAAGTGATACATTCCGCAAGGAATCGCTTAATCATTGCGAATATTGTCACACGGGATGAAACCATAAATACAAAATGCTATAATTCAGCGAAATAGAAGTCGGACCAAAAAGGATAACGATGAAACAGCCATCAAACGCGGCCCACGACGCATGCGAAGCGCTCCGCACGGTCAACTGCCCTGTCGGTTGCGCGGAATGCTCCTATGACAACGACCGTTTTTCCGCCAGGTTTTCGAAGACGAGGCTCCAAGAGCGCCATTGGCTGCCCGGCGCAGCCCATCGTTCGCATCGGATTTTGTTTCTGCTTTCGGGGCATATCCACGTCTGCATGGACAGCCGCGACAACCATTACCTTTCCGGGGGCCAGTGCATATTCCTCGCAAAAAGCAGGACTGCGACGGTAATGGCACAAACCGAGAGCGAGGTCATCGCCCTCGACTTCAATAACCGGATCATATTTTGCCACAACGACATTCTGGCCCACGTTGCCGTGAAGAGCGGCGGCATGGAGTCGTTCTCTCCCGTGCTGGAGATCGTCCCGGAGCTGCTGTCGTTTCTTCGCGGGCTGGAACCGGCATTCGACCCGCACCGGCTGCACATTCCCTGCTATCACATCGTCAAGGAACATGAACTGTACCTGATGATGATATGTCTATACGGCGACAAACGTCTGGGCTGTTTCTTCCGCGATGTCCTGAAACCCAAAGACGATTTCACGCTCTTCGTCCTGAGTTCCTACCGCCAGGCCAAAACCGTCGAGGACATGGCGGCAATGGGACACATGAGCGGAAGGACCTTTACCCGCAAGTTCCGGGAGGCATTCCACGAGTCCTATCACAAATGGAGGATGAAACAAAAAGCCTCGGAAATAGAACAGGCAGTCCGCAACGGAATCACAAGCAACGAAGAGCTGATGCACATATTCGACTTCAGCAGTTATCTTGCTTTTTACCGATTCTGCCAGCGCCACCTGAATTGCACGCCCGCCGAATTAAGAACGAAGCACATCTCTGACCGATAACGGGTTAGAAATGCGCTTTTGGCATAAACGGGATATAAGAATGTCCGATTCCGGTCAGGGGGGGGGTAAATTCACATTCATATTTTTCCCGTATCTTTGCACCGGGAATTCGAGACGGATTCAGCTCAAAGCCGCAAGAAAAAGAAGCCCCCACAGTCTTTTCCGAAAAGACCGTATTTTTTTCCGCATCCCCGTGAAACACAAGAGCTGCGGTCCGATAGCAAAAATACTATTTTTTCGCTGATTTCAACTTTTTCTCCGCCCTTTTTCCCCGATCCGGAGCCGGAGCTTTCAGCAGTCCCGCCACCATCGCGTTCGCAGCGTCCACGGTGCTGTTGTCCAGTTCGTCGAGGTAAATTTGCGTGGTCTTTTCGGAAGTGTGCCCCAGTCCCGCGCTGATCACGGAAACGGAGACGCCGTGCTTGCGCGCGAGACTGGCCCAACTGTGGCGGGCAACGTTGAACGACAGTTTGACGGGCAGTTCCAGTTTTTTGCTCATATCCCGGTAAAAGCGCAGATAATGCGACAGGTTGTATTTATAGCGCAGATACAACCGCGCTTCGAAGCGCTTGCGGTCCTCCGCCGTCGCGCCCTCGTATACGAGAGGCCGCAAACGGCCCTCTCCGTCGAAGTCGAGCATCACGGGCAGCGCCCACGGAAAGCAGCGCTCCCGATAGCGGTCGAGGATCTCCTGCACCTCCGGAATGATCTTGACCGTATAGGTCTGCCCCGTCTTGCGGCGGCGGTAGTAGATCATCCCTCCGTGAATATCCTCCTGCCGCAGATAGGCCATATCCACGAACGACATTCCCCGGCAGTAGAAGCTGAACATGAACAGATCCCGGGCGCAGGTCAGCTTCTCGGAATCCGGGAACCGGGCGTCGGCGACCTTGCGGAGCATCTCCTCGCTGACGGCCAGCTTGCGGGTCTTCCCGATGCGGATGGGCACGGCATCGAAAGGCGACCGGCTGCGGGTCACATACCCGCGTTTCTGGGCTTTGTTATACAGCGCCCGGAAATTGCTCAGGTAGAAGGATACCGTGTTGGGTTGCAGCGGAATCTGATGCAGATACCGTTCGAAATCCAGCAACAGGTTCTCGTCGATGTCGTCGAAGTGGACCCGGCGGCTGCCGGCGAACTTCTCGAAAGCCACCAGCGTCGCATTGTATTTGTTCGCCGTACCCTGCGAACCCTCCTTGATCAGCTCCGCGATCTGATGCTGGAAAAAGGTGTGCACGTAGCGGTTGTCGTATCGCCGGCGGTAAGCCGAAGTAATATCGTGGACGGTGAAGGGTTTTCCGTCCCGTTCGAATTCGGCGAGGATGCGCGCGATCTCCTCCCGCTGTTTCTCCAGAAAGGCGTTGACATCCCTGATATGCGCCACGTGCGTCTTGCGCTGGTTGACGGCAACCGCCTTGCGTTTCCGGAGATCGAATTCCTCCGGCAGCAGGCGGTACGGCGTGAAGAGCACGCCGCGGCGTCTTTCGAGTATGAGCTGAATGACGAGCGTATAGCGTCCGTCGGGGCTGCCGGGGCGAATGTTGAGCATCGGCTTGATACTCATGTTCAGTCGTTTTTTCGGATCGTTTCCTATGTTCATAATGCCTTCTTTTAACTGGTTTCGCTGTAACCGCAAAGATGGCATTTTGAAACAAATAGTTTGCCGGATGCGACCCGTAGAAAGCTCCCGGCCGAAACTTTTCACCCGGCGCCGGCCGCCGGCGGAGAACGGACGGAGCCGTGCGGAACGCCCGCGGAAGCGGCCGCGCGCCGAAAACGCCGGCCAACCCGACGAAAACAAAAACAAAAAACCGGATGCCCCGTCGGGACATCCGGTTCTCTCTGATCGGTCCGCAGATTACTTGCGGTATACCTTCGTGTAGCCGTAGATAGCCTCGTCGCCGAGCTCCTCCTCGATGCGGAGCAGCTGGTTGTACTTGGCCATACGGTCCGAACGCGAAGCCGAACCGGTCTTGATCTGGCCCGAATTCGTAGCCACGGCGATGTCGGCGATCGTCGAATCCTCGGTCTCGCCCGAACGGTGCGACGTCACCGACGTGTAGCCGGCGCGGTGAGCCATCTCGATGGCGTCGAGCGTCTCGGTCAGCGTACCGATCTGGTTTACCTTGATGAGGATCGAGTTGGCGCAGCCCATCTCGATGCCCTTCTTCAGGAAGTCCACGTTCGTGACGAAGAGGTCGTCGCCCACGAGCTGGCACTTGTCGCCGATCTCCTTGGTGAGCATCTGCCAGCCTTCCCAGTCGTTCTCCGACATACCGTCCTCGATCGAGTCGATGGGGTATTTGGCAACGAGGCCCTTCAGGTACTCGACCTGCTCCTTCGACGAACGCTTGGCGCCCTTCGCACCCTCGAACTTGGTGTAGTCGTAAACGCCGTTCTCGAAGAACTCCGACGAAGCGCAGTCCATGCCGATCGACACGTCGCCGCCCTCGCACTTGCGGCCGGGCTTGTAGCCGGCCATCTTGATAGCCTCGATGATCGACTCGATGGCGTCCTCCGTGCCGTTGAGCGCGGGAGCGAAACCGCCCTCGTCGCCTACGGCCGTCGAGAGGTTGCGGTTGTGGAGCACCTTCTTGAGGTTGTGGAACACCTCGGCGCCCATGCGGATGCCCTCGTGGAACGAAGCGGCGCCTACGGGACGGATCATGAACTCCTGGAATGCGATCGGGGCGTCCGAGTGCGAACCGCCGTTGATGATGTTCATCATCGGAACGGGCAGCGTCTTGGCGTTCGAACCGCCGATATAGCGATAGAGGGGCATGCCGAAGTAGTCGGCGGCGGCGCGGGCCACGGCCAGCGACACGCCGAGGATGGCGTTGGCGCCCAGCTTCGACTTGGTCGGGGTGCCGTCGAGGGCGATCATGGCCTTGTCGATGCCCACCTGATCGGCGACGTTCATGCCGATGATGGCCGGGGCGATCACCTCGTTGACGTTCTTCACGGCGTTGAGCACGCCTTTGCCCAGGTAACGGCTCTTGTCGCCGTCACGAAGTTCGAGCGCCTCGTTCTCGCCGGTCGATGCGCCGCTCGGAACGGCAGCGCGCCCGAATGCGCCCGATACAGTCCGTACTTCGACCTCGACGGTCGGATTGCCTCGCGAGTCGAGGATCTCCCTTGCATGAATCTCTACAATCTGCATAGTTGTAATGGTTTGAATAATATGTGTTTGAAATACTAACTTCCTAAACGTCGCGGCAAAGGTACAAAATAATTGCGAATTGCGGTTTCTTTATTGTTAATTTTTTCACGATTGCGGCACGCCTTTTTCCGTTTCCGGCGCAAATATCGTATCTTTGCGCCGCTGCCTACGCGCAAAACCACGTAAACGACCGTCATTCAATGCGAAAAGTTCTTTCGTTCTCGCTCTTCCTGATGCTGGGCCTCGTCGCCTCGCAGCTGCTTCCCGGCGCACTGGGCGCATCCTATGCGGGCTTCAAGGCCGCGACCGACACGCTGCTCTACGTCTGTCTGGGGTTCATTATGATCAATGTCGGCCGGGAATTCGAGATCGACAAGTCCCGCTGGCGCTCCTACACCGCCGATTACTTCATCGCTATGGCCACCGCGGCGCTTCCGTGGCTGCTGATCGCCCTCTATTACGTCTTCGTGCTGCTGCCCTCCGACCTGTGGGGAAGCCCCGCGGCATGGAAGGAGAACCTGTTGCTGAGCCGTTTCGCGGCCCCGACCTCGGCGGGCATCCTCTTCACGATGCTCGCGGCGCTGCACCTGAAACAGAGCTGGATCTACCGTAAAATACAAGTGCTGGCGATCTTCGACGATCTGGACACCATCCTGCTGATGATCCCGCTGCAAATCCTGATGATCGGCCTCAAATGGCAGATGTTCGCCATCGTGGGCACGGTGAGCGTCCTACTCGCCGTCGGGTGGCGGTGGCAGGCGGCCTGGAACGTGAAGCAGGACTGGAAACGCATCCTGGGCCTCTCCGTCGCGGTCTGCGCCCTGACGCAGCTGCTCTATCTGGCGACGGCCCACTGGTACGGCCCCGAAAACAGCATCCACATCGAGGTGCTGCTCCCGGCCTTCGTGATCGGCATGCTGATGAAGCACCGCGACCACGACACCCCCGCCGAACGCCGCGCCTCAACGGGCATCTCGTTCCTGTTCATGTTGCTGGTGGGAATGAGCATGCCGCTGGTGACGGGCTCCGCGGCGTCCGACGCGGCCGCGGCAGCCGGATCGGTCACCGCCGCGCAGCCGATGATGCCGTGGGGCGTCCTGCTGCTGCACGTCGCAGCCGTATCGGCCCTTTCCAACCTCGGAAAACTCGTCCCGGTCTTCTTCTACCGCGACCGGAAGCTGAGCGAACGGCTGGCCCTCTCGGTGGGCATGTTCACCCGCGGCGAAGTGGGCGCCGGGGTGATCTTCATCGCCCTCGGGTACAGCCTCGGCGGCCCGGCGCTCATCATCTCGGTGCTGACGCTGGTGCTGAACCTCATCCTCACGGGCGGCTTCGTCGTCTGGGTCAAACGGCTGGCGCTCCGAAGCGCCGCCCCCGAAGAATAACCTCTTGCACGCATGAAAAGATACGCATTGATCCTGCTCGTCCTGCTGCTGGCGGGAAGCGTCCGGGCCCAGCAGCGCGAAAAGAACATCCTGGGTGTCCGCGCCGGCCTCAACGTCTCGAAACTCGCGGTTTCGGCCGAAGATATGCCGATCAGCATCGGCTGGCGCACGGGATTCCGTTTCGCCGTCTCGGATCAGGTGCTGCTGACTTGGAAACTGCCCCTCTACCTCGAAACGGGGGTCGATTTTTCGAGCCGCGGCGGCAAAATCGCCCTTGCGCAATACGGCGAAGTCTACCGGACGACTCCGCGGCCGTTCTACCTGCAAGTTCCCCTGCTCGTCAACTGCCATTTCAATGTCCGCGACCTCCTCACGATACAGCCTTTCGCCGGCATCTACGGCGGCGTGGGGCTGAGGGGCCGCATAGAGTTCGACTACCTCGGGACAGAGGAGCTGTTCGGCGACCGGGGAGTGCTTCACCGGCTGGACTTCGGGGTCCGGGCGGGCGTCGGGTTCGTCGTGAAACGCATCTATCTGGGCGTAAGCTACGACATCGGCTGCATGAACCAGTTCAAGGGCGGATCGCTCTTCAGCTACGAGTCCCGGACCCGGGCGATCGAAATCCGCAACGACTGCCTGTCCGTGACGATCGGATACGATTTCTGACATCCGAAGCGATCTTATTAATACAAAGGAATTTACGAACAATACCGTCGATTGCCCGTAAAAAAAATCGGGGGGGGGATTTTTCGGAAAAAATTATCCTATATTTGCCACGCAAACATCTCAAACTTTACAGCTATGAAAAAAGTATTACTCATCGTGGCCGCCATCCTGCTGGCGAACGCCGTTTCGGCACAGAATCACGAAAAGAACATCCTGGGCGTCCGCGCCGGTCTCAACCTGTCGAGCTACTCGATTTCAGAGAGCGGCGTATCGGTAAGCACCGACTCGCGGGCCGCATTCCATGTCGCCGTTTCGGACCAAATCCTGCTCTGCGACAGACTGCCTTTCTACCTCGAAACCGGACTCGCCTTTTCGAGCCGCGGCGGCAAATTATCCGGAGTGAGCTTCCGCCCCTCCTACCTGCAAATTCCCGTGCTGGTAAACTACCACTTCAACATCAAAGACATCGTTACGATCCAGCCGTTCGCAGGTCTTTACTACGGTCTCGGCATCGGCGGCAAGATGAAAGCAAACGGCGAGAAAGACGACATCTTCGGCGACGACGGCATGCTCAAGCGTTCCGACCTGGGCGTGCGTCTGGGCGCAGGCGTCGTCTGGAACCGCATCTACTTCGGACTGGGCTACGACATCGGCTGTCTGAACCTGATTCAAAAAGACCTTGTCAACGGCGACGGCACGATACGCAACAACTGCTTCTCGATCAGCGTCGGATACAATTTCTAATCCGGCCCGCACCAAATAAAACAGGGACGCTGTTTTTCAGCGTCCCTGTTCTTTTTCTGCAAAACGGTCACTCCCGCATCAGCACCGACGAATCGCCGTAGCTCAGGAAGCGGAAATCGTGCCCGAGGGCGTAGTCGTAGATCCGGTGCCAGTCGTCGCCCGCGAAGGCCGAGACCAGCAGCAGCAGAGTCGATTTGGGCTGGTGAAAATTGGTGACGATGTTGCGCACGATGCGGAACTCGTAACCCAGCGGCGTGATCATGATCTGCGTCGCGGCTTTCAGCCGTTCGACCCCGTTCGCATCCATCCACCCCAACAGCTCCTCCAGGGCGTCGCGCCCCGAATAGCCAGCCGGAATGTCGTACAGCTCCCACTGTCCGACCACCCGTCCGGCGTCCGGCGTCCCGGCGGTACGGATGCGCCACGCAAGGGCCGCGAGCGATTCGAGCGTGCGGACCGAGGTGGTCCCCACGGCGGTGATGTGTCCCCACTTCTCCAGCAGGCGGGCCACCGTCGCGCGGCGCACCTCGAAATGCTCGGTGTGCATCGGATGCTTCGCGGCATCGTCGTCCTTCACGGGCAGGAAAGTCCCCGCCCCGACGTGGAGCGTCACCTCCTCGAACCCGAACCCGCGGGATTTCATGGCGTCGATCAGCTCGGGCGTGAAGTGCAGGCCGGCGGTCGGCGCCGCCACCGACCCCTCGAATTTCGAATAGACCGTCTGGTAGCGCGTGTTGTCGATCTCCTCGCTCTCGCGGTTCAGGTAGGGCGGAATCGGAATCCGCCCGAGGTGCTCCAGCAGCTGTCCGAAGCTCATCGGGGCGCTCCACTCGAAGCGCACGACGCATTCGCGGCCGTGGTCCTCGACGATCCACGCCCGGAGGTGTTCGCCGTCAAAATTGATCTCCACATACCCCTCTTTCCACTTCTTGCGGTTGCCCACGATGCACGACCACGTGCAGCCGCCCGTGACGGCGAACGCCCGTTCGTAGTCGGCCGGGTCGTGCGGCTCGAGGCAGAAGACCTCGATCCGCGCCCCCGAAGGCTTGTGCATGATGATCCGCGCCCGGATGACCTTCGTGTTGTTGAAGACCAGCAGTTCGCCCGCGGGCAGCACGTCGCCGATGTCGGCGAAATGCCGTTCGGAAATCCCGCCGCCGCGCCAGACGAGCAGTTTCGAGGCGCTGCGCTCGGCGAGGGGGAATTTGGCGATCCGCTCCTCCGGAAGGTCGTAGTCGTAGCGGTTTATGTCGATATGTCGTTCCATATTTTGCCGGAAATTATGCGGCAAAGTTACTATTTTTTGTAACTTTGCGGCGCTGCAAGGCAGCAGAAAAAGGAAAAACCCATGAAAACCGACTTTCTGGTTATCGGTTCCGGCGCTGCGGGGCTCTCGTTCGCGCTGAAAGCCGCGGCTCACGGACACGTTACGATCGTCACCAAAGGCGAGATCGAAGAGTGCAACACCAACTATGCCCAGGGCGGTATCTGCTCGGTGACATACGCCCCCGACACGTTCGAAAAACACATCCGCGACACGCTGGTCTGCGGAGCGGGCAAGTGCGACGAAAAGGCCGTGGAGCTGGTCGTGCGGAGGGCTCCGGAGCTGATCCGGGACCTGATCGCCTGGGGCACGCGCTTCGACAAGACCCCCGACGGACGTTTCGAACTCAACCGCGAGGGCGGTCACTCGGAGCACCGCATCCTCCACCACGAGGACCTCACGGGAGCCGAGATCGAACGGGCGCTCGTGGAGTCGGTGAAAAAGCACCCGAACATCACGGTCCTCGAACACCGTTTCGCCATCGACCTGCTGACGCAGCACCATCTGGGCGAGTTCGTCACGCGCCACACGCGCGGACTGGCCTGCTTCGGAGCCTATGTGCTGAATCTCGAAACGAACGAGATCGAGACCATGCTTTCGAAATTCACCGTCGTCGCCACGGGCGGCTGCGGCAACGTCTATTCCGCCACCTCGAACCCGGTCGTCGCCACGGGCGACGGCATCGCCATGTGCCACCGCGCCAAGGCCATCACCGAGAACATGGAGTTCATCCAGTTCCACCCGACGACGCTCTACAACCCCGGCGAGAAGCCCAATTTCCTCATCACCGAGGCCATGCGCGGTTTCGGGGCCATCCTGCGGCTGCCCGACGGCCAGGAGTTCATGGACAAATACCACCCGATGAAGTCCCTCGCGCCGCGCGATGTCGTGGCCCGGGCCATCTACCGCGAGATGACCAAGCGGGGTTCGGATTTCGTCTACCTCGACGTGACGCACAAGGACCCCGACGCCGTCCGGAGCCACTTCCCGAACATCTACGAGAAATGCCGCTCGATCGGCATCGACATCACGAAGGACTGGATTCCCGTGACCCCCGCGGCGCACTACTGCTGCGGCGGCGTGAAGGTCGATCTCAACGGCGAAACGTCGATCAAGCGGCTCTATGCGCTGGGCGAGACCTCGTGCACGGGGCTGCACGGCGCCAACCGCCTGGCCTCGAACTCGCTGATCGAAGCGGTCGTCTACGCCGACCAGGCCGCACGCCACACCGCGCCGCTGCTGGACAAGGTCGATTTTCAGGAGGGCATCCCCGACTGGGATTTCGAAGGCACGCAGCACACCGAAGAGATGCTGATGATCATCCAGTCGAAACGCGAGATGCAGACTATCATGTCCAACTACGTGGGCATCGTGCGGTCGAACCTCTCGCTGAAGCGCGCCATGCGCCGGCTGGAGATACTCTGGCAGGAGACCGAGGAACTCTACAACAAGACCAAGCCCAACCGCGAACTGTGCGAACTGCGGAACATGATCGCCATCGCCTACCTGGTCATCAAACAGGGCCGCGAGATCAAGGAGTCCGTGGGATGCCACTACAACGCCGATTATCCGAAAGAATAACGCATGACACAACAGGAAGAGATAACCCGGCGGCGGACCTTCGCCGTCATCGCCCACCCCGACGCGGGCAAAACCACCCTTACGGAAAAACTGCTGCTGTTCGGCGGCGCCATCCATGTGGCCGGAGCCGTCAAGAGCAACAAGATCAAGAAGGGCGCCACGTCCGACTTCATGGAGATCGAACGCCAGCGAGGCATCTCGGTGGCCACGGCCGTGATGGGATTCGAATACCGGGGCTGCAAGATCAACATCCTCGACACCCCGGGCCACGAGGATTTCGCCGAGGACACCTACCGCACGCTGACGGCCGTGGACTCGGTCATCATCGTCATCGACGGCGCCAAGGGCGTCGAGACCCAGACCCGCAAACTGATGGAGGTCTGCCGCATGCGCAAAACCCCGGTGATCGTCTTCATCAACAAGCTGGACCGCCCCTCGAAGGAGCCGTTCGACCTGCTGGACGAGGTGGAGAAGGAATTGCGCATCCGCGTGCGGCCGCTGGCATTCCCGATCTCGAACGGCCCGACGTTCAAGGGCGTCTACAACCTCTACGAAAAGAACCTGTCGCTCTTCACGTCGGACGAGAAACTGACGGCCGACGCTTCGACGGCCGAAATTTCGGACCTCGCGTCGCCGGAGCTGGAGAGCTATATCGGCGCGAAATTCGCCGACCAGCTGCGGCAGGATGTCGAACTGGTCGAGGGCGTTTACGACGAATTCGACCGCGAAGCCTACCTCCGCGGCGAACTGGCTCCGGTCTTCTTCGGCTCGGCGGTCAACAATTTCGGCGTGCGCGAGTTGTTGGAGTGTTTCGTACGCATCGCCCCCTCGCCGCGCCCGGCCCCGACCGAGACCCGGCCGGTGGAGCCTTCGGAACCGAAGATGACCGGCTTCATCTTCAAGATCCACGCCAACATGGACCCCAACCACCGCGACCGCATCGCATTCCTGAAGATCTGTTCGGGCACGTTCGAGCGCAACAAGAACTACCTGCACGTGCGCAGCGGCAAACAGATGAAATTCTCGTCGCCGACGGCCTTCATGGCCGAGAAGAAGTCGGTGATCGACTTCGCCTACCCGGGCGACATCGTGGGTCTGCACGACACGGGCAACTTCAAGATCGGCGACACCTTCACCGAGGGCGAGAAGCTCCGCTTCACGGGCATCCCGTCGTTCGCCCCCGAGCAGTTCCGGTACATCGAGAACGCCGACCCGCTGAAATTCAAGCAGCTGGCCAAGGGCATCGACCAGTTGATGGACGAGGGCGTGGCGCAGCTGTTCACCTCGTCGCTCAACGGCCGCAAGATCATCGGCACGGTGGGCGCGCTGCAATTCGAGGTGATTCAGTACCGGTTGGAGCACGAGTACAACGCCTCGTGCCGCTGGGAGCCGATCTCAATCTACAAAGCCTGCTGGATCGACAGCGACAACGCCGCGCAGCTGGCCGACTTCAAACGCCGCAAGCACACCAACATGGCCGTCGATAAACACGGCCGCGACGTATTCCTCGCCGACACGAGCTACGGGCTCGCCCTCGCGCAGGAGAATTTCAAGGACATTCGTTTCCACTTCACCTCGGAGTTCTGAAACACGAAAAATCCGCCGGAGTCTGCACTCCGGCGGCTGTATAGGCTCACCCGTCGGACCACGGTCCGGCGGGTTCTCTTTTTCATCACTCCCTTCTCCGCTACAATTCCAGATTGCTCATCCGGCCGGTCACCCCGAAGTCGAATCCGGGGTATTCGTAAAGCCCGAACCGGGGTTCGGTCTCACCCCGGGTATAGGCCCAGATCGAGGCATAATCCTCGGGGTCCTCACCCATCTTGCCGATCTGCCGCAGGTAGGCGGCCACCGACTTGCTCTCGACGATGAATATCTCGCCCATGCGGTCGATGATCGGGCTGTGGCGGCGCGTGCGGTCGTGGTCGAAGCGCAGAATGCGACGCCCCTCGGGCGTGAGGCCCACCAGCCGGAAGGTCATGCTCTTGCCGATGGCCGGAAGATTCAGCACGCTGCGGTCCGTGGCGAGGAACGGCAGACGGTATTTGCGCATGAAGCGGCGGAGTTTGGCCGCCGTGTCGCGTCCGTCGGCCAGCAGCGCGTCGAGCTCCGACGCCTGCCCGGCGGTCAGGCGTCCGTAAACCTTCTCCTCGACCTGCTCCTGCATCGAACGGCTGTTGGGCGTGAAAACCGCGCGGTTCTCCTCGAAGCCCTTGACCGAGAAGGTGTAATAGCACACCACGCCCAGCGAATTGAGCACCTGTCGCAGGCGCGCGGTATGTCCGCGGCGCGAAGCGGCCACGGTGTAGACCAGCTGGTTGGTGATGAGCCATCCCGCCGAAAGGATCTTCCGGATGGCCTCTTCGGCCTCGGGCGTCACCTCCAAGGGCGTCTGGAAATGGGTCTGGACGATGAACTGCTTCACGCCGACGGCCGAGGCTTTCTCGCGGAATTCGCGCAGAATCTCCACCAGTTCGTCGTTCACGCGCATCGGCAGGTAGGCAGGCAGGCGCGAACCGAGGCGCACGCGCTGCAATTCGGCGTATTTCTCGCCGTCGGGACGCCCGGCGTTGGCCCGGCGCTTGCGGCAGGCCATGCGGTAAACCGCTTCGAGCATATTTCGCAGGGTCTTGTTCTGACTCATCAGCGCGTCGCCGCCCGTGATGAGGATGTCGCGCAGCTGAGTGTCCTCCTCGAAATAGTTCATCAACCGGCGCAGTTTGTGGTCCCACGACTCTTTGGGGCGCAGCGCCTCGAATTCGAAATTGAGGCGTTCGCTCTGGAAATCGTACATCCGCTGGCACGAAGCGCACAGCCCGCCGCAGGCGCGGCCCATCGTGTCGGGAATCAGGATCGCCACCTCCGGATAGCGGCGGTGGATGTTGTGTCCGTCGGGCAGCAGCCACCCGGCGGCATTGGGCTTGTCCGCCTCGACGACATCCTCGCGCTCCCAGGCGCGAATCCGTCCGTAGGTCTCGACCAGCTGCGGCGAATAGAGGATGTAACTGCGGATGGCGGCATCGTCGTAGCCGTCGCCCGTAACGTCGAGCAGCGAGAGGTAATAGGGCGTGGCGAAGAAGGGCATCCCCTTCTTGCGGGCCTTCGAAAGCAGGTACATCGTCTCCGACGAGAGCGACCCGGCCAGAAAGCGGTTCAGCTCCGAAGGGCTTTTCACGGCCATAGCCAGCTGGAAGCGGAAATCGTCCCACCAGGCGGCCACCTGCCGGTATTTTTCGTCGTAAGTCATCCCCTCGGCGAACCGGTAGCGCGACGGGGTTTTCGACTTGCGGTTTTCGATCTTCTGCACCAGCAGGTGCAGCATCCGCTCGCGGTTGTCGGCGCGAATCGCCCGCACCGCCTCGTCCAGCCCCGAAGGCCAGCGCTCGGTGCGGCTGCGCACGCGCTGCGGCGAGGGCAGCGGAATTTCCGCCCCGTCGAGCAGGCGGAACAGATGGAACAGATCGACAAACAGATCGGAAGGCATCTCGGGATTTTCGAGCCGTCCGGTCAGGAACTGCCACAACAGCGTCAGGGTCTGTATTTCCAATCGGCAGTCCGTGGATAATTCGTGGACTTCTTGTCCGTCGTAACCGATCAACAGTCGAATCTGCTCCGCAGCTTCGCTCTCCGCAGCGGCATGCCGGTCCACGAACTCCCCGAGGCGCATGCGGAACTCCGCACCGTCGCAGCAGGCGTCGGCGAGGGCCGCAAGATCGGGTAACTCCTGGCGATAGAGCAGTCCGAGCTGGGAAAGGGTCAGTGCAAGCATTTTCTTTTGTTTCATAAGCATTTTTATTTATAAGGTTAAGGCAGGCGCAAAATTACCGATTCACACCGGAGCGTCACCTCCGGATTGCATTTTGCGGGAACAATATAGTAAAAATTTTTAATATATTCAAGCATATTTCGTGCAAATCTTCCGCATTCGCACGAAACACATAAAAAAACAAGAGGCTGTCTGACAAGTCGCAGACAGCCTCTTTCCATTCGGGCCGCGATTCACCGCTGCGGGAGGGATTTCCGCGCAGGCATCCGATGCAAACAGCGGCGAATCCTGCCGAAATCCGTTGCAGATCGGCTAATAGTTGGCCACGCACCGGACGTTGTTCGAAGAACCCGTCTCGGCATAGGTCGAGAAATTGCAGCTGTTGTTGCCGATCGTAATGCGGTAATTCTTGTTATCGCTGGTCACGGTGGCGGTCCAATGGAACGAATAGGTCCCGAAGTTGCCGAATTTATCGCCCGTATATTTGCCGCAGGGCAGGATATTGAACCCGATCCGCTCGATTGCATCGGGGAAATACATCGGGTATTTTCCCGCCGGGAAGATGCCGCTGGGTTTCGCCAGATTGAACATCGTGCCGCCGTCCACGGCATTGGCATTCGCCGCCCACAGCCCGCCTTCGGCCGCCGGGCGGCTGCCGCGCAGGTAGGAGGCGATGAATCCGTGATCGACCATATTCATGGCGGCCATCGGGTTCGTCTCGCGGTTGTCGGGCATATAGATTCCCGCCCCCGCATCCACTACGGCCTGAATGGAACTCATGCGAAGCCCGTAATCGTCGGCGACGCCCGCAGCCAGATCGTAGAAATCATAGGCGTTGGGAACGTGCCATCCCTCGGGACAGATTCCGCGGACCTGGATGTTGTAGGAGGCGACGCCGTTATTGAGCGTATAGGAGTTGCCCATGTCGTCGGTTCCCGACGCCCCGTAGACATAGGGATTCTCTCCGGCGGAAAGTCCGGTCATAGCCTCCGCCCACGTGTAGTAACGTCCGTATTTCGAACCGTCGGGATCGTCGGGAGCCGTCCGGCCGACCGAACCGTCTTCGCCGGCGTAGTTGAGGTTCACGGTCATCCAGGTCTTCGTACCGTACCGCTTGGCCGGATACCCGTCGGTCGGAAGCACGCAGATCATTTTCTCGAAACGGTGGGTTTCCGAAAGCCCCGTCCTGCTGACCGTAGTCACCGAGATGCTGTTCGCCGGAATGTTCACCGACTTGCGGTTGGCTTTGAGCACGACGCGCTCCGTATCGCCTCCGCTCACGACGGTCAGCGCCTCAGGGACGCTCCACGCATAGGTCGCCACCTGATCGTCTTCGGGCACGTAGACCGCGAACTCCTCGTCCAGATCCACCGTCAGCGAACCGACGATCGAAGTCTGCACGTAGGCCGGACGCGGCGGCAGTCCCGTCACCGTAATCTCTTTCCACAAGGTGCGGGGCGCGCTGGCTCCCGCAGCGTTGCGGGCCTCGACGGTGATGACGCCGGCCGGAATGACGCCCTCGACCAGCCCGGCCACCAGCAGACGCGAGGTGTTTTCGCCCTCGATGACATTGAGCATCTCGGGCAGGCTCCAGAAATAATTCTCCGCTCCGGACTCTTCGGGAACCGAAAGTTCGAACGAATCGCCCATCCGGACGGTATAGGGGGCTTCGAGCCCCACGGCGATAAAGTCGGGTTGTCCCGGGACCGCAGGTTCGTCGTCGCCGCACGCGGCCATAAGAAGTGCGCCCGCAAGAGCCCGGGCCGCATATCCAATAAATCGTTTCATCGTATCGCAGGTTTTTATTTTCGGTTTTCAATCTCTTCGAGGCGCCGCTCCACGGCTCGCCAGGTGTCGGCCACCTGTCCGAAGCTGTCGTAACCTCCGACTTCGAACATGAATACGCCGTCGTAGCCCGTCGAGGCGATGGCCCCGATCACGGCGGGCCAATCGATCACGCCCTTGCCCATGACCCAGTGCTTTTCATCCACGGCATCGTAGTCCGACACGTGGAGGCTGGCGATGCGGCCGCCCACGGCCCGGGCGAAAGCCTCGGGAGTCTCCTGCAACAAATGATTGGTGTCGAAACAGATGCCGACCGAAGGGTCCAACCGCCCGAACAAGGCCAGCATTTCGTCCGAGGTGTTGCAGAGACAGGTCCGCGGCAGGTCCTCGACCAGCAGCTGGGCGCCGGTACCGCGGGCCGCCTCGGCCAGCGCGTTGATCGAATTCACGCTGTTCTCGAAATGAACGGCGCGCAGCGAGTCGGCGATCGGTTCCGCGCTGGGATGCAGAACCATTTTCCGGGGTCCGAGCGCCTGTACGGCGCCGATGAACCAGGCGATCTGCTCCACGACCGCCGTGCGCAGCGAATCGTTCGGCGAACTGATGTCCCAGGCGCGGCCGAACGGAAGATGCACGGACCAAACAGTCAGCCCGACCTGCTCGGCATCGGCGCGGAAACGCTCGATGGCCGCGAGCCGCTCCTCCGTGGATTTCCCGCGCAGCGAATTGAGCGTCACCTCCACATGGCCGAACCCGGCCTCTTTGACCTGCTGCAATTTGTCAGCCGGCATGGTCAGCGATACCGACAGCCCCTTGGGCCAGCTGCGATAGGCTTCGAGCGCACTGCGGCGCTCCGTTCCGCATCCCGCCGCCACGGCGGCCAGGAGCAGGGGTACGATCCATTTTACGATGTTTTTCATAAGTCTGTCAGATTTCGGGTCGGTGATTTTCGGGATAGCTGAACGTATTGGCAAGCATCCAGCGGCCCTTGTAGATCTGAGCGCCGTCGCGCTGGTAAACGCTGCGGCCGCCAGTGTCGATCAGCTTGTCCGACCAGTAGCTTTGCGTCGGATAAAGCAAGATCGTCTCGTAGTCGGCCGGGCCCGACGACACGCACTTGACGTTGACCGTCGCGCTGGCATTGAAACGGGCGAACTCCTTGGTGGAGACATTGAATTTCCAGATCGCATTGGGCGTAGTGAGCCAAAGCTGGTTGAGCCCGTACACCGGGAAGAGGTCGTGGGCGTCCTTCTGCCCGTCGGGAAGCGGATAGGTCTCCTGCAACGCCAGCGCCGGCCTGCCGTCGGTCCGGATGTAGCGGTAAGCATGGAGCACATCGCCGGCCGTGGCCCACAGCAGTTCGTTCGTGCGGTCCCAGACGGCGTTATGGCCGAAATTCAGCGGATAAACCGCCGCGGGTTCGGAGGCGAACCGCTTCGTGAAATCGACCTCATAAAGGCGCAGCTTGTCGCCGTCGGCCGTGCCGTCGGTCGAGGAGGCCACGACGACATTGCCGTCGGGCAGCAGTTCGGCCGAATGGGGCTGGCCCTTCGGACAGGCGTAGAACATCACCCGTTTGTCCTCGATGCGGATAATCGCCACACCGCCCCGGGTCGCCGTGACGAGCAGATACTCGCAGTCATAGATCGGCTTGACCTCGTCGGGCAGCTCGAACCAAGCCTGCTCGGCGGCCGTCAGGTCCGAATCGGCGGGAGTCCACGACCAAAGCATTTCGCCGCTCGCACGATCGACGAGAGCGACACGGCTCGGGTTCTGTTCGACGAGTGCGATCACCTTATCGCCGGCCGATGCGGGCGGATCGAGCGGCGGCAGGGGAATGATCGGCCGGTCGTCGTCCTCGCAGGCCGCACACAACGCGACGGCCGCGCACACGCCGATGAAGAATTTCGAAAATCTGTGATTGTATGTCATGGTTGTACGTTTTTAGGAATTACTCGACTACCAGCCGGGATTGTTGGGCCGCAGCGTCGGGGCTATTTCGAGCTGGCTCGACGGCACGGGCCACCAGTAATCCCGTTCCTTGTTGAAATTGCGCGTACCGATCAGCGTGCCGTCGCTCTTGTAGATACTGAGGTTGTTCATCGCGTTCTCGGCTTCGCGCCAACGGCGCAGGTCGTTGTAATAGGTGCCCTCGCCCGCCAGCTCGACGCGGCGTTCATAGCGTATCTGACGGCGTATCTCGTCGGCATCGCCGCCCGGATAGGCCCATGCGGAGGAGGTGGTGAATCCCGCACGCTGGCGGATGGCCTTCACCGTCCGGTTCCAGATCTCCTCGGTCATCTCGCCCAGCTCGTTCTTGGCCTCGGCGTACATCAGCAGTATGTCGGCATAGCGCAGCAGCATGATGTTCGTCGGCGAGCAGTTCTCGCCCAGGTTCAGTTCCTGATCGCCCGGGACCTTTTCGGTGTACACCGTGTATTTCTTATAGATGAACCCGGTCTGCTTGTTGGTAAAGCGAACGTTGGTATTGTCCGTTTTCACGGTCTCGCCCATCCAGGTCGATCCGGGATAGACGATCGTCTGCGCAAATCGCGGATCGAGGTCGGCATACCCTTCGGAATCGGCATAGGCGGACTCTTCGCGGGGCTTGCCGTCCTTCATCCAATAGCTGTCGATGAAGTTCCGGAGCGGGGCCGCGCTGTTGTACTGGCGCATCACGATGTCCGTGCTGTGTCCCAGCCCGAGGGGATTGGCGACGGCCTCGACGTTGAAGATCGACTCCGAAGAGTGCTCGGCCGCCTCGGTGAAAAGTTTCGCATAGCCGTCCTGATAAAGCGAATAGACGCCCAGTTCCATGACTTCCCACGCGGCATCGGCGGCCTCCTCCCAGGGCTTCGTCTCGTGCCCGGGATTGCACAGGGCGCTGGCCTCGAAATTGAGCACCCGGGCGCGAAGCGCCAATGCGGCGCCTGCGGTGGGACGTCCCTGATCGCTCTTGGCCGTGTACGTGCGGGGCAGAATCTTCGCGATGTCCCCCAGTTCATCGACGATGAAGCGGATCATCTCCGCCCGGTCGGTGCGCGTGCGTCCGACCTGCGAGATGTCGGGAGAATCGACGATCAGCGGCGCCTTGTAGTAATAGGTCGTCAGCACCGAATAGTAAAGGGCGCGGAGGAAACGCGCCTGCGCCTTCATCTGGGTGACGGCTTCGGCCGAAAGCTCCTTGTTGAGGCCGATATGCTGAAGCAACATGTTGCAACGGCCTATGCCGGTGTAGGCATCCTTCCAGCGGCCGGCAAAGATGCTTCCGTCGGCCGTGTGGCTGCCCTTGGCGAGATCGTTCCAGTTGAGCGTATTGGCATAGTTGTAGGCGTTGGGCGTCGCGCACTCCTCCATGACGATGGCCATCCCGCCGAACATGCTGCCGTTGCGCAGCGGGAGATAACAGCCCGTCAGTCCGCTCTCCGCGTTTTTGGCGCTGTACCAGAAGGTCTTGTCGCTGTAAGCGCCCGTCGGCTCGAAGTCCATCGAACACGAGACGGCCGCAGCGGACAGCAGCAGGCTCAGCCCGAAGTATATGATCTTTTTCATTTTCCAGCTTTTTGTCGTTAGAAACTCAGGTTCAGACCGATCGAAACGGTCTTCAGATTGGGGTATTCGTAGAGGTCCGTGCGGGTGGTGGTGATCTCCGGGTCCCAAAGATCGAAATCGGAGATCGTCCAAAGGTTCTGGCCGCTGACATAGATCTGCAACGCCTCGATCCGCAGCGGCCTCAGCAGCCGTTTGGGGAAGTCGTAGGTCAGCTGGATGTTCTTCATCCGCAGGTAGGAGGCGTTGCGGAGCCATTTGGTCGAGGGGATGAAGTTCTCCGGAGCGTCGGTGTAGGTGGTCAGCAGCGGCAGTTTCGAATGGCGGTTGCTCTCGGTCCACGAATCGGTGGCCCAGTCCCGGGTCACGCCGGCGCCGTTGTTGAACGGCACCGCGAGATTCGCCCTCGGATAGGTATACACCTCGCCCACGCCCTGAAACTGCGCTTCGAGCGAAAGCCCCTTCCAACCCATGTGCACGCCGAACGAATAGGTCACCTCGGGGATGGTGTTGCCGACGACGATCTTGTCCTTGTCGTCGATCACGTCGTCGTCGCAATTATTCTTGTACTTGAGATACCCCGGCCGGAGTTTCGTACGGTCGCCGTAAACGACCGCCGCATTGTCGATCTCCTCCTGCGACTGGTAGTAACCGTCGGCCTCATAGACATAGAACGAGCGGATCGGATAGCCCTCGCGGGTGATGAGCGTATTGCTGTTGGCCAGAATCTGCCCGCCGTCGAGCGACTTCACGCGGTTGCGGACGAAACTCACCGAACCGTTCACCCCGTAAGAGAAGTTCTTGACCCGGTCGCGCCAGGCGCCCGAAAGCTCGAAACCCTTGTTGAGCACCGTGCCGACATTGCTCTTGGGACCGCTGAGGCCGCCGACGTGCGACGGGATCGTGCGGGTCATGATGATGTCGAAGGTCTCCTTGTGGAAATAGTCCGCATCGAGAGTCAGCCGGCTGTTGAAGGCCGCGAAATCCAGACCCACGTTGTACGAACGGGTCTTCTCCCACCCCAGCATGCGGTCGGTGAGCTGCGTCACGGCGAATCCGGCCGCGGGAGTTCCCCCGAACGAATAGTTCTGGTCGATGGCGTCGTAGGTCATCTGATAGCTGTACGGACTCACGGACTCGCTGCCCATCACGCCGTAGGAGGCGCGCAGTTTGAGCAGGTCGATCTGCTTCACCGCGAAGAATTTCTCCCGGCTGAGGTTCCACGCCACCATGACCGACGGGAACATGTGCCAGCGGTTGTCCCGCGAAAGGTTGCTCGAACCGTCATAGCGGAGCGTGCCCTCGATCATGTAGCGGTCGTCGTAGGTGTAGGCCAGACGCCCGTAGACCGAGATCATGCGCTTCATCCACGAACTGCCGGTAGCCTGTGCGTTGGTCTGGTTCGTGAGCGCCTCGAATTCGGTCAGCGTATTGTCGTTGAACCCGTAGTTGTAGGCTTGGAAATTCCGGCTGTCGTTGTGCTGCCAGTCCTGTCCCAGCATGACATGGATGTTGTGACGGTCGTAATCGTTCTCCCAGACGAGGCGGTGGGAGACGGTGTACTGCGCAGCGACGGCATCCCAGTCCTTCAAGCGCGGGGCCGCCGAGTTGAACTTCTTCGTATCGCCCGTCTTGGGATTGACCGTGTACATCTGCGGAATGAAGTTCTTGCTGTAATGGTCCGTCTTGCGGAATCCGACCGTCGCATAATATTTCAGATGCGGGGCCAGCCGCAGGTCGGCATTGATCGTGGCGAGCAGCTCCTGGTAATTCCGGTAGACGAAGCCCTGCTCGACCTCCATGCGCGGATTCTCGATGTTGTTGCGTCCCGGGGTGAAGAGCCACGTCGAACCGTAAAGGCCGTTGCGGTGGTAGTCCGAGAAGATCGGCAGACCGCGCATGATGGTATTCAGCACGGTCCCCGTCGAATACCCCACCTCGTCGAAGGTCCGCAGGTTGCCCTGGAACGTTCCGCTGACGTTGAGCGCGTCGCACACCCGCGCGTTGAGCTTCAGGTCGAAAGCATAACGCTGGGCGTCGTCGTTGTCGATGAAGACACCCTTCTGATCGGTGTAGCCGAAGCCCATCGAATAGGTCACGGCGTCGGTGCCGCCCGAAAGGCGCACGCTGTGCTGCTGCACGTAGCCGTCTTCGAGGCAGATGTCGAACCAGTCCGACGCGGGATAGACCGACCGGTCCGTCTTCATGCCCTCCATATATTCGAGTATCTGGCCGTTGCTGTACGACACGGCGCCGGGACTGATGCCGGAATTGATCTCGGCCAGATTGCGCAGCCGCATGTAGAGGATCGGATCGGTGACCACGTCCGGAAGATAGGTGGCCCGCTGCACGCCGTACTTGCCCTTGTACTCGATGCGGGGACGCCCTTTGGAACCCTTCTTCGAGGTCACGAGGATCACGCCGTTGGCCGCTTTCAGGCCGTAGATGGCGGCCGACACGTCTTTCAGCACCGAGATCGACTCGATGGTCGAAGGGTCTATCTCCGAGAAGTCGTATTCCACGCCGTCCAGCAGCACCAGCGGTGCGCCGCCCGTGGAGTTCAGCGAGTTGACGCCTCGGATCGAGATCGTGGCGTTGTCGCGGCCGGGCTGCGAACCGCCCTGGTTGACCCAGATACCCGGCGTGTTGTAGAGCATCTGCGTAGAATTGGTGATGGGCTGGTTCTCCTTGCGCTTGATGTCCACGGAGGCCACCGATCCGGTGAGCGAGAGCTTTTTCACGGTACGATACCCCACGACGACCAGCTCCTCCAGTTCGGTGGACTGGTCTTTCATCACCACGTCGATCTGCGAACGGTTGTTGACAGCTTCCGTGACACTCCCGTAACCGATATAGCGGAACGTGAGCGTCGCATCGGGAGCGACCATCAGCGAATAGGAGCCGTCGGAACCGGTGGCCGTGCCGTCCGTACCGCCCACGATGACGGTCACGCCGACGAGCGGCTGTCCCTGCCCGTCGCGGACGGTTCCGGTCAGGCGGTATTTCCCGGGAGCCGCCGGGGATTCGGGCCCGGGGCCGGCCTTGCGGCTCAGAAAGATCCGGTTGGAACCCTGCATCCGGTAGTCGATGCCAGTGCCGGCGAGAATCCGGCCGAGAACGTCCTTGACGTCTCCTTCGAGTCGCCCGGCAGCGTTCGAGCGCGTTTTGACCAATTCGAGCGCATACGAAAATTCAATGCCGGTTTGTTTCGAGATTTGCGGCAGGATGTCGGCGAGCGTCTGCTTTTTCGCCGTGACGTTCACGACGATCCGCTGAGCCGACGCAGGGAGGATCACAAGCAGGAGCAGCGCCGCCGCCAGCACTGTCCGCAGCCTCCCGACACCGTTTCGAACAGGCAACAGCGTACCCGCCGCGCCCTTGCGGGCGACGTTCGGAATGTAATTCATATAGTGAGATTTTAAGGTTTAAGATTGGATTTCGGATGAGACGGTCGGGATCTCTCCCGCGGTACAAGTCAGGCTGTCGTCATAGGCATTTCCGTTTGGGATTCTTCAAAAATTATCATCGGTCGCGCGATTTCTTCCGGGTCAGCGTTTGCGTTTGATCAGGACGCGCCGGTCCTGAACGGTGTATTCGATCGGTACGATCAGATTCAGTATATCGAGCATCTGTCCGAGCGGTTCGTTGTTGCCCACGACCAGGCGGTAGGCCGTATCGTCGAACGACGAGGGGTCATAGATGACCGACACGTCGTAACGCTCCTCGATCAGGCCGACGATCTCGCTGAAAGAGATACATTCGTAGACCTTGTGGTTGTAGTGCCAGGCCGTGTATTTCCCCGTCTGCACCTCGCTGACCGACAGCAGACGCCGGCTCCGGGCGTCCACCACGGCCTGCTGTCCCGGGCGCAGCGTGGCCAGCTCCTCGCCCGAGGCGCTTTCGAGCGCGATACGCCCCTTTTCGAGCGTCGCTTCGATCCGCTCGCCCGCCTTGACATTGAACGAAGTGCCCAGCACCCGGATATGCACTCCCCGGGTCTCGACCACGAAAGGATGGACCGGATCAGACTTGACATCGAAAAAAGCCTCTCCGGAGAGTTTCACCCGGCGTCGGCGCGCGCCGAAATCCTCCCGGAACGAGAGCTCCCCGCCCCGGTTCAGATAAACCCGGGTGCCGTCGTCCAGCACGAAGTCGAGCACTTCGCCCGGAACCGTATTGGCGATCGTATGCCACTCGAAACGCTCCCGGTATTTATCGACCCCGATCCCGGCCAGTACCGCCCCGAAAAGCAGCGCTGCGGCGACCGCCGTGCGGGCCAGATACTGCAACCGCCGGATACGCCGGCGCTGGTCCAACTGCTGGTTTATCCTGCGGACAGCCCCTTCGACCTCGGGAGCCGAAGCATGTTTATAGGTGTTCTTCAAAGCCCAAAGCTGTTTGATCCGAAAGAACTCGTCCCGGTTCTCCTCGCTTCGCGCCATCCACTCCTCGACCATACTGCGGGTCTGTCCGTCACAGCGGCGGTCGAGATAATCGACGATTTTCTGAGGGCTGATCGTTTTCATCGTTGCCGTTTTACTGAATAAACAATCCAGAACCGGAATTTACGCAGCCGATCCTGGATTTATTTGAAAATCCGTTGAAAAAACTCAGATCATGGGAATCGACGCCAACATCAAAGCGAACAATTCTTCGGCGGAAATCCGGCCCCGCAGGAATTTCAATGCCAGGTAAAGATGCCCTTCGACCGTACGGCGCGGCATCCCGAGCAGTTCGGCGATCTCGGCGTTCGACATGTCGTGCAAAAATGAGAGCCGGAAAACCTCTCGCCGCTTGTCCGGCAGCTCCTCGATGATGCCGAGCACCCGTTCGAGCAGCTCCTTGTTGCAGAGCGTACGGACTATATCGTCGTTATTGGCCCGGAGCCACTCGGCCTCGCTCTGCGCGAGCGCATCCAGCGAATCGCCTCCCGCGAAATTTTTGCTGCGCTTGAGGCTGTTCAGCATGCGGGAATGGCATGCCCGGAAAAGATAGGTCTGAATCCCGGATGAAAAAGTCAACCGGGAACGATGTTCCCAAACGTAGAGAAAGACATCCTGCACGACATCGCGGGCAGCTTCGTCATCGAGCAGAATACAGGCATACCCCATCAGCCGGGGATAATACTCCTGTATCAGGCTGTCGAAAAGCTCCCGGTCTCCGGTCCCCAATGCATGTATCTTCGTTGCGTCCATTGTTGCGAAAAAGCGAGAATAAAGGTATGAAAAAAATGGGACCGGACAAACCGAAGCCGATGAAATTTCCATGACAGACACAAAAAGCAGAGCTTTCCGATGCAGAGGGAGGGGGGGGGCAATGCTCCACCAGCCACAGGATCGGATTCGGTTGACTTTACGGTCGATTCATCCGCTTAAAGCGCCCTACCCATGTTCTCAAAGCCCACAAACGAAAAAGGCTCAGCAATCATCAGATTACCAAGCCTTTCATCAGTCGGGGTGACTGGATTCGAACCAGCGACCACACGCCCCCCAGAGGAGTTATCTCAATATTTTAATTTTCACAATTAACTACAAATCATTATATTTGCATCGCATACAAATAGTTGAAAAATTCATCTTTTTATAATTGTTTGGATTAGTTGTGTTCCAGTTGTGTTCCATTAAATTTTTGAACTTGCCATGAGAACGACTTTACATTTTCAGCCTCGCTTCGACAACCCTGATAGCAAGGGACGTTATGCCGTTCGGTTATGTATCACCAAATGCAGGCAACGAAAATACATAGCTCTCAAGATTTTTGCTGACCCTGAATTCTGGGACAAAGATAATGAAACATTTATCATCCAAACCAAGTTAAAAGATCCACAACAAAAAGCCGCAAATAAACAACGCATCTGCGACAATGCTCTGCTGGAACGTTATAAAGTTCGCGCAAGGGAAATTATTGAGAAATTTGAGCTTTCACACAAAGACTGGACATTGAATCAATTCGAGGATGCGTTTGTGAATGCATCAAAACAGAACAAATTCAAACCTTATTTAGAAAATCATATTCGAATTCTTCAAGAAACCGGACATATCGGAAATGCTGCATGTTATTCCGAAACACTCCGCATGCTACAACATTACGATCCTAAATTAGGACAACGTTTATTCCCTGACATAGATCTAAAATACGTTAATGGCTTCGACATATATTTACAAAAACGAGGCAACAAAGGCAATACCCGGAAATATTATCTCAAAGCCCTACGAGCCATCCTGAATCGGGCGATTCAAGAAGGAGAAGCATCCAATGACACCTATCCATTCGGAAAAGGTAAATTTGAGATTGCCAAGTTAGAAGAGGTTACAGCCAAACGATACCTATCAAACGACACTTTCGAAATGATCAAATCGACTCAGGCACACAATCCACAAGCGGAATACGCCCGACAGCTTTTTCTCTTTTCTTATTATTGCTTCGGAATGTCATTCATCGATATGGCCTACTTGACCTCTGATAATATCGTCAACCAAAACGGAGTCGACTATATCGTTTACAAGCGGCACAAGATTCAACATCAAAAAAATGTTACTCCAATTCATATTCAACTCAATGAATCGATTCAAGCACTCTTAAAAACACTTCGAGATGAATCACCGACAGTTGATGGGTTCCTACTTCCGATCGTTACCTGTGCAGGTTATTCCGGAGAGAAACTTTACAACCACATCCGAGGACGTTATCGGAAATACAGTAAATATCTGAAACTGCTGGCAGAGGAATTTAACATACAAGAACTTCGCCTGACCAGCTATGTCAGCCGACATACCATGGCGATGACTATGCAGCGTAATAAAATTCAACGGGATGTGATTTCACAGGTATTGGGACATGCAGACCTGAAAACAACGAACGTTTATCTCGATAGCTTTGATAATAGCATCGTGGATGAAGCCGCGAAAGTTTTATAGATAAGATCAAAACTCTCAATTTATTTACTGCTGTTCTTTAGAAAATTTTGTTTATAGTCTAAAATGCCATTTTTACGCAAATTTTTCGAGTATGGACAAAAGGTTGGCAGCTCTAAAAAATGCAACTTCTTCTGCTGCTCCACTGATTTTATTTGCTAAAGTCCGGTTAAATCCACTTTATAATAGGTTGGCGCTATATTGTTCTTTTCGAGAAACATCACCATATAGATGGGCGCATAGACAATCTTACCGACAACTTGCAAATTATCATTATTAAATACGATAGCCTGCGGCAAATCATATTCACCGCAATCCATGATATTAGACAAAGCACGGTGTATTTCATAGTCTTTCCCTGACTTTACCTCAATGGGCAACACCTTGCTATCCAACTCGACAACAAAATCCAATTCTCCTCGTTTCTTATTATTGTAATAATAGGGGACAATATCATGTGCCACCAACTCCTGCGCTACGGCATTCTCGTAAATCGAACCAAAATTGATACTCTTATCCCCTTTGATAATCCGTAGCTGAATACCCTCGGCATACTGGCAAGCCAGCAACCCGATATCACTCTGAAATAGTTTGAACAGATTGCGTGAACGAGCGAGCAACAGCGGCATTTTCGGCTCCTCCACGTTGTAGACGGGTAACGCTACGCCAGCATTCGTCAACCATAAAAAGCTGGCTTCTATTCGCTCGAACTTTGCATGCTCATTCAATCGTTTTAAGATAAAACGTTTGTTTTTGGCATTCAGCTCGGGAGGAATGAGGTTAAAAATCTCCTCGATATAGAGTTTATTATTCGGATCATACTGCGCGATATCGCGCTTGTACAAACGGATAATATCCTGCTGCACGGTCATTACCTCTTGCAAGTTGTTGCTCTCGAGATATTTGTTTACGGCGGCAGGCATCCCGCCTACGACAAGATAGAGACGAAACAACTCCAGAATCTTGCCGTGTATAAATTCATCGACAGCGGTACGATTTTGCCACGCTTCGCTCAATGCTCCGATTACGGTATTATTAATCCCCACACAGGAAATGAACTCCTCAAAATCAAGCGGGTACATATCTTTGACACCCATGTATCCTACCGGCTCCGAACGGAGGTCCTTCAGTTCGATTCCCAACAGCGAACCGCTTAGGATATAACGATATGAACCGTCGTCAACAAGAAACTTGATTGCCGTAACGATATCGGGACATTGCTGCACCTCGTCAAAAAAGACAAGTGTTTGGCCTTTTATAAGAGGCACGGAAGTTATTGCAGACAATCTTAACAGAATATCAGCACTGCTCTTCGCATCCTTAAATAACTCAACTGCTTCGGGCATCTCAACGAAGTTGATCTCGACAAAACTTTTGAATGACTTGCCAAACTGACGAATCGAGTACGTCTTGCCAATCTGCCGCGCACCAGTAATAAGCAAGGCATTGCGAGTTGTCTCGTAATAATTCCGAATATAGGCATCTATCTTTCTCTTCAACATGACTTATTTCATTATTTGGCGACTCCTCTCACCATTTTTCCAAGGCAAAGATAGCACACAAACGCCGCTTTTCCAAGATATATTCATGTCATATCGCCATTTTTCCAAAATAAAGAAACCCCTAAATAGATTGTAGCTACAAAAATTAGCATTTACTATTTGGCCAATCCCAATCATTATATTTACATTTGCATAATAATCAACATTATACAGCAAGAAAGGAGTTATAATACCATCTCAAATAAAACCACCTCCAACCAATTCCATAGCATTACTATAATTATCCTCGAAAATGATAACCAAAGTCCCTACCTTATCATACAAAGAATTCCTAACACGCTATCCCGCTGAAAAAAATATACTTGACTTAATTGTAAAGGCCAAATATAAAGGTACGTTTATTTGTCCCAAGTGTGGTAGCATGCATAATATATGCCGTCAAAAATATGATGCAAGAAAGCTATATTGTTTCAACAAGGATTGCAAGTCGGAATTTTCCATTCTCGATTTAACCATGTTTAAATATACGCATGTGGATCTTCGCATTTGGTTCTACATTATTTACCTCCTCAAAATTGAGAAGATAAATCTTCCTGCTCTTCAATTACAAAAAATGGTCGGCATCAAATCTTACAAAAGCATATATCGAATCAAAAATACCATCCTTAAGACTCTCACAAAGCAAAAGGATACGGGAGAGTATGACCCTGAAATAATCACCGAATTCATCGCAGATTTCTGTTAATTTTATTTTTTACACCCGCAACAAGCCTAAAGTATATAATTCACGAAAAAAGGGGCCAAATAGGACAATTTTAACGCCATTTCAACCAAACCAGGCTTCAAAAACCTAAAAAAAAGGCCCCAATCTACGTGGTGTATATTAGTCATAAAAAACGACGTACGCAATGAATAATTTTATCATTTCGCCCGACTCGCCCATCGCAATGATGACGGTTGGACAATTAAAAGAAACGATTACCGAATGCCTATTGGCTGCCGGCAAACTACCCAAAGTAGAACCGGTCCCCGAACTCATGGATACGGCCGAAGTTGCCAAGTTGACTGGGTACAGTAAACAGACCATCTACCAACTGACGTCGACTCGCCAGATTCCCTTCCATCGACCAGCGCATGGAGGCCGCAAGATTGTTTTCAAACGCTCCGAGATACTGGAGTGGATGCAGGCTTGTGGCATTGAAACCATCGACTCGTACTGCAATGAGCATATGCGCTAATTCTCTCCTTTCAACCTTCAATTCAAACAAACACATTCTTATTATAATAGAAATAAACAATGACAATATGAATATGAATACAAATATCAATATTACCTGTACACTATACCACATATCTTTGTGGTATAGTGTACAGGTAAAAAAAGGCAGAATACATTATCAACTAACACTTTTTTCACGATGAAAACAAACGACCCTTCCTACAAGGTTTCCCTATTCGGGAACTTCAGAGAGGTGCACCCGATGGGTACCGTAGACATCAGCTCGTGGCTTTTTTCGGAAAAATACCGTCCGCAGGTGGATGAAATCCGCCGGACGCAAGACTCTGAACAGCGCCGCCGCCTCAAAGCGTCGCTGCCCTGTATCACTCCAAGCGGTATCTTTCGGCAACGTAGCGCCAGCCAGCTCATCCAGCACAGCGGACTGCTGTGCATTGATATCGACGGAGCCGATAATCCACAGGTATCAGACTGGGAAGCACTCAAACTTGAAGTGGCCTCTTTCCCGGGACTTTTCTATGCAGGGCTGTCTGCCAGTGGCAACGGCCTATTTCTACTGATCAGAATTGCAAATCCGCAACGGCATACCTCCTATTTCCACGCCATTGCATCGGATTTAAAGGCTCAAGGCATTACAGTCGACAAGCGCTGCCGCGATCTGGCCCGTCTCCGTGGTGCGAGTTACGACCCTCACCCGATATACTGTCCCTCGCCCACTGCCTACAACAAAATCATCTACGAATTTGACAGTAGACGGTCCCGAAATATTCCAGCCACCTCAGAACGTAAGGACATAACCACACATCGCGTAGAGTGCTTGTTATCCCTAATCGAACAAACCGGGACCAACATCGCCGACGATTACGACACATGGCTCCGAATCGGATGCTCACTGGCAGCCGAATATGGCGAAAGCGGTCGTGGATATTTCCACACCGTAAGCCGCCAGTCGGATAAATACCACCCGGAGCAATGCGACCGGCAGTATAACCATTGCCTGGGTTGCTGCTCCAAATCCTCCATCGGAACATTTTTCTATACCTGCAAACTCTTTTGTTTAACATTAACTTTTTAACTATGAACGATTTAAAAAACAAGAAGCCCAAGAGCTTCATTCTGTATGTCGACATGGTCGGCTGTTTTGAGAACCTTACCGGAGATGAATGTAAGGAACTGGTCCTTGGCATATTCCATTACCACGACAAAGGCCAGTTCGAAACTTCAAACCGGGTCGTTCAGATTGCTTTCGACCAAATGAAACCGCATTTCGATCGCAATGCGGCCAAGTACATCGAAACATGCGAAAAGAAACGAGCTTGGCGCGAAACAAATGCCCCCAAAACCAAAAGTAAAAAAAGTAATGAAAATTCACCTAAAATCAACGAGTCATGGTAAAACGTTACACATCATTTGAAGAGCTTTTCAGCTCTATGAGAAACCGTAAACTGCCTGTTCCCACTCTTGTGGAGGGAATTTTATCTGTACAAATACCTCAGGCAGAGCAAGGGTTAAAAAAGGTTGCCACAGAAGTTTACAGACGCATGGGATTTACACTGTCCTGGCAACCCGAATATGACGAGATCATCAAATGGCTCATGGACAACCAACGTAAAGGCCTTGTTTTGTGGGGTGATCAAGGGCGGGGAAAAACAACTTTCGCAAAATATATCTTGCCTGCTTTATTCATCTATTTAGGCATCAAGACCAAATGGGTCGGTGACGAAATCGAACTTGAACGCCCAATTACTGACTATAATGATGTCTCAACAGAAGTGGAAGTCCTAAAGGACGGGAAAGTTCTGTTTATCTCCCACGTTGGAGAAGGGCGAACCGGCCGTGAACAAACTCCATCGCCCTTCGACAAGTTAGTACTGGAAGCTGAGAGGCGCAATATCTTGTTGATCATCTCTACCGATTGTACGATTAACGAACTAACCGAGAAATACGGAGCTTTGACAATCCACAGGTTGCAAAAACTGACCCACGGGATCAAATTCTCAGGAGAAAACCTGCAAAACAAATTCCCGCTGCCCCCGAAAGAACTCCGTCCCAAGAAGCCGGCACAAAATCCAGTGCGACCTGCGACACAACCTGCGGCACAACCAGAAGCGCAAACTGCAACGCAGCCCCAACCGCAGCCGACGGCTTCTATGGCGTCAAATCTCCCGACAGGCGCGTCATCTCCGGAGCCTATTGACGAGGGCCTGCCCTGGACCTGAGAGGGCGAGAAACGGGCTGAAACACTTGCGTGTATTCTTGCACAATAAGGTATGTA
>ENA-UEPL01000223-UEPL01000223.1-human-gut-metagenome-genome-assembly--contig:-NODE-223-length-54516-cov-6.229045_pt1 | contig 54516 bp, 46 predicted proteins | sample MGYA00242896_ERZ507908 | MGnify/ENA primary metagenome ERZ507908 (study PRJEB26167, sample SAMN06115518) | human gut metagenome | host: Homo sapiens | place: China:Chongqing | collected 2015-08-20...
GTTCCGTTCTGATTCACTACTTCCATCTTGTTTGCCTCAGAAAATTTCCGAGGAATTTTTTAAATTTCGGCTGACTCGCCCTGTCGCCCTACATAGGCATTCAAAGCAAAGTTTTTTCTCCCGGATGCTTTCACCAGTGCTGTTTCTTAACAGTGCTGATTAAAGCATCAGATCCTTTTCCCGAGGAGGAGAAAAAATGAATCATATTTACAAAAAAGTATGGAGCAGAGTTCGCGGCTGTTTCGTCGCTGTCTCTGAAGCGATGACTACCGCTTGCCAAAATGCCGGTAAAGCACTGCTAATTTCTGTGGCTTTTGCTCCTTTCTTTGTCTCAAGTAACGTTAACGCTCTGGAGGTATTGAGCGGAGACGTCGGGACAAATCAAATCAGAAGCCAAAATAGATACGGCGCCTTCTATGACAATGTAACCGTCAATGGAAACCTCTACCATTCTGCGTCTCAGGGGCCCCAATATTTGTATATCGGCTGCACCAATCGCAGCGACGAAACTTTTCCGGACATAACCTTGACTGTCAACGGAGACTTCACCGTGGCAAACGATGGTTGGATTTCTATAGCGCAAAACAATCAGGGCTCAACTCCGGCAAAAGGGACTTTGATTGTTAATGGAAACATGAACGTTAACGGGACGGTTAACGTCGGAGACCGCTCAACTTACCATAATTCGTCCAGCGAGGCTCATGTTACCGTTGCTGATACGCTTACTGTTGGGGCAAGTGGCGTTTTCCAGAACAATTCCGACAATATCTACGGCCCAATCAATCTTAATTCTGAAATGAATATCGCCAATATTCGAAACAGCGGTATTTTCAGGATGCTCGGTGGTCAGTCTGTTGTTGGAAACTTCGGGAACCTCTACCAAGAAGCGGGGACTTTTCAGCAAACCGCCAACAACATTTACCACTTCTCAGGCGCCGTGCGCTTAAACGGGGGCTGCCTCGATACGGCTGATTCCATTGTCATCGGCCAAAAAATCGGGAAGTTTTCAATTGGAGACTCATTGGTCCTCTCTGGCGGAGCTTTAGCGAACCGGGCGCTTATTACGCAGAAAGCAGGAAACTTTGTTGTTGAAAAAGGCAGTTACAGCATCGAAACAGTTAACAAAGAGAACGGCGCCATAAGTAATGCCGGTAGCTTGTCCGTCACAAATTTCACACAGTCCAACGGCACGACGGCCAATATCGGCAACCTCACTATCGGTCATGCCGATCTGTACGGTTCCCTGAGTAACACCGGGACGCTTTCTTTAACCGGCAATGTCACTAGCCGGGGAAATCTCTCGAGCAGTGGTACCTTGAATAATCGGGGAAGCTGGACAGAAACCGCGCATTATGCCATTTCCGGAAACCTCAACAATACCGGCAGCGTGAATTTCCAAAACGGATTTGAATTTGCCACGAACGGACGCCTGAACTCGTCCGGCACGCTTCAGACGAATAACGCGGCCAATATTTTTGATTCACTGGGGCGCCAAGGCCAAACCGCTCTATCGACTGTCAGTTTGCAAGCAGCTCTGCCGGAAGAAGCCAAGACTTCTTTAACGGATCTCTTCAGACACTACGTTCCCGGAACCGTTGCTCAAAGCTTAATCGATCACGCTTCTTTTACCGGAGGAAAAATCATTATCACCGGTGTCAATCTCACGACCACGCAGCGTGACGATTTGCTTCAGGCATTCAAAGCAAAGTTTTTTCTCCCGGATGCTTTCACCAGTGCTGTTTCTCAACAGTGCTGATTAAAGCATCAGATCCTTTTCCCGAGGAGGAAAAAAATGAATCACATTTATAAAAAAGTATGGAACAGAGTCCGGGGATGCTTTGTTGTTGTCTCTGAGACTGCTAGTTCGATAAGTCGAAACAAGGGGAAAGTAACATCCTTGATTCTTGTTACATTTCTAGCGGCTTCAAACGTATTCGCTCTGACTACGCATAACGGCGATGTTGAATTAGGCACGCTAAGGGATGGAGAAAAACGTACTTTAGTGGATAGCTTCGTCATTAACGGAAACGCAACAGCAAACACTCCGGAGCTGTATATTTCTTGGACTTCAAGAAATTTCCGGGGAATGGAAAACCAATCTCTGTTAGTTAACGGTAACTTGGATTCCAGCTCTCCACTGTTTGCCGTTGTCCATAAAGGGGACGGAGCGTCGAAAATTTCGGGCAGCCTTGAAGTGACTGGGAATCTCAATCTTCATAGCGGTCTTTTGAGAGTTGGCAGTGGCAATACCGATGACGGAGGTGAAGTCACTTCCTCTTTAAATGTTCACGGAACTCTAAATATTAGTAACGGCGCACAAATTGACAATCGTGCGGATTATCACCACGTTAAGCTTCAGCTAAATGCAGGCGTCTTAGACAGCTCCGGTTTATTTGACATTTCTTCAGTTGAGTCAGGAACAGTTAATTATGGCGATATGACTGTCCGCAATGGAAACTATCAGCAATCAGGGAATGTCCAAACCTATGTCTCCAATAATATTGCGCTCTTAGGAGGGACTTTAAATAACCAGGATGCACTGAACATCGGAGGGAAAAGCGGAAATTTTTCTGCCGGTAACTCATTGAACTTGGCCGGAGGAATACTCACCAACCGTAATTTACTGACTCAAGTCGGTGGTTCAATCAGTGTTACTGCCGGGAGTTATGACTTTGGTACATTGAACAAATCCAATGGAGTGTTGAGTAACGCGGCAACTTTAGTCATAACAAATTTCAATCAGAGCAATGGGACTGCCTCAAACTCCGGCAATTTGACCATTGCTAACGCCAATCTAGGCGGGAGTTTGACAAACACGGGTACGCTGTCTTTGACCGGGAATGTCACTACCAGAGGTAACCTAACCTCCACCGGTACTCTTAATAACCGGGGAAGCTGGACAGAAACCGCGCATTATGCCATTTCCGGAAACCTCACCAATACCGGCAGCGTGAACTTCCAAAACGGATTTGAATTTGCTGCTAATGGACGCCTGAACTCGTCCGGCACGCTTCAGACGAATAATGCAGCCAACGTTTTTGATTCATTAGGCACCCAGGGCCAAACCGCTCTATCAACGGTCAGTCTGCAAGCTGCTCTGTCGGAAGAAGTCAAAACTTCTTTAACAGATCTCTTCAGACACTACGTTCCCGGAACCGTTGCTCAGTCTTTAATTGATCATGCAACGTTTACCGGCGGAAAAGTGATCGTGACCGGTGTCAATCTCACGACTACCCAAAGAGACGATCTGGTAAAGGCATTTAAAGCAAAGTTTTTTCTTTCATGAAAGAGAACATCAGAAGTACTCCTTTGCGATTATTTTGGCAATTTAACTTTGGACAAGGTGCAAAATGCTTTTTATACCGACAGCATCCACTGGTTGGAAGAAGAATCCGGTCGAGTTGTATTTATCATCCCTTGGCTCTCGTCGATCTTCGATAACAATGCAAAACTGCATAAAAAATATTGCAAGGGTTCTTGGACATGAAAATTACGAATTGATTGATTGGTCAAAACTGAGGACAAGCCACTGGACATTGATCAAAAAAAACTTAACTGCAAGAAATTGTTCCGGTGCAACAGTGAATCTTTATCTCAATGCATTTAAGGCGGTCGCGAAGGCAGCCTGGTCACACGACTATTTGCCTCAGTCTGCTTATTTAAAAATTCAAGCTATCAAAGCAGTGAAGTACCAGCGATTGCCGAAAGGTAGAAGTCTGAATACGAAAGAGTGCAGGGCATTGTTGAAGGCCTGTGAAGACGGCACAAAGGCTGGTGTTCGAGATAAAGCCATCTTTGCGCTCATGTTCGGCTGCGGCCTCAGAAGGGCTGAAGTTGTGTCCTTGAAGATGAGCAACTGGGATTGTAGCCGAAGATCATTTACGTTCATCGGCAAAGGAAACAAAGAAAGAATCGTTTTTCTCCCTAAAACTTTGGACTCGGTGATAGATAAGTGGGTTGAAGTTCGAGGAGTGGGGCAGGAAGTCTTTTTCCCTAGAGTTTGTCCCGGAGCCAAAGAAGACAGCTTCATTTTCAAAGAAATGCTCTCCGGTTCGATTTATCGGATTCTTCAAAAAAGAGCGGCCTTGGCTGGTTTGGAAAAAGTAAAGCCCCATGATCTTAGAAGAACTTTTGCAACCACTATGCTGGCGAATGGTTGTGATGTGTTCGTTTTGCAGCGGGCTATGGGTCACGCTTCAGTCACTACTACTTCTATGTACGACTATCGCAGCGAGACGCAGCGAAAAGAAATATGTCGTGCCTTACCGATTGGGTAAAATAAGTCGGTCCTGTCTCAATTTTTTGGAGAAGTAAATGAATAAAACTGAATTGGTAGCCGCTGTAGCAGAAGTTTCCGGCAAACCTAAAGCTGATGTCAAAGAGGTCTTGGAAGCATTTTTGGGTCAAATCATCAAAACGGTAAAATCCGGCGATGAAGTCACTTTAGTGGGTTTCGGTACTTTTAAATCTGCCGAACGTGCAGCCAGAACCGGACGCAATCCGGCCACCGGCAAAGAAATCAAAATTCCCGCTTCTATACAGCCAAAATTTGTTGCCGGGAAAATGTTCAAGGATGCACTTAACGGGAAATAATTCATAGAAAGTATCATATTCAAAAGGCCTCTTCGGAGGCCTTTTGACTTCTAAGGTATTTTCAAAAAGTGGAGTTTGGTTTTTAAATCAATGAATTACTCTTCCCTTTCTCCTTTAACTTCTTAAATACAAAAAGAGCTATTGAAAGTCTGCTTTCTTCAGAAATAGGAGATAAATTTTTATTGACAATTATACATTTGCAAATGTATAATTACTTACATCAAATAAACAAACAAATGGGCTTGAAAATGACGAAGCAAATGACAGTAACCGAACTGAAGAATTTAATGAACCTTAGCGGCTGGACGCATGAGCAGGTCATTACGATTAACAAAGAATATGACTACAACGGTCATGTGCTCGAAGGTATCGCAGAAGTGGTTTCTCGTAACCCTAACGTTCCGTTCGAAATTCATTTTAACGAAGGTTTTAAGTACAACGTTGGAAAAGACGAACTCACGACTCAGAAAGACGATTCTCTCTACGGCATTTGGTGGTTCACGCCTGAACTCGAAATTGTCGATAACGAAGGCGAAAAGATTGACTCTTGGGATTTAGACAAACAAGGTTTTAAGCCTGATTTTTCTCAGGTCGATTACTCCGAGGTCATCGCGAACGCGAAGAAAAGCCAAGAATGAAAGAAGTAAAAAAAGTGGGGCGTCCACGCTCAACGGCAGAAGGCGGAAAAAACTACACGTTTTATCTAAGTCGTGAAGTTGGCGAGAAAGTTAAGGAATTAGGCGGGGCGCGCTGGATACGTGATCAAGCGTACAAAGCGATGGGAAAGAAAGAAAATATCGGTAAGGACACGTATGACGAACTTGTACAAGAATTGAACAAGTTGAAAATCTAATAAGTGAAACGCCATCAGCAGCCAGAGCAGTTACCCACAATTTTGCTGAACCAAATTATGGATAACTGCTGAAAAAGTCAACAACAGGAAAATCGAATCAGGGAAAAGTTGTTCCGGAACAACTTTTCCTGAAAATCAGATCGGGCATCAGCTTCAGCATTCCGGCTCTGCCGGCAATGCTGAAGAGAGGAAAACTCCGCCAGCATGGGTTACTGCCGGATTTTTCAAAAGATAGAGCCTCCCTCTTCGCGAGAGGCCAAAAGTTGATCCGAATCAACTTTGCGGCTTCGAGTTGCCCACAATTTTCCGGTTCGCTACAGCCAGTTTCGGAGACAAGCGCTCACCGAGTGAAAATGAGGACAACTCTCAGCAGTCAGAGTAGTTATCCACAATTTTGGCAAGCTGAATTGTGGATAACTACTGAGGATGTACGACTAACTACTGCTAAGGCAGGATCGCATCTTGATATCAAATGTATACATTTGATACCATAGATGCATCAACACCTCGCCGAGGGCTCGGTCGAAAATTTCATTTTCGGTTGTCCTGCCACACCGCCAAGGCGGTCGAACGCGGGAGCGTTCGGTGGATACGTTACACACGATCTGAGTTAATTCCAAAAAGGTTTGTCATGCCAAAAAGAGGTTCGGAAAAGAAAACCAGTGTTCTTACGGCTCGCGTTCAAACGGAAACAAAAGATGCTGCCAAGGAGTATGCGAAAAATTCCGGAGAAAGTCTTTCGGCATTTATTAATGCAACTATCGAAGAAAAGCTGAAAGGCCAGAAAAACTCTTCGGACAAAAGTGTTATTAAGACTGTTTTTTCTGAAGCCAAAGCAGAAGAATTCCCAGAAGAGAAAAAGATTCCTCTTTTTTTAAGGTTAACAAAAAGTGAGCTGGCCGCATTAGATTGCAGAGCCAAAGAGTTCGGCGTTTCTAAACAAGCTTACCTTACGTTGCTTCTTAGAAAGGATCTTCTAGGTACGATAATGTTGTTGGAAAAAGAAAGGGAGGCCGTTATCGATTCGACAGTTGCGATGAATAAAATCGGAGTCAACTTAAACCAAATTGCTCATGCCTTGAATATATTGGTGGACGATCGCGAGAAAAGGTCAATCCCATTCAAAGAACTTAAGCTCCAAATTGCCAAATTAAGTTCATTTATTGAAAATCATTTGTACAAAACGGAGAAGATTTTGAAGAGCGCAAAGACGAGAACTAATATAAAAATGTGATGGTCGGGGTGAGAGGATTTGAACCTCCGACACCTGCGTCCCGAACGCAGTACTCTACCAGGCTGAGCTACACCCCGATTTCACCAAAGACCCGTAGTCTATCACGTCTACAGAATAAAGTTAGTTGCTCACGAGTTTTTTATTTGAGATGTTTTTTCTCGAACCGCAGATATACAATACTTTCCCCAGGCATCCATTATTTTTCTTCTTTCGGTTAAAAGTCTCGCCCTGTCATAAGCACCGTTATAGACGTCTCTTTTTGAATGCAATAAACAAAGTTCTACAGCTTCTTGATCAAAGACTTTATTGTTCCCAATAGTGTCGTCTTTTGCCCAAGTTCTGAATGTTGCACGTGCACAACCGTGAGGAGTAACAATGCAATCTTTTCCGGTTCTCTGGCTTTTTTCTTTATCAATCCAACCGATACCGTCTATATTTTTTTGCTTTTTATGCAATCGCCTAAGAACCATCGACATAGTCATATCAGACAATGTTTGCATTTGATTACTTAAGAAGACTTTTGTTTGTCCGGTGTATCTTGGCAAATCTTTAAGTAGTTGGACAGCTTCGTCAGAAAGAAGAATGGTTCTGTCTCTCTTCGCCTGTTTCATTTTGTCGTGTTCAAGCGGAATATTCCATATCTTGTTTTCGAGATCGAGCTCATCCCAAGTTGCGAGCCGTACCGCTTTGGATCGAGAAGCGGTAAGGATCGCGAACTGACAAGCACGAGGAGAGGTTCCCTGAAGTTTATCCAGCGCGGCATAAAGCGCTGGAAGCTCCTCAACGCTGATGGCAGCATGATTTTCTTTTTCGCGTCGATTTCGTTTTTGAGGTTCCAGCAGAACACCTAGCGCAGATCTCAAATCAGCGGGATTTTCGCGGTCTTCCCTAATCCGAAGAGCAATTGACCAGTTGAAAATCTGCCGTAAGTAGGTTAGTGCTTTTTGAGCAGTGTTTGTTTTAGTTTCCCATAAAGGACCGATAATATCCCTGATCATTTCAGGTGTTATTGCATTGATAGATTTAGACCCGAGTTTTGGGAAAATATGCCGATTTAAAACCCAAAACGTTCGGATTTCACCTTCCGGGTTGTTTCGGAAAAATCCGTTTCTTGCGCGATCCTTAAGCCAATCATTAGCTACTTTTTCGAAGTTTGGGATTTGTTGCTGTTTTTTCTCTTCTTTGATTTTTTGTCGAGCTTGTTTCTTTTCTTCAAGAGGATCTCTCCCCGCAAGAATCTTGGCTTTCAGCTCTAATGCAATACCCCGTGCTTGGGATAAGCTCAGAACAGAGCGCGGACCGATGAAAACGTCATGCTTTTTTCCATAGGCATCCGAATATCTTAAAACGTAACTGGCTGAGTTCTTTTGGACCTTGAGGGCAAAGCCTGGCACTCCGCCCAAAAAGTAAAACCCAACCTCGGTAAGTCGTTTAACGGCAAGTGCAGATAACTCTTTCGCTCTTTGTGGCATAGATGACTATTGAGAGTGCTGTTTTTTATAATTTTAACAGACATAAAAATAGTCATCCTAAAATCATGTCATTGTTTGGCACTGGTTGTCACTGTTTGTCACAGGGAGATTTACTAAAAGGCGTTCGAAAAAGCGAAATTTATGGAGTTTTCTGTATGACTTGTCATTGCTTGTCACTCCGATTTGGTCGGAGTGAGAGGATTCGAACCTCCGACCCCTGCGTCCCGAACGCAGTGCTCTACCAGGCTGAGCTACACTCCGATTCTTGCGTCTCAAGCGATCTATCGATCTCTCTCAACTGTCAAGGAAAGCAATTCTATCAGAGAATTTTTAAATGCGCTAGTCGGTAAGCAATTTAATGCATCAATTCCCCGGAAAACCTCTTTTTTAGCGGCTTCAATGCACGCATCAGTGGCTCCGGAGGCAAGAATGACGCGGGTTACGCTTTCTAAGTCGGGATCGTTGCTGCTGACTGCAGTGCGAATAATCTTTGCGTCTTCTTCAGGACAATGTCTCAATGCATAGATAAGAGGCATCGTCATTTTTCCTTCGCGAAGGTCGGTGCCTAAATTCTTACCGATATTGTCCTTAGAGCCTGTGTAGTCGAGCACATCATCAATAATTTGGAAGGCGCGGCCAAGACAAAGAGCGTATTCAGCCATTTTGTCTTCTACTTCTTTAGAGGCACCGGCAACGACGGAAGCCATGCGGGCCGCAGCTTCAAAAAGGACACCGGTCTTTCTTTCAATGACGTCAAAATAACGAGCTTCGTCCAAGGTTGTGTCATGGATGTTGAGCAGCTGGATGACTTCGCCTTCGGAAACTCGGTTTACGGCGCCGGCAACAATTTCGCAAATGCGCAGATTCTGAGTGCGGACCATTAATTGGAAGGCACGAGAATACATAAAGTCGCCGGTTAAGATCGCTGCTGCATTTCCCCATTTAAACCCGGCAGTCGGCTTGCCGCGTCTTAAGTCGCTCTCGTCAACGACATCGTCATGCAGAAGGCTGGCCGTATGCACATACTCAATCATCGTAGCTAAGAAGATGTGCTCTTTTCCCTGGTAACCCAGAGCGCGGGCAATGAGCATTAAGACGATCGGACGCATCCGTTTGCCGCCGGCTGTAACGATGTAGTCGCTTATCTTTTTAATCAGCGGAATGTCACTCTGAAGATCATCAATAACTTCCCGATCAACGGCGAGTAAATCTTCCGAAATCGGGGCGATGATTCTCTGAACGGCGGCTGCTACTTGACTCATTGAAAAATTCCTATGGGTGCTAAATAAAACAAAGTCAAATATTAACTATTTTTCTGTGATTGCTGATACTAAAAGACACAAAAACGAGATTTTTCTGAGAATTCAAAGCAAAACTACGTTTGGCCTTGAGAAAAACAAAAAAACCACTACTGTCCAAAATAAATTTGAACGATTGACATAGCCCCAATGCAAACATGCTGGCGATCCGATAAAGTTGATTTTTGCGAAATAAACAAACGGAACGCCGGCATGCAGAGATCAACGATATCCATGTTTGCACAACTTGTCCAGCTTATGGGCGGGAAAATTGAGTTTCAAAACTTGGTCAACAAGTACCAATCCGACAAAGGAGCAAAGGGCCTCACGACGTGGAGTCAATTTATTGCCATGCTCTTTTGTCAACTCACGGGCGCAGACTCATTGCGAGAGATTTCCGACGGTCTCTATTCAAGTCTCGGGAAACTCAGTCACTTAGGTGCGACCGCGGTATGTCGCTCTACCCTGAGCTAGGCCAACAGTAAGCGGCCCTATAAGCTTTATGAAGACTTTTATTACGTTCTTCTGGAGAAATTCAGACACGAGATACAAGGTCGCCTCGGAAACAAATTCACCAAGCCGGTCTTCAGTTTAGATTCCACGACAATAAGCTTATGCCTTCGCCTGTTTGAATGGGCTCAGCACCGCAGGCGCAAAGGCGGAATAAAACTTCATACGCTTCTGAACAACGATACGTCACTGCCGGAAGTCATCGTGGAAACGACGGCAAAGACGAGTGATATCAAAGGAGCCAAAGGAATATTAGAGAACATTCCTCCCGGCTCTATTGTGGTTATGGATCGGGGCTATAACGATTACTCGTTATTCAAAAGATTAACGGACAAGGGAGTAGTGTTTGTTACTCGTTTAAAAAACAATGCGCAGCATACGCCGCTGCGTCAAGGACTTATCAAGGCCGACCTTGATGGCTGCCGGGGTCTTTACGAGATGAAATTTACGGGCGCTAAAGCCAAACTGCATTGCTCAGAGACTAACTTCAGAGTCGTTCAATGGTTAGACAAAGAAACAAATCGTTGGTTTGAATTTCTTACCAATAGCCAAGAATTAAGCGCCACAGAAGTGGCTGATCTCTATAAGGAGAGGTGGCAGATAGAGCTTTTCTTTAAGCGGATCAAGCAAAATCTTGTTATCAAGACATTTGTCGGAACAACCGAAAATGCCGTCATGACGCAGATTTAATGACATGGAACCCGCCGCCTGCCCTAAGTGGCAGAATGGATTTGTCTAAATCAACCAAAGAGGAAAAGTTCCATGCCAAGAAAAAGAATACTCGTAAAAAGCATTGATACATCGATCTCGTATCAAGTAATCGGTATCGATCTTGCAAAGCATCTTGTTAGCGCCTGTCTAATCACGGGTGCAGGCGAGATCTTTGGTATTGACCGACTCACCTATGATGACTTGTTGAAGTCTGCAGAAAGAATGTCTCCGACGCTTTTTTGCATGGAGCCGTGCCCGGAAGTGCATTATCTGGCAGAGAAACTACAAGGTTACGGTCATCATACAAAAGTGATCGACGGAGCTGCTGTTAAGGAATACATCAAAACTCATTTCGGCGGCCAAAAGACTGATCTGAACGATGCGCAGGCAATAGCGTTTCTTTCATTAGATACAAATCTTCCGGAGATAACACCCAAAAATACCTCTAACTCCGTCCTTTCTTCCATACAAGCTGTTCGCGAACAGTTCCGTAAAGAATACATTCAATCATTCGTTTCACTGAAAGGCATCTGTCAACGATGGGGACTCCCTATTTCTAAAGGCGTAATGAATAAAAACAAAGTCGAAGAACTGGTTAGTGAATCGAAAAAAATACCGCAAGAAGTTAAGGATTGGTTACTTGAGTTGCTCCAAAGCTGTAGAGAACTTCAAAAACGTCTGAATAAGATCAGTAAGTATCTAAAAGAGTATGCCGATAATGACGAGATTTGCCAAAAAATTATGTCAGTCCCGGGGATAGGGCCGATAACCGCCACTCGGTTAAAAGCAACTATAGGAGATATCCAAAGGTTTGAGAAGCCCAAATCAATTGTTGCTTACTACGGCCTAGTACCAAAAAGTAAGGCTACAGGGCACAACGAAAAAAAAGGCGGCATAACTCGTCGAGGCGATCGAGTTGCCCGTTCTCTTCTGATAGAGGGTGCGGGAGTAGTTTTGAATTTGGCAGCAAAAGGATTCCTAAGATCAAAGCCTCTCAATAAATGGATCGAAAAAAAGAGAAAACTCAAAATGCCCTGGGGAAAGCTTTGTTGTGCATTGGCGGCAAAAATGCTGAGAATAGTTCGTGCTATCCTAATCCAAGGAACTTCCTTTAACGCAAAAATTGCGGGAGTAGCGCGGTGTTCGTTGCCAAAAGAATCTCGCAACAATGTCATGGGTAATAACAAACTATCCGAAATTCCCTCACCAAATGGGAGCGTCTATATCCATTGAAAGTTTTAGCAACCATACGGACCACATCTAATTAAAGTCAATTGTTAACAATCTGAGAGCAATCAATACAACTATTCATGAGAAAGCCGAAAGGCCTGCCCAACAGCCATTAGCTGTCCATTGTCTTACAGACATGTAATTTTATTTGGCATGGGCAGTCCGTTCAGGAAGTTCATGGTGGGCAAATAAAGATGAAGTGATGTCTTTTCTAACAGCCCGGAGAGATTGTCTGATGGCCTCTTCCCAGTGGAATATTCTGATTTGCAAACAGTTTGTTACTTGGTGCAAACAAATAATTTAAACCTAAAACTTATGCAGTCAGTGCTGCAGGGCAATTTGTTCTTGACAATTAGGCGTGTTCCAGAGATGGACAGCTGCCATAGCGATCTTGTTGTTAGAGCTGATGCGGCGGCGGTCAAGTTATAAATGGACTTATTGTAGGCTGGCTAGGTACTTCAAACTAAACCTCATGACCTGTAAATGCCTACTCCACTGGCTTAATCAGCCTGATATCAAGGAGTGGGAGAAGCCCCCGAAGCTTGCACAGCTTTCTTTATTTGATTAGCAGGGGCTTGTTTATGACTTTTAACTTTCTGGGGCCTGGATTAACTGTAAATGTTGAGGCCAAAGTCAAAGAGCAAATTATTTTGGACAGCAGTGAAAAAAACATCTTTAACCGTTTGACTATACGAAATTTTTCGAGCATAATTTCGCACTCTGCGCGTTAAGTTATTTGAGCAAACAAAAAGGCTTCAGCAGAACGCAGACTGCATTGAAGTGTTAAAGGTATATACATGTACGCAATTATTAAAACCGGCGGCAAACAGTACACTGTTGCTGTTGGCGACAAGGTTAAGGTCGAAACCCTCCCGGGTGACGTTGGCTCCCAGATCAAACTCGTGGAAGTCCTCGCTGTTAAGAACGACGAAGGCCTTAAGCTTGGTAATCCGACGATTCCCGGCGCTTTTGTTACTGCCACAGTCCTGTCTGAAGGACGTCATGAAAAAGTTCGTATTTTCAAGTTCCGTCGTCGTAAACACTCCATGAAGAGTGCTGGTCACCGTCAGAACTACACCGAACTCAAGATTGATGAGATTTCGGCCTAATTGGATTTTTAAATAAGAGGTATTTGAAATGGCACATAAGAAAGGCGGCGGATCTACACGTAACGGCCGCGATTCCAACGCACAACGTCTTGGCGTTAAAGTTTTCGGCTCTGAAATGATTCAGCCGGGCGCTATCATTGTTCGTCAGCGCGGTACCACATTCCATGCCGGTGAAAATGTCGGTATGGGCCGTGACCACACTTTGTTTGCTAAAGTTGCCGGTAAGGTCGAGTTCGTTGTTCACGGACGTCTGAACCGTCACTACGTTAACGTTGTTCCGGTTGCTTAATTAGACCGCGAATCAAACAAAGAAGCGCCCCATTCCTAGCAGGGAACGGGGCGCTGATTTTTTTATCAGCTATGCCCGTAAAACACCGTCATTTATGACGGTGATATAAGGGCCTAGTCCGAAGGACTGGCTATGCTAAACTGGCTCTATCTTTTCAGATCTAGGGGCGGGCTGTCCCGAAGTTAAGTCTGTAGAGAGATGTGAGACCTGAAGGAGTATACGGTTGTGTCCAAGCACGTAAAACTCCTTTTGGAGAACGTGCAAAAACCAAGCTGTACTCCTTTGGGCAATCCCGCTGAAGCAGAAACCCGCCGAGGCAACTTCGACATTAAGCTACGGCTGTCGGAGAAGCGGCAGGAATCCTCTTCATTTATGGAGGGGAGGAAGTCAAACGGCTATCATCAACTCCGTACCTAATAAGCCCTTTCGGACAGGAAATAAAAATGAAATTTGTAGATGAAGCGAGAATTGAAGTTTTTGCGGGTAAAGGCGGAAACGGCGTAGCTTCTTTCCGACGCGAAAAATTTATTCCTAAAGGCGGCCCTGACGGCGGAGACGGCGGCCGCGGCGGCTCTATTTATGCCGTTGCCGACAGAAACCTAAATACTCTGATCGACTATCGCTACACACGTAAATTCCAGGCTAAGAACGGCGAAAACGGCCGCGGCAGTGACTGTTATGGCAGAGGCGCTCCCGACATCGAACTTCGTGTTCCGGTCGGAACAGTGATTACCGACTTGGATACCGGTGAAACGATTGCCGACTTGGATAAGAACGGTGAAAAAGCGCTCCTTGCCAAAGGCGGTAAGGGCGGTTTGGGCAATCTGCACTTTAAGACCTCTACCAACCGAGCTCCTCGTCAATGCACCCCTGGAGAACCTGGTCAGGAAAGAACACTCAAGCTTGAGCTGAGAGTTTTGGCTGACGTTGGTCTTTTAGGTCTTCCGAATGCCGGCAAGTCCACACTGATTTCTGCGGTTTCTAATGCCAAACCCAGAATCGCCGACTATCCCTTTACAACATTGCAGCCGCACCTTGGTGTTGTCCGTGCGGGTCCTGAATCCAGCTTTGTGATTGCCGATATTCCGGGTCTGATCGAGGGCGCTTCCGAAGGCGCCGGTTTGGGACATCAGTTCCTGCGTCATTTATCCAGAACCAGCTTGCTGCTTCACGTCATTGACGTGGCTCCTCTCGATACAGAAGAAGATCCTATCGCAGCTGCTCGCGCCATCGTTGAAGAACTGAGAAAGTTCGATCCGGCCTTAGCAGAAAAGCCGCGCTGGGTTGTTCTCAACAAGATGGACTTGGTTCCGGAGGAAGACCGAGCCGCCGTTGTAGATAAGTACCGTGAAGCATTCGGTACAGATGTTCCGATGTTTGCGATTTCCGCCGTAACACGTGAAGGCACTGAAGCTTTAGTCAAGGCAATTGCTGAAGATATTCACGAACAGCGCAGACAGCTGATCAAAGAAAGCGAACCGGACGTCCGCTTTGATGAAGATGAAGAAGTCTTCCCGCCCGAAGGCGGAGAGCCTGAAGAAAGCGAACAAAAGTAAGCTAATCGCAAAAAAGAAACCGCCGAAAGCTAGAACTTCCGACGGTTTTCTTTTATTCCCTTTCCTAATCTTCTCCAGGGAAGGGAATCGGTTTTAATGAGCTAACAGAGATTAGAAGCTGTATCTTACGCCGATGCTGACCTGCCACGGATTGCGGACAGGAGAGCCTGCGGATGTCTTGACCTGACCATAAGCAGAAATGTTCTTGGTCGGGTTAAACGTACCGCCGACAGCGAATTCGCCCCATGTTCCGCCAAGGTCATCTCTGTAAGTGCGTTTTGCACCGTTGGAGGAGAAGGTGGACTTCACTTCGCCTTTCCAGTCGTGGAGGACAGATGCCTTAGCGTACGCATTACCTTTGTTTTCCGGGAAGGTGTAGCCGACAGCAACACCGGCTCTGCCGACGAAGGAGTCGATGCCGTCCTGTTCAACCTTAACGCCTTTGTTGGTCTTATAGTCGACAGAATCTAAACGACCGAACTGCAATTCAGCCTGAGGTTCGACATAGAAACCGGTATCCGGGCACTGCAGTCTCCAGCCTGCTTCAACGGAGGCAGATGTCCCCCAGTTGTGGAAGGAGCCAGAATTTCGACCCATTGTGTTGTAAAGGCTGAAATCGTTCTTCACACGATGGCGTTTGATGATCACGTCAACGAACTGACCGGAATCACCGAGCCAGCCGCCGTAGATACCGAAGTTGAAGTTCTTGTCGTCGGTAGAACCGTTTCTAAGGTTTCCGTCACCGTGGGTATAAGAGAAAGTACCGCCGAGGTAGAAGTTGTCGTTGATGAATCCGTCACCGCCTAACTGAACGGTATTGTATTTTTCGCTCATGTTGCCGCTGGAATACTTGTTCTTGCCGCCGTAGTAACGTACCCAAGCGCCGGCTGTCTTCGGCATGGAACGAAGGTCACCCAAACGAGCTGAAACGTCATTCATCTGAGAGCGGAAGAAGAGGAAATTGGAAGCAGCAATGTCAATGAGAGAAGAGTTGACAGTGTTCTGAGCTTCGTTCACAACAACAGAACCATTCTTAGCAACTTCGGCGGTCAAGGCGCCGACAACAGCACCTTCTGCAATGTTAAGCGTTGCAGTGGCGTTGGAACCATCAGCGAGGTCAAGCGCGTTTGCATAAAAGGATTCCATTGCTTCCTTCTGATTCGTAATTTCATCAGAAGTCAGGCCAACGGCGTTAACCGTAAGATGCGGAGCCCCCGTCACTTCGTTGGTAACTTGTAACTGCGCTGAAGTAATGGTAGTTCCGTTAGTTGTTGCAGCGACATTCACAGTACCACCAGAACCTTGCAGAGTTTCAATCGCTACTTTTTGATCTTCCGCTTTTGTGATGTTGATGATGCCATCGTTAAGCGTGAGAGAATTTACTGCTATAGGGACGACACCTGCTGTATCGTCCCTAGTTATGATCGTTGGATTCCACTGGGCGTTGTCGGCAACTATCAGTTTGAATCCTGTGACCTGGGCTTTATCGGCCACTGGTTCTGTGTCGTGACTTCTTCGAACATTGCCTGTCCACTGAGAAGAAGCGCCGGTAAGATTTACCAAGACATCCGCATCAATTTTAGTTCCAGAAGTGCTACCACTGTAATTGAAATCAATATCTCCGTTTAGAACTACGGTATTAGTGCCGGATTCGTTAATTCGTACTGTTGAGTCTCCCCTGGCCACAATGACATTGTCTGCGTTTATTTCAATATTGCCGTTGGCACGTAAAACCCCCTGAGATATGGCGACGATGCCGTATGACTCTGCATTGTCGGATGTGGCATTTATCACAGTATTTTTTGCATCAATAATCACGCTGGCCTTCTGGTCTCCCTCCGTTTCACTAGTAGTATTGTTTTGTATATAAATTCCTGAGGCCTGACCCTCGGTGGAATGTACATTGATGTTTAAATTCTCGCCGTTTAAGGTTATCTTTCCTTTCTTAAACGCAAATAAGCCAACGGCGGGGTTGCTGCTGTCCACGTTGACAGACACATTGATATTCTTAGTTTGAGCTCCGCCTAAATTTAAGAGACTTGAAAGACCGCGACTTTCTACGCCTTCAATCCAGCCAGTATTGCTTGCTCCCGTGAGAGAGATCGAGATGGAAGGGCCGTCTAACGTGACGGTCGCACCATTAGAAAGGTCGATTCCGTACTTGTTTCCCTGCGAAATATCGACCGCAACTGAAATAGGGGCATTAGATGAACTGTTTGCCGTGTAAACGAGATTTTGTGCATTGACAGAGCAAGCAGCTAAAACCATTGAAGAAAGTAAAACTACCTTAAATTTTTGATTCATTTTGTTATTCCTTGAGATTTTGCTAACCCTCCGTAATATAGAATGGTTGAGAGGGTAAAGTAAACAGCTAAATTGGGGTATTTTGGACAAAAGATATAAAAATTACCCTTTATATGAATTGATAGACTCGCTTGAAAGTGTGATGTTTGTCATAATTTTCTGTCTACCTTCAACAGCAGTTCGAGAGGCAATTTGTCCTAACTGAATTTGGATATACTGAAGAGCTACATATTCAGAGTCCCGTTTAACGTCTAAAAAGGGCCGTGAAGTTTTGTCTCGTTGGGAAAGACGGTTGCTGTCAAAAAAGATCGGAAGAAATAAGATGGAAGAAAACCTCAAGATTTGGAACGATGCAAAAAGAATTGTCGTAAAAGTCGGCTCTTCTTTAGTAACAAACGAAGGTCACGGAGTAGATACAGAAGCAATTGCGCGCTGGACAGCTCAGATCGCTAAGCTCCAAGAAATGGGCAAACAGGTTGTTTGGGTCAGCTCCGGTGCCGTCGCAGAAGGAATGGCTCGTCTCGGCTGGACCAAACGACCGAAAAAAATGCACGAACTCCAGGCCGCAGCCGCTGTCGGACAAATGGGTATTGTGGAAGCCTACGAAAAAAGCTTCGAGCGTTACGACATTCGTACGGCTCAGATCTTGTTGACGCATGCTGACCTTGCAGACCGTGAACGTTACTTAAACGCTCGCCAGACACTCACAACGCTATTGGACCTCAAAGTTGTTCCGATCATTAACGAGAACGACACCGTCGTAACCAACGAAATTAAAGTCGGCGACAACGATACATTAGGTGCGCTGGTCACGAACTTAATCGATGCCGACGTCTTAGTGATCTTGACCGATCAGATCGGTCTCTTCACCGCCGATCCCCGGTCCAACCCGGAAGCGAAATTAGTAGAAGTCGGCGAAGCCGGAGATCCGATCTATGAAGCGATGGCCGGAGGCGCCGGTTCTTCCATCGGTAAGGGCGGTATGCAGACAAAAGTACTGGCTGCGAAACGCGCGGCCCGCAGCGGTGCGTCTACCGTTATTGCCAGCGGACGCATTCCTGATGTTTTAGTTCGTTTAGCTCAGGGAGAATCCATCGGAACGCTTCTGAAGACCGATCGCAAACCGATGTCAGCACGCAGCCAGTGGATGGCCGACCATTTGCAGCTGAAGGGCAAACTCGTTATCGACGAGGGCGCCGTCGAAGCTGTTCGTAAAGGTAAGAGCCTGCTGCCGGTTGGTGTTAAAGCAGTGATCGGAGACTTCCTGCGCGGCGAAATCATTCAGGTCGTGGATCAAAACGACAAAGAAATCTGCCGCGGCATGATTAACTACGGCTCCGATGAGTCTCGCCGAATCATGGGCCTGCACAGCGATGAAGTTGTGGAAGAGTTAGGTTACTTAGAACAGAGAGAACTGATTCATCAAGACAACATGGTGGTGATGAACAAGTAATCTCTTAAAGACAATTATTTGTAAAGGCGGAAGTGTCCCGGACCTTCCGCTTTTTCCCATCCTGCAGGCGGAACAAGGTGTTTCTTGTCGGTAAAGAGGGCAGGAGCTAACTCTTTCAACGCTTCTTTATAAACACCGCGTTTGAAGTCGATTACTTGACTCAGCGGAACCCAATAGTCATTCCACTTCCAGGCCTCAAATTCTGGATGGCTGGTGGCTTTCAAGTTGATATCTTTGTTTTTACCGAGAAACTCCAAGAGGAACCAAATCTGCTTTTGGCCTTTGTAGATGCCGCGAAGGTCGCGGCGAATCCAGCGGTCGGGAACGTCATAGCGTAGCCAGTCTTCGGTGCGGCTGATGATACGAACTTGGTTTTCGAAGAGGCCAAGTTCCTCCCAAAGCTCTCTGAACATGGCTTCGCGAGGCGATTCCCCGCGGTTGATACCGCCCTGAGGAAATTGCCAGGAATGCTGACCCAAACGTTTCCCCCAAAAAACTTGTTTGAGAGGATTGGTCAAAATAATCCCGACGTTTGGTCGGTATCCATGTTGATCAAGCATAAAAACTTTAAAATAACCTATTTGTGTCTGCCCATTATATAGAGGCAGGAAAAGAAGTCATAAGATCCGAACCTAATCGTAGACTGCCGGCCTGCCGGCTCGTTTTTGAGAATTCGTAATGAGAGCAAAACAATTTTTTATTTCAACACAGAAAGAAGCTCCTGCAGATGCAGAAATCGTTAGCCAGAAGCTGATGCTTCGCGCAGGCATGATCCGTAAGCTTGCAGCCGGCGTCTATAACTACATGCCGATGGGCCTTCGTTCTTTGAAGAAGATTGAACGTATTGTTCGAGAAGAAATGGACCGTGCCGGCGCCATCGAACTTCTGATGCCGATCGTTCAGCCTGCTGAGCTTTGGCAGGAAACCGGCCGCTGGCAGAAATACGGCGCTGAACTGCTTCGCTTTAAAGATAGACACGACAGAGACTTTGTTCTTCAGCCTACCAGCGAAGAAGTCGTGACCGACATCGCTCGTCAGGAAATCAAGTCCTGGCGTCAGCTCCCGGTGAACTTCTACCAGATTCAGACAAAGTTCCGTGACGAACGTCGTCCTCGTTTCGGCGTGATGCGCGGCCGCGACTTTGTCATGAAAGACGCTTACTCTTTTGACCGTACGGCTGAAGACGCCGGCAAGAGCTACGACAAGATGTTCGAAGCTTACTGCCGCATCTTTGATCGCTTGGGTTTGGTTTATCGTGCAGTGCGCGCTGACTCCGGCTCCATCGGCGGCTCTCGCTCTCAGGAATTCCAGGTGATCGCTGATACCGGCGAAGATTTGATCGTTTTCTGCCCGGACAGCGAATACGCTGCCAATATCGAATTGGCCGAAGCTCCCTGCCTGATCGAAAAACGCGCAGAAGCCACAGAGACCATGGAAAAGGTTCCGACTCCGGGCCGCGACAAGTGCGAGCTTGTTGTTGAACTTCTGAATAAGCCGCTGACAGCCAGCGTTAAATCTATTGTTTTGGCAGTTGATCACCAGGACGAAAAAGGCAATCCGCTGCCTGCAAAAATCGTTCTTCTGCTTCTCAGAGGCGATCACACTCTTAATGAAGTTAAAGCCGAAAAGCTGGAAGCGCTTAAGGGCGGATTCCGCTTTGCAACCGATAAGGAAATTGAAGATACCTTCGGATCTAAACCGGGTTATCTCGGACCTGTCGGTATTCCTAAGGATGTCACCATCGTTGCCGATACAACCGTTGCCAACATGAGCGACTTCATTGTCGGCGCCAACGAAGAGGGCTATCACATCCGCGGCGTGAACTGGGGCCGTGACCTGAGAGAGCCGGATGTTGTTGCTGATATCCGTAACGTCGTTGAAGGCGATGTTTCTCCAGACGGCAAAGGCACGCTCAAGATGCAGCGCGGCATCGAAGTCGGCCACGTATTCTTCCTCGGCGACAAGTATTCTGCTCCGATGAATGCGACTTACCTGGACGAAAACGGCAAGCCCCAGCTGCTTCAGATGGGTTGCTACGGTATCGGTATTTCTCGTCTGCTGGGCGCAGCTATCGAGCAAGGCCACGACGATAAAGGCATTATCTGGCCGGACAGCATTGCTCCGTTCACCGTAGTGATCTGCCCCGTCGGATATGACAAGAGCGAAGAAGTTCAGAAGGCTTCTAACGAGCTTTACGGTCGTCTGCGCGAAGCCGGCATTGACGTCATCCTCGATGACAGAGGTCTGCGTCCCGGGGTCATGTTCGCTGACTGGGAACTGATCGGTGTTCCGCATCGCGTCACGATCGGTGACCGCGGCCTGAAGAACGGTGAAGTTGAATACGCTCACCGCGGAGATCTCCAGAACGAAAACGTTCCTGTCACCGAAATCGCTGACAAACTGATCGCCAAGATCAAAGTCCGCTAAGCGAAGAAGCGTTTCCTTTTAGGGCGTCGGAAAACCTGCTGCAGGGATTTTCTGACGCCCTTTTAATTTCTTTAGGTGTCCTTCCGAGGCTGGCTCAGAAGCCGTCAGCTTCTGCGGCTTTCCTCTGCTTTTCCTTGTATGTATTTATCCTCTGCTTCAGAATTTTTTGTGCGGCTGGGTTGCTGACGATTTCTGCTAACTCTGCCAGTCTTCTTTGACCTATTCGTCTATCGGCGGCTCGAAGAATGTCTGTGAGTCCCCAATGATCTCTTAGTCATTAATTCCGACAAAGGCGTATCAATGTATTCTCGAAGCATGTTCGAAATCTCAGAGGTTTCGCTGCTATACGGATAGATAGATAAAGCTTCGTAAGCGATACGAGAGTTTTCGTCTGGGCCTTCGGAATGGATAAAGTGCTTCGGATAATCGAAGATGGTTTCTTTGCCTAACGTGATCCAATACCTTGGTAAGTCAGTACTTCCATATTGGCTTCCCATTCGGTAGGCTACACAATGGATCTGAAAGTCTAATTTTGGATCGACAAGCAAATACACTTCTTTCTGTAATTTGCTCCAAGGCCTAATCTTTCTTCTTTGCATCATAGTAGTAGCGAGAAAATTGTCAGCAGGGTTGGGTTATTTCTTCCGACCTCGGTTCACAAGTTATTCTGTCTTTGCGAAAGGCGAAATGTTCGCTCTCTAACAGATATAAATATAGTAGTCTTGAGCGAAAAATTTTGACGCATTAAATCAATAAATTCGATTATCAAACTATCGAATTTATAGAAAATCATTTTGAGATATTCTGCCTATGGACTGTTTTTACTAGGCTTTTACCAGCTAGGCCCGTAAAGCACCGTTATTAAGACGGTGAAATAAGGGCCCAGTCCGAAGGACTGGCTATGCTAAACTGACTCTATCTTTTCAGATCTAGGGGCGGGCTGTCCCGAAGTGAAGTCTGTGGAGAGATGTGAGACCTGAAGGAGTATACGGTTGTGTCCAAGCACGTGAAACTCCTTTTGGAGAACGTGCAAAAACCAAGCTGTACTCCTTTGGGCAATCCCGCTGAAGCAGAAACCCGCCGAGGCAACTTCGACATTAAGCTACGGCTGTCGGAGAAGTGGTAGGAATCCTCTTCATTTATGGAGGGGAGGAAGTCAATAGTAAAAAGCGAACTATGAGGAAAACCCCGTTAGCCCATTACTCAGCTTCAAGTCCCAAATTCAACGGTTAATGCAATGCAAAACTCAACAGCTGGAGTCGGTAGCTGCGTAAGAGGCTGCCGAGTTCAATCAAGAAAGCCTGCGTTCATTTAAACTTTCGCTGAAGGTTTCGACGAGGAACTTACTTGAAGAGTACAAAGCGTGACTACGAAGCTTGGCAAAGAATTTGACATCCAGGACTACCTTATCAATACGGAAAACAATCCCGAAGCTTTTTTCAAGGGCTGTGTTGAAGAAGATCTGGGAGATGGATCACTCGTTAGAAGGGCACTTGGCGAAATGGTGAAGGCTAAAGGAATGGTTCAGCTCGCAAAGGAGACAGGTCTCTCAAAGCAGTGTTTGTACAGAGCGCTCAGCCCCGAAGGATCACCTAAATTCGAAACGATATTTAGAATCAGCAAGGCCTTGAAGCTGACGATTCCAACTCATCGAGCCTGATTTAAATTCTCCGATCTCCGCTGGCGCTCTCTTGAAAAGTTTTGTAAGACCGGCAAGCCAGAATTTCACAAAGATGCCGACGCATAACGCCGAAATAACAGTTCCTTCCCGCAGCCCGCGTATTTCGTGGAAAACGCAGTAACTAAGAAGTAAAGCCAACAAAACCAAAATAACGTCATTGGCGATTTTGACGGATGAAAATGGCTTTCGCAGAACAGTACTGACGGCAAGCACCAGTCCCTCTCCGGGCAGGGCCGCGGCGTCGGAAAATACTTCTAAAGCAACGCCGAGTCCGAGTACTACGTTTCCAAGCATTGATACCACCAAGCACTTCCAATAAACATCTGAAGACAAGAACTCAGTGAACTGCATAGATGTATCGATGAAGTAAGAGAAGGCGAATGTGATCGGAATTTGTGAGAGAAGTAGAAGTTTGTTGATAGATTGTCGGAGCAGCAGCCACTGTGCAGCAACAAAGAGCAAGTTAATGAAGAAAGTAGTTTCACCGAAGGTTAAGCCGCTGGCATAAGACGACACTAATGGCAGAGAGCTGATGGGGGTGGTTCCGAGATTGCCTCGGGTCACGAGTGCGATACCTAAACTCATGACGAACAATGCAGCGACGAATATGAACCACGGGCCTAACTTGCGAAACATATCGGAAAAATTTGAAAGATGTTGGACTTGAGGATTAGAGATTCAAGAAAGAAAAGTCGAAGGGCTGAGCTTCGACTTTTCAGATTGATTAGAGGTTAGAAACCGTTATGTTCCTGCTTTTGCTTCGGACTTCGATGGGGCAGGAACGTCGTTTTCGACTTTGCATATCACTTCCGGCATCGAAATGATATGCAGATCCCTCTGCTGGAACGGAATGTTGATCTTGCGCTTGTTGAATTCACGGAACATCGCGCGACCAATGTTGGACCTCAAAGTCGCGGTGCCTTTTTCGGGGTCGGGAACCCAGAAGTACGACGTCAGTTCAATACCGTCGGCTCCGAAGTTCGTCAGAATGGTGTAGGGCGCCGGATTGATCAGCACGCGCGGCTGTTTTCGGACGATATCGGTCATGAGCTCAATGACTTCATCAATGTCGGCGCTGTAGTCAACGCTCATCATGACGGTCGCACGTCCCGGACCCAACAGGTACGAGGTATTGCGAACGCTGCTGGTGACGAAATTCTCGTTCGGGATAATCGTTACGCTGCCGTCGTAAGCCTTAACCGCTGTGTAGCGCGTCTTGATGTCCGTCACAATACCTTCAACGCCGGAAACGTTCACCAAGTCTCCGATTTTGATGCTCTTATCCAGAAGAATAATGAATCCGCTGACGTAGTTAGAGGCAATTTTCTGTAAGCCGAAACCTAAGCCGACACCGATGGCACCGCCGAAGACGCCGAGTACGGTGATGTCAATACCGACTGAAGCCAGACCGATCAAAATCGCAATCGTCACTAAAACGACCTTGACCACCCGGATGATCACAACGCGGACGTTGGACTCCATGGTCGGCAGGCTGTTGATCCATTTCTCAAAGAACTGGCCGATCCACTTCGCGATAAAGAGCGCTAAGGCAATCGAGAAGCCGGAAAGGAAGACAGACCAAACCGTTGCGTTGGTGCTTCCTAGCGGAATTTTGGTGGTCTGCATAAATTCCACGCACTTAGGCAGCACGCCGACGATCTGAAGCGCGACACCGCCCCAAATCGAAAACGTCAGGAAGTTATCCAAACTGCTGTTGTATTTGCGCGAAAGCGAGTGCAGCAGAAATACGACCGTGCGGATCACAACGTAGGCCCCGAGAATCAACCACGCAATAGATTCCAGCGGCAGGGCTTTCTTAGGAAGCAAGCCGAAAAGTCGCACGGTAAAGGTGCTGACCGCGATGAAGAACATTCCAAGCAGCGGGAAACTCAGCCGCAAAATCAGCGTCTCAATGCCTCGTCTTACCTTTGCCCAGAAGGCGCTCTCGCGATGTTCAGGCTTGACCGGGGCTTCGCCTTCTTCCGCTTTGATCTCGTCGCTTTCGATGATTTCATTAGCGGCTAAGTGCTTAATAATCCGCATGCGGATGTATTTGCCAAGCAGCCAAGCTAAAAACAGTGAGCCCAGAATGGAGGCCAGCTGCCAATAGATGATCGGCTGGTTAAGCCCTTTTTCAAACATCAGCAGGAGTTGATCCAGGATGTTGCTGTCGCCGCTTAAAAGTTCTTCTGTCGTAACCGCTGTTTGTGCGACTTTGGCGATTTCGGCGGATGCGGCTGCCGAGGTACTCATAGGCTGTCTCCGTTAGGTTAACGACCGTTTGCGTCGTCAACCGGATCAAATGTCAATGTAATAGAAGAAGGAATGTCTCCTACCGGGGGTTTGGGGAAGGGATTGCACATCAGAATCGCTTTTTCCACCGCCGTATCGAAAGCCTTCAGACCGCTGCTGCTGATCATCTTGGGCGGAACAGCCTTCTGACCGTTCTTGAGCAGACGGACATCGAACTTGGCAACGTACATTCCGCGTTTGGCGCCGGCCGGCGTATTAAACGTAATATGCGGACGGATGCAGGCAACGATACGGTTGTTGTACTGGGCTTGCTGGAAGTTCGTCATGGCGCCGGAGCCTGAACCCATGGCAGATCCGCTCTGGCCGGTTAAGCGGTTGAGCATTTCTTTTCTGCGGGCGGCATTAGCCTGTTCTTGGGCTCTCTGACGATTGAGCTCTTCTTGAGCCTTGCGTTTTTCAGCTAGGGCTTTTTCTCGCTGAGCCTTTTCTTCAGCGATCTTGCGTTCGCGTTCCTGAGCTTGTTTCTTGAGTTCTTCCTGCTTAGCTTTGCGTTCGGCTTCTGCTTTTTCTTCAGCCTTACGTTTTTCTTCCGCTAAGCGTTTCTGCTCTTCTTGTTTCTTCAGCTCTTCCTGACGCTTCTGTTCTTCGATGCGTCGTTCTTCTTCCTGACGGCGCAGTTCAGCCTGGCGAGCTTCTTCGGCTTTACGCTGCTCTTCAGCTCGTTTGGCTTCCTGAAGCTGACGTTCGCGCTCAAGAATGCGTTGTTTTTCCTCTTCCTGCTTCTTCTTTTCGCGGTCGAGTCTTTCTTGGACGATGTCCGGATCCTCAAGCAGGTTGGCTTGACGATCTAAATCCGTCTGAGCGATAGGAGGCGGGGGCGGAGGCAGCTGCTGCTGAGGCTCTTCCGGAGCAGGAGGCTCGGGAGCGGGTTCCGGTTCCGGCTGAGGTTCAGGCTGGGGCTCCGGTTCGGACTGAGGCTCGGGTTCGGACTGAGGCTCGGGTTCCGGCTCAGGTTGCGGTTCCGGTTGCGTCTCTGCCGGGGCTTCTGCCGCCGGCATGTCGCCGTTCCACAACTCGGCATAGACGGGTCCTGTCGGCTCCGATCTCCATTGCATGGAAACGAAGAGCAGCACAAAAAGAAGCCCGTGGGCGATTAAAGCGAGCACAAAAGCCGTGCCCCAATACCCCTGAGCGCCTGAGAGCCGATTCGCTTGATTCGGAGATAAGTCGTCCATTACTTGGCACCGCTTCCTTCAAGTTGCAATGACAGACCGATACGCGTGATGTTGGCCTTTTGTAGATTGCGCATCACGTCGATGACTTTTTCATATGCGACGGTTTTATCCGCAGCAATGACAACCGGAACCTGATTTCCGTCGGTCTGCATCGATTCGACCGTAGAGACTAACTGAGGAAAATCAACCGGAGTTAATTTCTTTGCAGTATCGCGGATCTGGAGTTTGCCGTCTGGCGAGATAATGACTTCGACAACTTTATCCGGAGTGCGAGCCGCTTTATTGACTTTCGGCAGATCGACGATCGAAGGGTTGACGTATGGGGCGGCGACCATCAGGATCACCACGAGAACGAGCATCACGTCAATGTACGGGACGACGTTCATCTCTGCTAAAAGACGTCTTTTGCCGTTACGTGCCATGTTGTGTCCTTAGGCCTGACGACCCAAAATGTTCTGGAATTCCTGCATGAAGCTTTCGTACTGGCTCGAGAGACGATCCAGACTGTAAGCAAAGCGGTTGTAGCCGATAACGGCAGGAATAGCGGCAAACAGGCCGATCGCGGTTGCTACCAGAGCTTCGGCAATACCCGGGGCGACGACAGCCAGCGAAGCGCTTTCCAGGTTGCCCAAGCCGGTGAAGGCGTCCATGATGCCCCAGACCGTGCCAAACAAACCGATGTACGGGGAAACAGAACCGATGGTGGCCAAAACGCTCAAGCCCGACTCGAGAATGTCGAGTTCTCTCTGATAACGGGCGCGCATGGCGCGAGACACACCGTCAATGACGCCGAAGGTGCCGGCGCGGGCTTCGAGATTGCTCGCGCGGCTTCTTAAGAACTCGGTCATGCCGGAGTAGAAGATGCCCTCCTGAGGGCCGATGGAAGAGCGGCGCTCGGTGGCGCTTTCGTAGAGTTTATTTAAATCTGCACCGCCCCAGAAACGCTTGTCGAAGTTGCGGGCTTCTCTTCTTGCACGGCTCATCTGGAACCATTTCTGAAAAATAATGGTCCAGCTCACTAAAGAGAAAATCAAAAGAATAGCCAAAACAATCTGAACAACGGCGCTCGCATGAGCAACCAAAGTAATGATTGATAAATCGGCAGATGCTTCCATCACAGTCCCTTGTACTAACGAATGATTAATGATTTAAAAGTTTTTTGAGTTGTTCTGAAATAGGCTCGGGCATAGCCACCGGGCGGAATGTGTGCGCGTCGAGCGTGCCGCAGCGAACGTCTCCGACGTTGAGCACTTCATCTCCTCTCAGAATTTCCTGATGAAATTCAAAAGAAGTACGGCCGCACGCGGTGACCGTTGATCGAACCACTAATTCATCATCCAGCCGAGCCGGTTTCTTGTACTTGGCTTTGGCTTCGGCGACGACAAAGACGACGCCGAGCTCTGAGTACAGCCGCTCCTGACTCCAGCCCAACGCACGCAGCCATTCCGTGCGTGCGCGTTCCATGAATCTGAAGTAGTTTGCGTAATAAACCACTCGTGCACAGTCTGTGTCTTCGTAATAGACGCGAACCGGCCAGTCGAAATAGTGTTTTTCCATCAACGAATTCTCATCCGAGCGCGCTTAGACGCGCTCAAAAAGGCTCCTTGAAGCCCAGCCTCACATAACAGCGCATTTTAACAAACGGGTACCGGAGAATCAGGCTTGAAAACTCTTCTTTGTACCCGTTTTTCTGAATCAATAAAATCTTGTGTGAAACTTAAAAAGATAGGAATACCCCTAGGTGTGCAACTGTGCCTAACTGTTTTATTTCTTTGGAACTTTTTGCGATCTGATAAGATATCACGTCCCAAAATAGGCGAAAGGAAGAGCAGTGAAAATTAAAGTAGGATACGGCGCAGCTTACGGCAGACTTTTTAAGCTGTCGGCGGCCGTCTTTGCACTGGCCGCGCTGACCTCCTGCAAAGAAATTCCGAACTCCGTTCACACGGAAAAAGAGCTTGCCTCCAACACGCTCTATACGCCATTCTCAGGCCGCAGTCCGAAGCATTTAGATCCGACGAGTTCTTACTCTTCAGATGAGACGCCTTACACCTATAGTATCTATGAACCGCTTTATCAATATCACTTCTTAGAGCGGCCGTATCGTCTGATCCCTCGCTCTGCCGCTGAGGTGGTCAAGCCAGTTTATTTGGATAAAGACGGAAAGGTTCTTCCGGAGACTGCATCAGCGGAAGAGATTGCGCTGAGCGTTTACGAGATCCCGATTAAGAAGGGCATTTTGTTTGCCCCTCATCCGGCCTTCGCTAAAAATGAGAAAGGCGAGTACGTCAATCACGCTTTAGCGCCTGAAGTCATCGACCAACTGCACAATCCGATGGATTTGCCGCAGAAAGGTACGCGTGAACTGACCGCCGAGGACTTCGTTTACTCGATCAAGCGGATGGCTAATCCCCGCATCATTGCTCCGGTCTACGGAACGATGGTGAACTATCTTCCGGGCTTAAAAGACTTTGCCGTTCAGGTGCGCGCGGAAGATAAGCGTCTTCGCGCTGACCTCAAACCTTCCGATCGAGACTTACCGTTCTTAGATTTACGGAAGTTTGAACTCAAGGGCGTATCGGCGCCGGATAAGCACACACTGCGGCTCGAAGTCAAAGGAAAGTATCCCCAGTTCCCCAACTGGCTGGCAATGACTTTCTTTGCGCCGGTTCCGTGGGAAGCAGAAGCCTTCTACGCCCAGAAGGGTATGGCCAAGAATAACTTGTCTTTGAACTATTGGCCTGTAGGCACCGGTCCTTACATGCTGGTGGAATCGATTGAAAACCGCAAACATGTCATGGAGCGCAATCCGAATTTCCGAAAGACGGAGCTCTATCCGTGCACGGGTGAACCCGGAGACGAAGCAAAAGGCTTTTTAAAAGACTGCGGAAAACCGCTGCCTTTCATTGATCGGATTGAAATCACGGCAGAAAAAGAAAGCGTGCCGCTACGCACGAAGTTCTTGCAGGGCTACTACGACTCTCCGCAGATTGAACGCCTCGACAACGGTCAGGGCTTCTTGATCGGCATGGCGGACAGCGCGGAAAAAGAGAAAGAGTACAAAGAAAAGAAACTGCAGTTTCCGCAGACCATAGAAGCGCAAAACACGTACTTCGGCTTTAACTGGATGGATCCGGTCGTAGGAGAAGGCAAGACGCCCGAAGAGCGCGAGCGCAACAAGAAGCTTCGTCAGGCGATTTCTATCGCCATGGACTGGGAAGAATATATCCAGATCTTTGAGAAAGGGCTGGCGTCTCCCGCGCATGGACCCCTGCCGCCGGGACTTTTCGGATACCGAGAAGACGGCGCAGCGGCATTTAATCCGATTGTTTACGAAAAGACCGAAGACGGACTCGTCCGCCGCAAATCCATTGAAGAAGCCAAGAAACTCTTAGCTGAAGCAGGCTACCCCGGCGGCCGTGATGCAAAAACCGGCGAGCCTTTAGTCTTGAATCTCGACTTCCAGGCGGCAGCGTCTCCTTCAACGAAGGCTGTGCTCGACTGGTACCAGAAGCAGTTTGCCAAGATCGGCATTCAGCTCGATATCCGCGGCACGGACTACAACCGTTTCCAGGATAAAGTGATTTCCGGGAATCACCAGCTCTTCTTATGGGGCTGGCTGGCCGACTATCCGGATGCAGAAAATTTCCTGTTCCTGCTTTACGGCCCTAACGCTAAGTCCAAGACGGGCGGCTCGGGAGAGAACGCTTCGAACTACCAAAATCCGAAGTACGACGAGCTCTTCAGCCGTATGCGTTATATGGACGAAGGCCCGGATAAGGCCGAGGCCATTAATGAACTGATCAAGATCGTCCAGGAAGATGCGCCGTGGACATTCGGTTACTTTCCGACGAGTTCCGCGGCTTTCCATCAGTGGGTGCACAACGGCAAACCCACGCAGGTTGTGCGCAATCACATTCAGTACCTGAGGCTCGATCCTGAGACGCGAGTGAAGGCTATTAAAGAATGGAACAAACCCATTTACTGGCCGCTGCTCGTTTTTGTTCTGCTGTCGGCCTTGGTGATTATTCCGGCTGTGGCGCTTCATAGAAAGCGGGAGCGAATGACCGCGCGCACCACAGAGGAGGACGTCAAATGATTCGTTATCTCTTAAGACGCATCGGCTACGGCTTCCTGATTCTGATCGGCGTCAATCTGCTGACCTTTATGCTGTTCTTTACGGTCAACACGCCGGACGATATGGCTCGCCTCAATATTGGCGGCAAACGCGTGACCGCTGAAGCGATTCAAAACTGGAAAGAAGAGCACGGCTACGACAAGCCGCTGCTTTGGAATGAGAAGGCCGAAGGATCGGACAAGCTTACCGATACGATTTTTTGGCAGCACAGTGCGCGTCTCATGGTAGGAGACCTCGGCGCGTCAGACGCAGGACGCGACATTGCCTATGAAATCAAAAACCGAATGTGGCCCTCGGTCGCTTTGGCGTTTCCGACCTTTTTGCTTGGCGTCTTTGTGATTGTTGTGTTTTCTTTAGGTTTAGTGTTTTTCCGGCACACGAAGCTTGAAATCGGAGGCGTGGTCTTTGCCATTGTCATGATGTCGGTCTCGTCACTTTTCTACATTATTTTCGGGCAGTGGCTTTTCTCCAAAGTCCTGCGGCTTGTTCCGATCTCAGGCTTTGAGACGGGAACGGCCATGATTTCGTTCCTGATTCTTCCGATTGCGATCGGCGTTTTCTCGCGTATCGGCGGAGACGCGCTGCTGTATCGATCGATGTTCCTGGAAGAAATCAACAAGGATTACGTTCGCACCGCTCGAGCAAAGGGCCTGAGCGAAACGGCAGTTCTCTTTAAACACGTGCTGCGCAACGCCAGCCTGCCGATTTTGACTTCAACGGTTGCCGTGCTCCCGATGCTGTTTTTAGGCTCCTTAGTGATGGAAAGCTTCTTCGGCATTCCGGGCTTAGGAAGCTTCACGATTGATGCGATCAATGCTCAGGACTTCGCGATTGTCCGTACGATGGTTTTTGTAGGAACAGTCTTGTATGTCATCGGTCTGATTCTGACTGACGTGGCTTATACGATTGCCGACCCGAGGATTCGTTTGAAATGATGCCTAAATTTGTTTTGCTTCCGACGGATATCGTGGTTGTTGTTCTTCTTGCGGCACTGACGTTTTATCTGATTCATGTTGCCCGCTCCGAAGAGCTCAAAGCACGCTGGCGTTATGTTGTGAGTTCCGGCGCCTCGCTGTGCTCGCTTTCGCTGCTGTGTTTCTTTCTTCTGCTCTCCGTCGTAGATTCGGTGCACTTCCGTCCCGTCATTGATGTTCAGGACGGCCGCGCGATCTATGACGTCAAAGCCTATTCCCTTCTGGATAAAGCGCTCGGCAAAGCGTCTTCGGCGGAAGAGAAGTCTTATTCGATGCCGCTGGCGACTCAGACCTTTGAGAAAATTTCCCGCTTTGAAGACGGCAAACCTGTACGTGATTACGAACCGCTGAAAGCCGGCGGCGCGCATCTTAAAGCTCGAGCTGATTGGGCAGAAGACGTCATTATTAAGTCTGCCAGTGGCTTAGGCGCGGGGCTGGCGCTTAGCGCTTTGCTGTGGTTCTTAACGGTCGGATTGATTTCCCGTTCTAAAGGCCGCTCATTTAAGGAAGAAGTGCGCACTTTATTTAAGCGCCGCGACGAGGTTCCTTATGAAGCGATTCTGACGACATGTTCTGTCTTAATAGTTCTCGGGTGCCTGATCGGCGCGCTCTGGCCGTACTATCACGTGATGGGGACGGATCAAACAGGAAACGATGTTCTTTATCAAGCCTTTAAGTCCGTGCGTACCGCCCTTGTGATCGGAACACTGGCGACTTTGACAACGCTTCCTTTTGCCGTGGTGTTGGGAATCTGTGCAGGCTTCTTCAAAGGCTGGGTGGACGACTTGATTCAGTACCTTTACACCACGTTGTCTTCGATCCCGAGCGTTCTTCTTATTGCGGCCTCGGTTCTGATGATCCAGGTGTTTATTGACTCTCATCCCGGCATGTATGCAACCGGCATTGAGAGAGCAGACCTTCGTCTATTCATGCTTTCGATCATCATCGGTTTGACAGGCTGGGCCACGCTCGCTCGTCTGCTGCGCGCCGAGACTCTGAAGATTTCTCAGCTTGATTACATTCAAGCGGCTCGTGCCTTCGGTTTGGGACCGTTCAAAATCATGAAGCGTCATGTTTTGCCGAATGTCATCCACATCATTTTGATTGTGGCGGTGTTGGATTTCTCCGGCATTGTTCTTTACGAAGCTGTGCTTTCGTACGTTGGTGTCGGCGTTGATCCGACAACGCACAGTTTCGGCTCCATGATTAATGCCGGGCGTCTTGAACTTTCCCGCACTCCGGTTGTTTGGTGGAACCTCTGCGCGGCTTTCACTTTCATGCTCACACTTGTGTTGTCTGCAAACTTATTTGCATCAGCCGTTCGGGAAGCGTTCGACCCGAGATTGGTCCTCAAAATCGGGAGGAAGGAATAATGCTTCAGATCTCTAATATGGTGACTGAAATCCTCACTTCCGAGGATACGGTTCGCGTCGTAGACGGCCTGAGTCTGACGTTGAATCGAGGAGAAATCTGCGCCTTAGTCGGAGAATCCGGATGCGGCAAATCAATGACGGCGTTTTCTCTATTGAGACTTCTGCCAAGCTCCGGACGAGTCTCCAGCGGTGTTGTTACCGTTGACGGAACGGAAATCATGGGTCTGCCGGAAGCGGCGATGCGCAATATTCGTTCCTCCAAGATCAGTCTGATTTTCCAAGAACCGGCGACGTCGTTAAATCCGGTGATGACCGTCGGGGATCAAATTGTCGAGACGATTCTGCTTCATACTCCGCTGCGCGGCGATGAAGCGCGAGCAAAGGCACTCGACTGGCTGAAAAAAGTCGGAATTCCCGAGCCTGAACGCAGAATGAAATCATTCCCGTTTGAGCTCTCCGGCGGCCAAAAACAGCGTGTGATGATTGCTATCGCGCTGGCGGCCGAGCCGAACTACCTCATTGCAGACGAACCGACAACGGCGCTGGACGTTTCCGTTCAGGCTCAGATTCTTGATCTTTTAAAGCAGCTCAAGGAAACCGAAAACATCGGCATTCTGCTGATTACTCATGATTTGGCTGTGGTAGCACAGGTCGCTGACAGAGTGGGGCTGATGTATGCCGGTGAGTTAGTGGAAGAGGCATCGGCGCGTGAGTTCTTCTCCAAACCATTGCACCCTTATGCGCGCAACCTGTTAAAGGCACTGCCTGAAGGAAAGCAAAAGAGCCAGATGCTTGAAGCGATTCCGGGCATGGTTCCTCGCCTGAACCGAGAGTTCCACGGGTGCCGATTTGCCGAACGCTGCAAAAAGGCGCGTCCGGAATGCTCTGAGCATAAAGTTGCCTTACAGGAGATTGGCGGACGAAAAGTTCGCTGTCTGTTCCCTGAAAATGATCCGGTTGAGCTTCCGCGAAGTGACGTGGTTGTCGAAAGGGAGCAGAAGGATGTGCCTCGTATTTTGGAAGTCAAAGATTACAGCGTTTGGTTCCCGATTCGCGGCGGATTTCTGTGTCCGACGGAGTACGCCAAAGCCGTCAACAATGTTTCCTTTGATGTGCGCAGAGGATTGACCACAGCGCTGATCGGAGAAAGCGGCAGCGGCAAAACCACCGTTGCCCGAGGCATTCTCCAGCTTCTGCGACAGCAGGCAAAAATCACGGGTTCTGCGCTCTTAAATGGAAAGGACTTAGGCAGCTTGAACGGTCCCGAACTTCGACAAGCCCGCGTCGATATGCAGGTTATTTTCCAAGACCCGTTCTCCAGTTTAAATCCAAGAATGCGCGTTAAGGAAATTCTGCTTGAGGGCCTGGAAAGTCTGCATCCTGATATTCCTGCAAGTGAAGCGCTCGGCAGAATTGAAGGTGTCATCGGTCTTTGCGGACTTCGTTCCGATTCATTGAATCGGTATCCGCATGAGTTCTCGGGCGGTCAAAGGCAGCGCTTGGCGATTGCTCGTGCGTTGGTGGTTGAACCCAAACTTCTGATTTGTGACGAACCGACTTCGGCTTTGGATGTTTCGGTGCAGGCTCAAATCCTGAACCTTCTGAACGAAATCCAAAGAAGCCGCGATATCTCGTACTTGTTCATCACTCATAACTTCGGTGTTGTGCGTTATCTCGCTGACGAAGTCATTGTGATGAGGTCCGGAGAAGTGGTAGAGGCGGGATCGGCGGAAGAAATCCTTAATCGTCCGAAAGATCCTTACACCTGCCGTTTGCTGGAAGCAGTTCCAAATTTCGACTCCTTGAAGTAACGATCAAGAAGTTCGTACAAGGTCGACAGAGACGCCTAGATACGGAGAGAAGTTCTAGGCGCTGTTAGCGAGATTCAGCGAAAGACGAAATAAAAATTCAGAGGGGACTTTTATCTTTTAAGGAAGGATTTAAAGAAGGCCTTGCTGGTTGATCAGAGAGTTCTGGCTGTCAAAGAAAACCTCTATTTTGAGGATTGAGCAGAAATTGAACAAGATTGAACAAGTATTGTGAGTCGGCCTAGCTTGAGAGGGAGCCACTTCATCTTTTATTTCGAAATTGACAGCAGTTTTTTCAGCGAAATTTCGCTAAAGATAAAATAAAAATTTAGAGGGGATTTTTATCTCTAAACGATCGGATTAAACAGACTTTTCCTACTGGGGCTAAGCGTTCTTGATGTCAAATAAAGTACCTATTTTTTGGAATTGAGTAGAAATTGAACAAGAATCGCGCAAAGATTAAGCAACTATTGAACAAGTATCGTGCATAGGCCGAGCTTGAGAACGAATTTCTCTTTTCAATCCGGAAAGAGTAACCGAGCGTTTTCCGTGATGTCTCGCTGGGTGGCTGCGATGTTTATAAAAACGTCTCCTAAGCGATCTTGATCAGATATGATCTGGATTCCGTTGTTTTGACACAAATCTAAGTAGACCGCCAGCGCCGTTCTTTTGTTGCCGTCCTGGAAGAAGTGACCTTTGAGGAGGCTGACAACGATGCTGGTTATCTGCTCTGGGACGGTGCCGTAATAGGAATAGCTGGACAGACATCCGCCGACTCGCTGTCTTTCTTCTTCTGAGCAGCGATTACCGGAGAGAGCCTCATTGATCAAGACAACCGCATCAATATCTAATGGCGTACTCATTTGTCTTTTAGATAATCAAAAGTCTTTTTGAAGGTGCTTAGATTTTCTTTAAAGCGCTTGAGCATCTGCTCTTTAGTATTTGGACGGAGCTCTTGTTTTTGAGAACCTGATTTCTTATCTGTCATGGTGTAGAAAGAGAAGAGCCGTTTAGATTTGATTAACCGGCTCGGCTTCTTCTCTCAAGGAGAACTAAAAATTAACCTTGTTCGCTGAAGCGCTCTTTAAGCCGCTGAGGCAGTCCTCCGCTGCGTTGCGTGACGGTCTTTAAAGACATGCCCAGAACATCCTTAGCCCCGAAAATCTGGCACGTTTTTTCCGAACGAGTAATGCCGGTATAAAGAAGTTCGCGCGTGCATAACGAGGCAGCATCACTTCCGGCGCTCAGCGTCGGCAGGAAGATGGCGACATCACGGAAGCCGGAACCCTGCGATTGGTGAATAGTGATGGCAAAGGCAGTGTCATATTTTGGCAGCAGCTGAGCCGGAACGATTTTCTTCAGATCACCGATGAATGCATACCACGTCGGTTTGTCGGAATCAGCTGTCTTCAAGCCGAAAATAATAGCCACGTCGCCGTTGGCAACACCGAGACCGGAGTCGTTTTGACGAACAATGATGACCTTGCCGTTGTACATGTCATCGGCGGATGGGACTTTAAATGCCGATTTAACAAAATCTTCGCAAAAGTCATTGACGGCGGTGACGCCTGTGGGACCTTCACGCTGTGCGCATAAGGGCCGGAAGGTACTCAACTCGTTCCAAACCTCTTCAAGAGCTTGTTGTACATCACTAGGAAGGTTTTCGAAGCTGGCTGATCTGGGATCTACTTCGTTTTTATCATTCGAAGTTAAAGTCAGGTTTAAGTTTTGGACTGCTTTCCAGTAGGTATCGAGTTTTTCTTCTAACCAATTCTGAGCCCGCAGAGGAAGATTTCTTCCTGCAGATTTGAAAAACACGCCGGTATCCTTAAATCCTTCGAAGGGACGATCGTCCGTATATTCAACTTGCGAAATAAAGCTGGAAAGGTCGGGATCTTTCTTTTCTTCGAGCGCGAGCATGCACTGAGCTAACCTGCCGATAGCGGATTTGTCATTGAAGCGAATGCTCTCTTTTAATTCAACGATGTGCCCTTTTAAAACTCCTAAATTATCAGAGATATCCGCAAATACCGAACCCGGCCCGACGGCTGCCAGCTGATGCTTGTCGCCTAAGAACACTGTTTGAGTTCTGGCCGGGTCAATTGCTCTGACAAGCTTCAAAGCCAAGGCCGAGTCAATCATTGAACTCTCATCCACGATTAGCAAATCTGCTTCAATCGGATTATCCGCAGACGGCCGTTTTCCGTTGGATAAATCCGTAACCAGTAATTTATGGATCGTTAAAGAGGTCAGCCTGTTTTCCGCAAGAGCTCTGCGAACAGCAGGATAGTAGGGAGCAGAGGCCGGACCGGCATCCGCCTGATTTTTTACGGATTCAAGGAGGCGGCTTGTGGCTTTCCCGGTTGGTGCGCACATTTGAATGATGCCCTTCGGATGAATCTCCAAAAAGGCTTCGATGAACTTCACAACGGTAGTTGTTTTGCCGGTACCGGGACCGCCGCAAATGACGGAGAATTTTTCCGAAACCGCAAGTTCGGCTGCTTTCAGCTGTAGGGGATTTAAAGAGTAGGCTTTCTTGTCGCCCTTTTCTCGTGCATTCTTTAACGTCTGTTCTAGCTGTCCCAAGGCCTCTTTTACCTCGTTGACTTCGCTGGCGCTTGCAGAGCACATACCGTGAATTCCCGCAGCCAAACGGCTTTCAGAGCAAAAGTTGCGGCGGGAATAAATTCTCAGCTTTTTCGGTTCGCTTACGTCAAGAATAAAGGGCGTCGGAGCGACAGAAAGGTTGTTGGGTTCATCAGCAATTTTGCTGCTGCCGTCTGTTAGCAGCTCTGCTTCCCTAAGCAGCTCCACGTATCCTTTATTTTGCGGCGTTGCATCAAGCTCGACACATAAACCTCCGAGGTGTTCTGCTTGTCCGAGATGCAGCATGAAAAACGCCAGCGCATTTCGCTGCTCTGCCGTCACAGTTTTTCCTCGACGAGCTAAAAGATCAAGCAGAATGGTGCCGAGGTTTTCAAATGAATTTTGGTTTTGCGAAATCATTTCACGCAGCTCCTTTAGCACGAGATTCCAGGAGTTCACGACTAAATCCGTTTTTCAGGAAGTCGTCTAAACATTCGATAAGGCCATCTTTGGGACGCTCAAAGTATGTTCCGCGCCCTTCTTTGTTGATACCGCGTAAAAAGCAGTAAATCGCGCCTCCGATGACTTTATAACCCTCACCTTCAGGCAGATTTAAACGAACCTCGAGCATTCGTTTGAGCGCAACCAGGTAAAGCGTCAACTGGAGCTCATAGTGATTGTTTTTCATCAAGGCGTCTACGGCTTCTGGCGTGTACAGCTCGGGAGCATTATTGCGGTAATCAATTTTGTTCGTCTTCCAGTCGATGACCCAATATTTGCCGTCTGCGGCAAATGCTAAGTCGATGGAGCCCGTGAGGTATCCGCGCATATCGAGTTCCGATAAATGGAAGTCTTTATAACGAGAATCAAAGGCTGTTAGTGTTTCAGCCAAAAGACTCGCCGTCAGACGTTCTCTGCCCTTTATCGGAGCTCCGACGGAAAGCATGAATTTCAATTCCGGACGGCAATCTTTAAGATTTTTAAAAAGCTGAGCGAGGTGGAAGCCCGGCGCGGAGGGCAGAATCTTTGCTTCGAATAAATTTTCGAAGAACTCTTCCGTTTTGGTCTCGATTTCGGCCTTTCGTTCTTCTGTTTCCGGAGCGACATACCCCTTAAAACGATCATCTAAAAATTTGTAGACTCTGAGCTTCCAATTATGAAAATTTTTGTCGAAGATCTTTTCCAATAATTCATGGACTTTCGTGCCGAATTCGGCAGCGCTCTGAGAACCTTTGAGAACCTCCAAAATATCCTCTTCTTTCGATGCTGCGACTGGTTCCTCTGATTCTGAAGCTTCTGTTTCATCAGTGATGACGGCAGAATCCTGTGCCTCCATGGTTCTCAATAGGCTTGTGAAACTAGAGGAAATCCAGGAACGATTTTGTCTGTCACCGCGACCGGCTCTGAGATCAAGATGTTCGATCTGTTCTCTAATGGAGACTTCGAAGTCACTAAATTTGCCGGGTTCGAAGTCAAAACGAATATCAAAAGGAGAGTAAGCATTCAAGGCTTTTTCAGAGAGCATGAGAGGATGTGCGTTGTTTTTGTTGTGCTCGGATATTCCTTCAAGCAGGGCTTTTCTCACTTCCCTTGCCGACGCTTCCTTCGGGCTCAAAGCTTCCCGCAGCCGGTTCAGCCCGTTAATTATGGCCATTCCTCCTGACGTTTCTCCGCTGATAGCCTGCGCAAGCGGATATTTTCCGCCGACGCTTCCGTGCGGCGCCCCTGATTTAGTCTTCTTAAAGAAATAAGGCAGGACCACTCTTGCTGTTGCCCGCGTCATAGCGACATATAACAATCTCATTGACTCTTCATAAGATTTCTCAACAAAGTCGTCGGGAGCCTTTTGTTCGGTTTCATAGAAGGTAATGACACCTGTTGCATCGTCTCTAAATTCTTGACTCTTGGAAAAGCTTATTGGCCGATCAAGGTAGTAAACAACCGGGTATTGAAGTCCTTTACTGCTGTGAATGGTCTCTACCCGAACCACATCGGAATCGGTTTCACGTCTCAGGGTATAGCTGTAGTTGTTCTTTTTTTGTTCTTGTTTTAACCAGCGCAGCAGCCCCTGCAGATTATCTATGGTGTTGTGCTGCTGATGCAGAAGCTCCAAGATGTGCTGATAGTTCGTGAGGGCGCGTTCTCCGCCGTATTGCAGTAAACGCTCTTCGGTTTTGGCGCCGGCGAAAAGGTTAGAGACTGCAGCGATGATTCCTCTCTTTTCGTAGATTTTCGCTGAATTCTCCAATAGCAAGCGTGCCTGGGCAGAGGCCGCATCGTTGTTTAGTAAGTCATTCAACGAGTCGCCGAAAATTCGGGTTGCCTGAGCCGCTGCCACAAGACGCGTATCTCTCGGATCGTACATAGCCTCCAGAACGCTCTTGAGTTCGTGCGCTTCTTTAGAACATAAGACGTTTTCATTCGAGGAGCGAAGAGTTCGAATGCCTCGCTTGCGCAACTGCTCAATAACTTTGTCAGCATGGAAGCGCTTTGCGACCAATATGGCGATGTCACTGGGCCTCAGTCTCCGGCCTTCATAGAGAACGTTTTCCTTTAGTAAGGATTCGATTTCCTCTGCGATGGCAATAGCCTCCATATCGCGAAGAGCCTCTGCATTGGACAAGGCCTTAGTGTCGGCGTTAGACCAGAAAGCGAAAGAGGGGAGGGGTTCGAGTTTACCGTTTTTCTCTAGGAGGAGCGGTAGTTTTTTCTTATTAAACTGCACCGGCGAATAGGTCAGAGCCTGATTCAAAAAGCCGCCGTCGGGCCCTTTTCCTTCCGGATTGAAGTATTCATTAACTCCGGCGATGATTCCCGGCGTTGAACGATAATTCTTCACTAACTGGTAAAGGTTGTTGATTTCATTTTTGGCTAACAGATACGTTTCGAGACTGGCATTCCTGAAGCGATAAATAGACTGTTTCGGGTCGCCGACAAAGATGACGGGTTTAGAGCCTTCCGGATCATCTAAGAACAGATGTTTGAAAATAGAGTATTGAATCGGGTCCGTATCCTGAAATTCGTCAATTAATGCAGCGCCATAAAGATTTTGAATGGCTTTGGTGAATTCCGGATCTTTAACAATGCGTTCTTCTGCTTCAATCAGCAGGTCATCGAACGTAAATAGACGCTCATCTTTCTTGTTTTTTTCGTAGAGAGTTGTTGCCTGATCAATAAAAGTATTAAAAAACTGATTGGTTTCTTCTTCAGGCTCATGCTCGGAGTCTTTCATCAGCTTCATTTGCTGAGTGAGGGGCTTAGTTCTGCTCAGGCCGGCAGCAGTCGATAGGATGTCTGCCCATGGAATGTCGCGAGCTAGAGATAGTTGTTCCGTAGGGCAGGTTGGATAAGCCTTGGGAAGATTTGTACGAAGAAAAGTAGTTAACGCTTTATCTTTCGCATCTGAATCATCGCCGATCTCAAAGTCGTAGTTCCCTTTTGAAGAAAAGACAAAGTCTTGCAGGATTCGCTGGCAAAATCCGTGAATAGTAAAAATGGCAGCGTCGTCAATCTTATTGAGCGCCGTTTGCAGTTTTTCAAGAATTTCTGCCGAACAATATTTCTTTTCTTCCCAGCTATCCAGCAGATCGTTGAAGCTGCCGTTCTTCTTCAGTCTGATTTGTTCAATGAGTTCCGTCAGGTTGCTGCGCAAACGAGATGACAGTTCATCGGTGGCCGCATTCGTGAATGTCACAACCAAAATCCGATCCAGCTCAATCCCTTTCTCGACTAAAAGCCTGAGCAGCACCCGCATCAAGGAATACGTTTTTCCGGTGCCGGCGCTGGCTTCCAAAAGCATGTGCCCCTCAATCGGCGTTGTGGCTGCATCAAATTCTTTAAAAAGCATAAATACTCCGATTAAGGTTTAAGTTTCTCAACGAAATCAATTAGCGCTTTGATTGCTTCGGAAAGGTAGATGTCTTTCTTTTTGCCATCTCCTTTGAGGAGTTTGTAGTAATCGCTGAGTTCTTCTTTGAGAGCTGTGGATAAATCAGCCGCTTTCCGTACGTTTTCCTCTGAAACACCTTGCCAAAGCAGGGCATCATCCGAGGCATTCATTCCCAGTGCGTGCCTGCAGTGACACTCAAATAACTTCAAGAAAGCTTTAAGCGGTTCGCCGCCGTGGTTCTGAATAATCGAAGAGTAAGAAATACTGAAATGATCTGTGTCTGAACTATCGTTAAAGACAAGCAAATCGTATGGCTCTCCTGCCTCCGTCCAAATAATTTGACGCAATAGTTCACGATTTTGTTCTGATCCAGAGCAAAAAACGCCGAGCTTGACGCGCAAGGTCTCGCCTTCCGTTTTCCAAAGGAAGAGATCTGTTTTGTCCGTGAGGCGACGGACGTATGTCGATATTTCAGGCGGAACTTGATAGTCAAGCGTCGCAGAGACAGTTGTTAGAGTTTCAGTCTCCATAAATTGTTTTCTTGCGGCATATGCCTCGGTAACTTCTGAGGCTTCAAAGCTGAGAACTGCACGCCGGACGCTTTCGATGCCGTACTTAGGATTAAGGGCCAGAAGGTCGAGCGCCTCTTTGTCGGAGAAGTTGTTCTCAAGCAAAGAAAGAAATTTTCGGCTGACGGTTGAGTGCATGAGCTTGTCATCTTTGGCAGGGACGATCATTCTTTCGTCGGCTTCGAAGTCTGATGATTCAAGTTTGAGCAAGTTAGCTGTCCACTCATCGTAGGATGTCAGAAACTTTATGAGGAAATTAACCTGCAGTTCCCGAAGCTTGGAGTTCTGCATCGTTTTGGGAAGTTTCTCATCGGGAATCCCTGTGTTGGCGAACATGGATTCCTTCGCATCGGGGTTCCTGTAGGCGTGCTCGATTGATTCGAGAACGTCTTTCCGCGGGCTCTTCCAGAAAAGGTTGTTTTCCCGTTTTTCTAGGGATTTCGGTTCCTCTAAGAAATTTCTCATGGAAAAGCGATTTAAAGGAACCTTTGTAACGATGCTCTTCCATAGTTCGTCAGCCTTTTCCTGAGCAGTGCCGTCCTCCATTCCCACGCTCATGGCATGAGAAAGGAAGTAATTTTTGAAGTTATCAATGACAAGCGACGGATTATTTTCGCTTTGCGGCTTCGTTCCGATTGTGTAGGAAATCAAAAGGTTTTCCCGAGCGCTGAGAAGCGTGTCAAGGAAGACAGCGTTATTGTCTTTTCTCGCGTCTCGGTCACCGCGGCGCCGGTGGTCCTTGGTTAAGTCAAATTCTTCAAATTTCGGTGTTCCCGGGAACCCGCTTTTCTCATCAAAACCCAAGCAGCAAATGACCTTGTAGGGAATACCTCTTGCCAGCGAAATGGATGTGAATGTCATGGTCCCGGAGCTTGTCACCTCGCGTTTTGTTTTGGAGAGTTCGCTTCTCAGCTCGCTTAATACAACATCGAAGCTGACCGGTTTTTCTGTGCCGTCAAAAGCGGCGGTCAGACCTTTGCAGACTGTCTCAATGATTTCTGTGAAGTTATAGGATTCCTCAGGATCGCAGCTGCTGCCGAAGAAACGGTTTTTCATGTCCAGAAGCGATTCTCTCCAGCCCTCTGCCGGAAGTGCAAAATCGCTGGCGAGCAGTTCGCGGCGCTGATCGGCAAGGTTCAGGTAAAGCTGAGAAAGCGCCTGGATTAAACGACCCGAGTCGTCGGAAACAGTGTCAAAGCCGGCTTCTTCGTCGCCGCGGATAGGAAGCACCTTCTTAAATGGCAGGGGAGAGGCCTCATCAAGGAAGAATCCGAGCGAAAGCCGTTCCATGGCGGCTTGAAGAGACGTGTCTTCATCTGTGAAATTAAGCGCTGCAAGCTGCTGGTGATCGATTCCGACAGAGTACCCGGCGGAATAAAGCCAAGTTTGGATGACAGAGATATCGTCCAAAGAGAAGCCCCACTGCTGCTGAACGGGGAGTTTTTCTAGCCAAGCAAAGAACTCTCTGGCGGAAAAATCAGACATCAAGAGCTTGCCCAAGCCCACAAACGCATCCGCGAGCGCGTTCTGCTTTTCTTCGCTGAGACCGATGATCTTCCAAGGAATGAAAAGATCCTTCGGCAGTGATGCCATGACGCCTTCGATGACGGGAGCTGCCTTTTCGATGTCTGGGACCACGACCAAAACATCGGATGGTTTAAGGACGCGCTTTTTATCCGTGAACCAGTTCTGGAGAATATCGATGGTCGCTTCGACTTCTCGGACGAAAGAGGGCGCTTTAAGGATACGAAGACTGACGTCGTTCTCATCAGGCTCAGTGGGCAGAAGTGTGCTGTCCATTCTAAGAATGGAGTTTTGGAAGCTATGCAGGAATGACTTGGAGGGGTACTCTAAATACGCAGAAGCTGATTCAGCACTAACCTTGGTTTTAAGTTCTTCTTCGGGGTTTTCAAAAGTTTTTTCTGTGCTTAAGAAATTCCGAGATCCGGGTTGTTTGACGGACGCATTCTGACGTTTCTTTTTTGCCTCCTCTGAAATATCTGTTTCGATCGCTGAAGCTTCCTCCTCAGAGAAAAGGAAGCTGTCCAATCTGTCAATGGCGGCTCTCGTACTTGCTGCATTTGTCAGTAGGTAGTTCAGGCAGCTGTTGTCGACTTTGAAATTTTCTGACCAATCGAATTGCGCTTTCGGTACGGACTCAAACCAGTATTCGGCACATGGATTAAGAATGTACAGATTAAGTTCTGCCGGGGAATCTTCATAGGCTCGAATCAGAGGCAGTAAGTTTGGCGGAATCGAGAACGGCAGGAAAAGATGAATCGGCAGGCTGTCTTCAACCGGCTTGTTCTTGCGGATTCGTGTAATGGTATTTTCAAGCCAACCGAAGATTTTTCCCCTGTTGTCAGCGCCGGTTTGTTCGATTAATTCTTGCCAAAGACGTTTTTGCCATAAAAAGTCAGAGTTTTCCTTCAGCCTCGCTTCTTCGATCTTTGCATTCGGCGCCGGGAGCGGGTTGTTAAGTTCAAACTTTTCTAACGCCCACTGCTGCAGCCAATCAAAACGATAAGAGCCGTAGGTAATGAAGACCGTGTTCAGATGGCGGGCAAACTCCAACACACCCACGGGGTCCAACGTCTGAATGTATTCATAAAGACGCTTTTCTTCTTTAGGAAAGGTCTTTTCGGTTTGCTTTTGCCTCAGGATCTCGTAAAAAGTCCAGTCCATGACCTGGGAAGTCTCAGTGTTAGAAAGAGACTGCCCGAGAACTTTGAACATCCAGCTGGCGACGTTGGAGAATTTAATTCCCGGCGTTGCGCCGAAGTGATCGGCTAAGAAGCGGTTGAGGTTGTCCTCGACCATCGTCGTCGGGACGATAACTTCGATTTGCTCAAAAAAGGAGGCGTTCCTGTTTCGCAGGTCCTCCAGATTAAAACCGATTTTTGTGGCAAGAACCGTCCGAAGAACTTCGAACGAGTTCGAATAAAAAGTAGAAATCAAGAGAGGACCCTCCAAAAAGGGAAAGCCGACGATTTAAATTTGTTGTGAGTTGCTGAGTCAGGCTTTTTTCAGCGGCGGCACGCGCACACAGAAGGTATAGGCGTAGTCGCCGATGGCATCGAGTTTGTAGCGGGCACCGCGCAGAAGCACGTAGAAGACACCTTCCTTATCAACTAAGAAGTTGGGGTGTACTTCAAGATCGTTTTTCTGGGCATAGTTTTTAAAGTCTTCTTTGGATTCTTCGACAGTCTTACCCGGAGTTTGATAAACACCGACTAAGAAATGATCATCGAAGTAATCGTTGGGAATGTCCAAACGGTCGTAGATCGAGACGGCTTCAATGCTCTCAATGGTTCGAATCTGTTTTCCGACGAGTGTGTCGGAAACAACCTTTTCCAGTTTACCGGGAATGGCCTGGATGTCCTGTCTCTTTCCGACGCAGACGAGCGCAACGGTAATTTCTCCGTCTTCCGTGTCGCAGCTTGAAGTGTCGCGCGGGAAGCACTGCACCTGGCGGACACCGACGCACTCTAATCCCATGACAAGCAGAAACTCCTCAGGGAAATAAATCTGAGAAGCAAAAGACGGGTGCATTGTGATGGTGATTTGAGCTTTATTGTCAGGGCATGCAGAAGCTTCAAGATCTTGGACGTCGTTCCAGGTCTGACGCGCCTGTTCACTCAATACTTTGACGTTGTCTTCAAAATCGTAGGGAAGAACGGACAAGTCCAGCTGCGTCTGACGCTCAGACAGGTTGTAAGCACTAATATTGGTCGTCATCGAATAAAAACCCCAAATCTTTATGTTTTCTATCGAGCCCGAAATGGCTGTATGCGCGTGGTGTAGCCACGCGTCCCCTTGGTGTTCTCTGAACAAAGCCTTCTTTGATCAGATAAGGCTCGACCATGTCTTGAAGCGTATCAGACTCTTCGCCGACAGCGGAAGCCAGGTTTTCGATACCGACGGGACCGCCTTGGAACTTCTCAATGATCGCGAGCAGGAACTGGCAGTCGAGACTGTCTAAGCCGATTGGGTCAACTTCCAGCATCGTAAGAGCGTCTTTTGCGATCTGCTCGGACAATTGGCCTTGATGACGGACTTCAGAAAAGTCACGAATACGTCGAAGCAATCTGTTTGCGATTCGAGGCGTACCGCGGGAGCGTCTTGCGATCTCACCGGCTGCGCCTTTGTCTGCGGGCATGTTCAGCAGGTGCATGGAGCGCAGCACGATGGTGGTCAGATCCTCAGGCGAGTAATACTGAAGCTGAGCTCGAATGCCGAAACGATCCTGCAGCGGCTTGGTCAATGAGCCGGCTCGCGTAGTCGCACCGACAAGCGTGAAATGCGGTAGATCAATTTTGATCGAACGGGCAGCAGGGCCTTCGCCGATCATGATGTCGAGTTTGAAGTCTTCGAGGGCCGGATAAAGAATTTCCTCTACAACCGGGGAGAGACGATGGATTTCGTCAATGAAGAGGACGTCATGAGGCTCCAAGCTCGTGAGCATTGCAGCCAGGTCACCTGCCTTTTCAAGGACAGGGCCGGAGGTTTGACGAAGTTTGACGCCGAGTTCGTTGGCGATGATGTTTGCCAGAGTTGTTTTACCTAAGCCCGGAGGCCCGAAGAGCAAAACATGGTCCAGGGCCTCGCCGCGGTTGCGCGCAGCCGTAATGAAGAGATCGAGCTGCTCACGAATCCCGTCTTGGCCGGCATAGTCTTTGAGACGTGTCGGACGAAGGGCCTTGTCGATAACTTCTTCTTTTTCTTTTCTTTCAGAGGAAAGAATCGAATTGCTGTCCGCCATGGATTAACCTTTCTGAGCAAGTTGACGCAGGCAGAGACGAATGCCTTCGGAGGCGTCGGCATCGGCAGGGACGTTTTTCGCAGCGCCGCGAGCTTCGCGTTCGCTGAAACCCAACGCAACCAAAGCCTGAATGACTTCTGTCTGAACGGAAGAAACCGTGGGCACAGAAGTGACGACCATCTTGTCCTTCAGCTCAAGAACGAGACGTTCGGCCGTTTTCTTACCGATGCCGGGAACCATCGTCAAAAGTCCGACTTCATTATTGGCAATAGCGTTGCCGATGTCTTCTGCGGACATAGAGGAGAGCATGGCCAGCGAAATTCTCGGACCGATGCCGCTGACTTTCAGAAGCTGGCGGAAAACCGATTTTTCCTGAGCAGTCAAAAAGCCGTAAAGAAGCTGAGCGTCCTCGCGGACGATCATGACGGTTTCCAGAAACACCTCTTCGCCGATGTTCGGAAGATTGTAGAAAGTGGACATCGGGACATCGATCTCGTAGCCCAGTCCGCCGCATTCAACAACAACTTGCGGAGGATTTTTTTGAAGAATCTTTCCTCGAATAGTTGCAATCATTATTTAAACCTTTCCTTCATAACGTTTCGTCCACTCGTTTCTTGAGCGGCGAGCACTTGAGCCTCTGCGGGACACACCGGTTCCGCTGCTGCCGGCCTTGGTTCCGAGTGTCGGTACGAGGCCGAGCAGGATACTGGAGCTGCCGTAGCAGATTGCGGTTGCCAGGGCATCCGACTCGTCCGGACTGAAGCGCGTGTCCTCAAGCTTCAGATGCCTTAGAACCATTTGCTGCACTTGATCTTTGTCAGCGGCGCCGTAGCCGGTCACGGACTTTTTTATCTCGCGAGTGCTGATTTCTTTGCATAGGATAGAGTGACATGCGACAGCACACATCGCAGCGCCTCTTGCGTGCGACAGCAGCATGCTGGACTGAGCGTTCGTATTCAAGAAAGTTTTTTCAATCGAAGCGACATTCGGATGATGCTCCTCGATCAAAGCCGACAAGGACTTAAAAATGAATCCAAGCCGGTCAGAAAGCTCGCCTGCCGGTACATTCAATACGCCGGAGGCGACATAGGTGAAATGACCGGGCACAAAATCCACAAAACCGTAGCCGGTGTGATTCAGACCCGGGTCAATTCCGAGAATACGAACAGCCTTTTGGCTCACTAGAAGCCTCCGCCCATACCCGGGAAGCGGCCGCTAAGGCTTCTGAAGGCGCGCATCATTTTGCCCATGCCGCCTTTTTTCATCATCTTCATCATTTCGCGGCTCTGCTCAAACTGTTTGAGCAGACGGTTGACTTCCTGAACGGTGGTGCCGGCGCCGGCAGCGATTCTGCGCTTGCGGCTTGCTTTGATGATTTCGGGTTTTCTGCGCTCATGCGGTGTCATCGAATTGATGATGGCTTCAGTACGGGCGAGCTGTTTTTTAGCCTGTTCGTCGTCAACCTGACCGGCGGCCTGGGCGAACTGTGCCGGGAGTTTCTCAATTAAGGAGGAGAAACTGCCCATGTTCTTGACTTGAGCAAGCTGATCCTTGAAGTCTTCGAGCGTGAAATCGTCGCCCTTGCGCATTTTTTCAGCGAACTTCTGGGCCTTTTCGATATCCACGTTCTTGCGGACTTCATCGACAAGAGAAACGATGTCGCCCATGCCGAGGATTCGGCCGGCCATGGCCTGCGGATCAAAGCGCTGGAAGCCGTTGAGTTTTTCGCCCACACCCATGAATTTGATGGGCTTGCCGGTGACCATGCGGACGGAAAGCGCCGCACCGCCTCGGGAGTCGCCGTCGACCTTGGTGAGAATCACGCCGGTGAGCGGGAGTTTCTCGCCGAAGGCTTTGGCAGTGTTGACCGCGTCCTGACCGACCATGGCGTCGACCACGAAGAAGGTCTCGATCGGATTCAAGAATTTTTCCAGATCGCTGACCTCATTCATCATCTGTTCGTCGATCGCTAAGCGACCGGCCGTATCGACGATGAGTACGTCGTAGTAATGAAGCTTTGCGTATTCGAGGGCCTTGCGGGCAATGTCGAGCGGTTTTTCGTTAGGGGTGCTCGGGAAGAAATCGATGTTGGCTTGCTGAGAAACCGTTTGCAGCTGATCAATAGCGGCAGGACGATACACGTCGGCGGAAACGGTCAGAACTTTTTTCTTCTTTTCTTCTTTAAGCCATTTACCGAGCTTACCGGCGGTCGTCGTTTTACCGGCACCCTGGAGGCCGGCTAACAGGATGATTGCGGGAGGCTGAGTGGCGAGATTGATCTCGCGAACATTTTCAGGATCCTCTCCGCCGATTACTTTTGTTAATTCGTCGTGAACAATGCCGACCAATGCCTGGCCCGGAGTCAGGCTTGTCTGAACTTCGGTACCGAGGGCTTTTTCTTTAATTCTTGCAATGAGATCTTTGACCACGGGAATGGCAACGTCTGCCTCAAGGAGGGCAATACGAATTTCACGCAGCATGTCCTGCATGTTGGATTCGGTCAGACGAGCTTGTCCGCGAATGGTTTTGACGACTTTGGTAAGACGCTGAGTAAGAGAATCGAGCATTACATTAATTCAAAGGAAAGAGTTAAGTCATACAATACGATCAACTATATAAAAAAGAGTCGTAACGATGACATTGAATGCCATATTTTACGTTTTTGCGGCCGTATTGTATTTAGCCGCAGCCTTCGGAATTTACAAAACGTTGCAAGAGCCTGAACCTACGGAGAAATTCTGGATTCGCCCCCTGATTTGCGCGGGTCTTATGATCCAGGCTTATCTGATTTACGAGGCTTTGTTCCTGTACGGGACTCCGCACTTCGGAATGGCGCTTGCCTTGACGATTACGCTGTTCACCTGCACGTTCCTGCTGCTCTTGGAAAGTTTCTTCTCCAAGATCGGCGCCATGCTGGTTTTTGTTCTGCCGCTCTCTGCGGTCAGCATGCTTCTTCCGCTTCTGCTGCCGGGCTCTCCCCTTGAGCCCGAAACCGCGAGCGGTCCTTTCAGACTGCATCTGCTTCTGGCGATTCTCGCTTACAGCGTGATGACGATGGCGCTTATCCAGGGACTTCTCTTAATGGCCGTCCATAAGAGAGTTCGGTCTAAGGACTTTATTTCTCAGGACGGCGCAAAGCACGTCAATATCTTGGACAACATGCCGTCTATGATGGAAATGGAGAAGATCCTTTTCCGTCTGATCTGGGTCGGATTCATTGTTCTGACCGCTGCGATTCTATTCGGCGCTGTCTATTCACAGGAACTTTTCGGCCAAGCCTTCCGTTTTGACCACAAGACTGTCACCACCTGCATGGCCTGGTTCATTTTCGGAATCCTGCTTCTCGGACATCATCTCAGAGGCTGGAGAGGAAAGTTTGCCGCCCTTTGGACCGTTATCGGCTTCTGCGTTCTGATGGTTTCTTATATCGGCGTTCGCTTTGTTATGGAAGTTGTTCCGGGAGCCTAAGTCATGTCCAGGATCATTTTCTTCGTACTGATCATTGCCGTTATTTACTTTGCCTGGCGCTCTATGCGTTTAAAGCAAATTCAGCTTGAAAAACGCCTGGATAAACAGGAAAAAGCCAACCTTGCGGAACACAAAAACGATATGCCGGGCGAAAAGATGGTTTCGTGCGCCAACTGCGGTTTGTATGTTCCGATCAGTGAAGCCATCTACAGCAACGGGAAGTACTATTGCAGCCGTCAGCACGCAATGAAAGGCCCGAAGGCGCACTGATGCGAATTTTTCCTAACGGCTGGTGTGACGAAGCAGCAATTCGGCCTTCCGAGCATTTCAACGAACGACCGGAAGGCGAGGAGATTTCTCTTCTGGTGATACACAACATCAGTTTGCCTGCCGGTCAGTTCGGAACCGGGGACGTAGACGCGCTTTTCTGCGGGACGCTTGACTGCTGCAAGCATCCGTCCTACCAAGATTTAGAAGGGCTGCGTGTTTCTTCGCACTTCTTTATTGACCGAATCGGACGCTTGTTCCAGTACGTTTCCTGTTTGGACCGAGCCTGGCACGCCGGCGTTTCCTCTTTCGAGGGCCGTGAGAACTGCAACGATTTCTCGATTGGCGTGGAGCTCGAAGGCACGGATTCGACGCCCTACGAGCGAGTGCAGTATGAAACGCTCGCGCGACTCACTGACGCGCTTGCCGAAGCCTATCCCATCAAATATGTCACGGGTCATTCCATGATCGCGCCGCTTCGCAAGACGGATCCGGGCCCCGCTTTCGACTGGCTTATGTATGAGAGTCTCTGCAAGACCGGTAAGCCGTTGTGTTTTCCTTACGTCTAATTGAGCGGTCCAGGCCAAAATTCTGCATTGTTGGCCGCCGCCTCATTTAGAATGACTAACAACAAAACAAGTAAAACGAGAGGATCAGAAAGTGTCCGCGATTTTTTTATTAACTCTTAGACTTCTCTGCACGGTTTTCGCGTGCCTGCTCTTATTAAGAGCTTATTTAAAGTTTTTGCGTGCTCCCGGAAACGATCCGATCACTTCTTTTGCCTATACCACGACGCAGTGGGCTGTCGGTTCTGTCTCTAGATTTATCCCGAGAACACCGACTATTGACTGGCCTTCCATTTTTGTCTGCTATTTAGTCGCCGTTATCTATCAGTTTTTCCACTGGCTGATGGGATCCGGTGCCGGCGGATTCTTTCCGTTCTTCTTGGGCTCTGCTGTGCTTGTGGTTTACTGGGCGATTGAGCTTGCAATGTTTGCCGCTTTGCTTTTCTGCATTCTTTCTTGGGTAAACCAAACAAGCGCTCTTTACCGTACGCTGAGTTATCTCTGCTATCCCTTCCTGGCTCCGATTAAGAAATTTATTCCGGTCTGGAAGAACATTGATTTTTCTGCGATCGTCTTCTTCTTGGTTGCCAATATTGTTTTAGCGCTGCTCGCACCGCTGACATAACTCCTTTGATGCTCTGCCTGCTGCTTGATTTTCCACGGCGGCAGACGCAAATAAAAGCTAAATTCCCGCTCAGATTAAATAAGGCTCGGCGGGAATTTTGTTTTGGATGGACTCGGGGAGGGGCGCTATTCTAAAAAGCATCTCCAGTGGCTCTAAGATGGACCGAAAGAGCTTTAAAGATAAAACAACGGGTTGCAGTTGCCTTTTAATTGATGAGTTGGAGATGCTGAATCGGGATATTCTCAGCCAGGAATAGTCTGACAGAAGGCTCAGTGTTTCTAAACAAGCCTAAACGAAACGGCCTTCGCTTTTTTGGGCGAAGGCCGAAACTTCACGAGTGAGTAACTACTGACTTACTCTTGATTTTGAGCTTGAAGGTTGTTGGGGATCTGACCCTTGTCATTGCTGAAGACTCGGTAGGCTTCAATGAACAGGGCGGCAGACAGAACAGCCAGACCGGCAGAGATACCGACGATCAGCCAGTTCTTGCCAAGGTTGGCATAAATGAGCTGACCAAGAGAGCAGAAAGTAACGGCAAACATGAAGTACATCGGAATCGTGACCATGAATGTCTTTCTGTTTTCTTTTCTGAGCCAAGCAGCGATAGCGAGCAGAGACAGAGCGGCAAGCATCTGGTTGGCGGTACCGAAAATCGGCCAAATCGTGAGGTAAGAACCGATAGACATGTACCAGGCCAGAGCGATCGTGATCGCAGTTGCGACGTAACGGTTGCCGAGGAAAGCAGCAATAGGCTGTTCCTTGCCGCCATTGCGGCTTTCGACAGGACGTGTAACCAGCTCTTGGAAGATGAATCGTCCGAGGCGGGTTGCGGTGTCCAGCGTAGTAAGTGCAAAGGCGGAAATCGTCAAAGCAACGAACTCTTTAGACAGGTTGAAATCAAGACCCAGCGCGGTCATGAAGGTTGCGGTGCCTTGAGAGAAGGCATTGACCGGGCCGCCGGCTTTTAGGAGAGCAGGCAGTTTGTCAGCGGCAACGTAAGCAACGGAAATGATGGCGCAGATTGCCAGGAGGCCTTCAATTAGCATGGAGCCGTACCCGATGAGCTTGGCGTTCTTTTCGTTGTCGAGCTGCTTGGAGCTGGTGCCGGAGCTGACTAAAGAATGGAAACCGGAAATGGCACCGCAGGCGACGGTAACGAATAGAACCGGGAAGAGCCACTGGCCCCCTCCGAGATCAAAGCCTACGAACGGAGAAATCTCCATGGTTGGCTGATAGAAGCAAATGCCGAGGAAGGCGGCAATGATCATCAGATAGAGCAGGAAGGAGTTCAGGTAGTCGCGAGGCTGCAAGAGAATCCAAACCGGTGCGATGGAAGCAACAAAGATGTAGCCCATCATAATCAGGAGCCACATATCCTTAGAGAGGACGATCGGGAAAATATGGCCGATGTAGAAAGCGGCAGCCATACCGATGAGGCCCAGAACCGTACCGAGGAAAAGAGACATGCCGGTACGATAGACGAGCAGGCCGAAAGCGACAGCGAGCAGAATGAAGAGCAGGGAGGATGTGCCGGCGCCGGGGTTGGCTACGAAAGTAGCAGCAACGATGTTGGCGAAGGCGGCAATCACAACCAGCAAGGTAATCCAAGCAAAGATGGCGAAGAGAATCTTGGCTTTTTCTCCGATGTTGGCTTCGATAATTTGGCCGATACTCTTGCCTTTATGGCGCAAAGAAGCCACCAAAGAACCGTAGTCATGTACGCCGCCGAAGAAGACGCTGCCGACAATAATCCACAGTGTGACGGGAACCCAACCGAAGACAGCAGCCGTAATCGGACCGACAATCGGGCCGGCGCCTGCAATTGAAGAGAAGTGATGTCCGAGGAGAACAGCCGGTTTTGTCGGAAGGTAGTCAATGCCGTCCTTCTGAGTTTCTGCCGGTGTTTTGCGCGTCGGGTCGATGCCCCATTGCTTGGCAAGCCAGGAGCCATAAACGACATAGGCGATCAGAAAGATGACCGCTGAGCCGATAAGTAAGGTAAAACCGTTCATTTCCATTCCTAGGTGTTTGAGATAAATTAAATAAAGCTTTTAGTCAGACTTCTTTGGGAATCCGAAGTTTCTAACAGTCCTTTTGCCGAACGAATTGGAATAAACCTTTTCGTTTTTAAGATCGACCAAAATGAAGGCTAGATCGGCCCAACCGCGAAGAGAGAACCAAAAGTCTTTATGAAACTTTTTGGCAGACGCCGTCTCAACAATCTTCGGGTCAATTTCCTCCTCGGAAATCAACGCCGCAGTGAAAATTGAGGACATATGCTTTTCGTCCGTCGGTAGTTCCGAAATCAGTCTTTTGAACTGTTCGAAAACGGCTTCGATGTCTGTTTTCTTGATTTTGTCAGTACAGCCATAAAGCCCGACATACTCGTCATTGTTCACTGTGTATAACGAGATGCTTTTAGAGAGGAAGTACTTTTCCGAAGTTCGATTGTGTACTGCCCAAAGCGCCGGCTGAGGATTGAGTCCTTGAGGCGTTTCTTTGAAATCGAAAGCTGCGGTGAGTCGATTCCTCATCAAAGTTAAATATTCAGATGTATTCATTGGTTATCCGTAAAAATGCCTGCGGTTCGCCGAGAACACGCGCTGAACATGAACTTATTTTAGAGAGAAAAAACAGCTGATTTTCGGAGAAGAGACAGAAAAAACCCGATATTTAGAGGTAGGACTAATAGGTAAAGAGAGGAAATTACCCGTCACCGGAAAGGAAGAAATACGGCAGCTGCCATGCTCAATCTTGGATTTTTGCCTGAAACTCTTACCTCTAACGGGTTATAAAAGAGGTACCAATTTCTTTGCCACCTTTTAACGGACTGATTATGAAACGTTTGGTTTTGATTGCCTCTCTACTTGGGTTTGCCGTATGTATGAATCCGGCTATTGCAAAAGACACTTCCGAGCATCTCACCGCTCAGCAAAATAAGATGTCTTACTGCAGCAAGGAAGCCGCAGCTAAAGATCTTCACGGCGATAAGCGTAAAGAATTCATGAAGGAATGCTTGTCTAAGAAAGTTGATGACGGGAAAAAGAAACTGACCAAACAGCAGGAAAAAATGGTCAAGTGCAGCAAGGAGGCTAAAGAAAAAGCGCTTAAAGGCGAGCTTCGCAAGAAATTTATGTCTGATTGCCTGAAGAATTAATCGCAGAGGTACCGATAATTCGGCCGCGCTGGGATTGCTATTTTGATTACGAAGGTGCGGCTGAAGTTTTGCGTTTCTAGATCTTCATTATTTTAAAAATCCTCAATAAAACATAAGGTTAATGTT